>ERZ780060.553-NODE-553-length-14703-cov-3.626707_pt1 | contig 14703 bp, 10 predicted proteins | sample MGYA00511176_ERZ780060 | MGnify/ENA primary metagenome ERZ780060 (study PRJEB29588, sample SAMEA2148374) | human gut metagenome | biome: human gut; feature: human-associated habitat; material: faeces | place: Denmark | collected 2008/2010 ... | reverse complement strand
AGATGGATACGTGGCGGGTATGGTTCAAGCGTCCGCAGGCTCACCTGCATGCATTGGCACAGCTGTATTCCATGGGCTCTACGGATGTACCGGTAGAGCAACGTCAAATGGCACAGGGTGAAAATAACCTGCGTCCGCACCTGATTCATTTCAACCGTTGTAACCATGTGTTGCTGGACGGGTTCAAGATCCGGCAAAGCCCATTTTGGACCATTCACCTGTATCTGTGCAACAGCGGTGTGGTGCGTAACCTCGATGTTCAGGCACACGGACATAACAATGATGGTATCGACTTCGAGATGAGCCGTAATTTTCTGGTAGAACATTGTACCTTCGACCAGGGAGATGATGCCGTGGTCATCAAGTCGGGACGTAATCAGGATGCCTGGCGCCTGCATACTCCATGCGAGAATATTGTGGTCCGTCATTGTGCCATCCGCAAAGGGCATGTGCTGCTAGGTATCGGAAGCGAGATGTCGGGTGGAGTGCGGAATATTTACATGCACGATTGCACAGTGCCCGAAAAGGTGCTCAGGCTGTTCTTCTTGAAAACCAATCACCGCAGAGGAGGCTTTATTGAAAACATCTACCTGGAAAACATTGAGGCGGGCGATATGTTGCGTGCTTTCGAAATAGATACCGATGTGCTTTACCAGTGGAAAGACCTGGTGCCCACGTATGAGCGGAAGCTGACCCGTATACGGGGAATTTATATGAAAAACGTGCATTGCAAGTCGGCGGATGCCATCTACGAATTGAAAGGTGAGGCCGAAGAGCCTATCCGGGATGTCTTTATCGAGCAAGTAAAAGTAGACACCGTGCGCCAGTTCGTCAACCGGATACATCATGTGGAAGGATTGCACGAGAATGGTGTCTCTTACGATGTGTTGTTGCGGAAATAATTGAGCCTTGCCACGCAACTATATGCGTGGAGGTGTGATAATAGTTGCAGGGCATGGGGCATACAGGTGCGTCGGATGTTCGATTGATAATCTGATGTTCGTATAGCAGATTGCCTGGAGAACGATATCCCGGTGTACAGACAAAAGTAAACCTCCTCATCCGTCGGTACACCGGGATTTGTTGCCGTTTGGGATATCCGGGAACTTGGATGTACACGATTTTATAGGATTTTGCATGATTATCTATGTAGAGGATGGTATATTTTTCCTAATTTTGAAAATAAAAAACACGTATGAAAAGACAAATGCTGCAAAGCGTCATGGCGTGCCTGCTGGGGATAGCGGGTATGTCTGTATCTGCCCAAAATCAAGTGGCAGCTCCGATGAAAGATGTCAATCAGGTGACCGACCTTACCTTGGACAGCTTGAACAAGGCAAATACCGTGCGTCCCGTTGCCGGGTCCAGCCGGAAGGGAGACAATCCGGTATTGTTTCTTGTGGGAAACTCGACTATGCGTACCGGTACTTTGGGTAATGGGAATAACGGCCAGTGGGGCTGGGGATATTTTGCCCACGAGTATTTTGATGAAAACAAGATTACGGTAGAGAACCATGCCTTGGGTGGAACCAGTAGCCGTACCTTTTATACCAAGTTGTGGAAAGACGTATTGAAAGGTGTGCGTAAAGGCGACTGGGTCATTATCGAACTGGGGCATAATGACAATGGTCCGTACGATAGCGGACGTGCCCGTGCATCAATTCCGGGCATAGGGAAGGACACACTGAATGTGACTATCAAGGAAACTGGTGAAAAAGAAACTGTTTATACCTATGGTGAGTACATGCGCCGGTTTATCCGTGAGACGAAAGCGAAGGGTGCTCATCCCATCTTGTTCTCACTTACTCCGCGCAATGCGTGGGAAGATGCCGACAGTACCATTATTACGCGTGTAAATAAGACTTTCGGGTTGTGGGCAAAACAGGTGGCAAAGAAAGAGCACGTACCCTTTATCGACCTGAATGAAATATCTGCCCGTAAGTTTGAGAAGTTCGGTAAGGAAAAGGTGAAGACGATGTTCTATCTGGACCGTATTCATACCAGCACCTTCGGGGCACGCGTAAACGCAGCGTCTGCTGCCGAAGGTATCCGTGCCTGCAAGGGACTGGAGCTTGCCAAGTATTTGAAACCGGTAGAAAAAGATACGGTGACAGGTGCAAGCCGTAAGGAAGGATGTCCGGTATTGTTTACCGTAGGCGACAGCACGGTGCGCAATCAGGATGAGGATCCCGATGGACAATGGGGTTGGGGAAGCGTGATTGCTGAATTGTTCGACTTAGACCGTATTACGGTAGAAAATTGTGCCAAAGCCGGGCGCAGTGCACGTACATATCTGGAAGAAGGACGCTGGGACAAGGTGTACAATGCTCTCCAACCCGGTGATTTCGTCTTGATTCAGTTCGGACATAACGATGCAGGTGACATTCATACCGGAAAGGCACGTGCCGAACTGCCTGGAGCTGGCGATGAAAGTAAGGTTTTCTTGATGGAAGCTACCAAGCAATATAATGTAGTTTATACCTTCGGGTGGTATCTCCGTAAGTTTATCATGGATGCCAAGGAGAAAGGAGCCATCCCGGTTGTGTTGAGCCATACGCCCCGTAATATGTGGGATAATGGAAAAATCCAAAGCAATGCTTCTTCATTCGGTAAATGGACCCGTGAGGCAGCTGAAAGAGCCGGTGCCTATTTCATTGACCTGAATAAGATAACGGGAGATAAATTGCAAAAGTTAGGTTACGAAAAAGGATTGAAAGAAGTGATGCCTTATTTCTGTAAAGACCATACGCACACTTCGCTTAAAGGTGCGCGCCTGAATGCGAAGAGCATAGCCGAGGGGTTACAACAGACTGATTGTGCATTGAAAGAATACTTGAAATGATTAATAATTAACAATTAATAATGGTGTGTTTCACCACAGAGAATACAGAGGCACACAGAGGCTTTTCAATTTACAATTTGACAATTTCCTATTTTGATATGAAACGTATTTCGTCAATCGGGAAATAGTAAATATATAATTCTTCTGTGTGACTCTGTGTCTTCTGTGGTGAGGAGCCTTAAAAACGAAGAACCATGAAAAGAGAAGCTTTTAAGATGTATTTGAAGCCTGGATGTGAGGCTGAGTATGAAAAACGCCATGCTGCCATTTGGCCCGAAATGAAAGAATTGCTGGCGAAAAACGGTGTGTTCGATTATTCCATTTACTGGGATAAGGAAACTAATATTCTTTTTGCGTTTCAGAAGACGGAAGGTGAAGCTGGTTCGCAAGATTTGGGCGCACAGGAAATTGTGCAGAAATGGTGGGACTATATGGCAGATATTATGGAAGTGAATCCGGATAATTCGCCTGTATCTGTGCCTTTGAAGGAAGTCTTCCACATGGACTGATTCAATGAAAAATGAAGAACGAAGAATAAAGAATAGGTTTGTGGCTTATTTTTTATTCTTCGTTCTTCATTTTTTATTCCTCATTGAAAATAGGTTCCTCGGTCTGCTGTGGGGTGCGGTAAAACAATACGGCACTGTCGTTGGAACGGGGATGTTGCTGTTTCAGCAAGCAAATCATTTCGGCACCAGCCCATATAACCGGTCCATATCCGTGAGCGGCATACACATTAACCGGCCGGTAATAATAGAATGCCGGGTCAAATCCCATACCGGTACCTACGCATACTCCTTCTACTTCACCTTTTTCGTTAATGGCAGATGATACGGCGTGCCATCCCAGTTGTACTACCGGTCCGTAAGCCATGGCATCAATCCAGCCCTTATTGATAGCATGTGCCATGCAATATACACAGAGGGCAGTAGCGGATGTTTCCAGATACGAATCGTTGCGGTCGAGTAGTTGATGCCAGAATCCGTCTTTGCTTTGGCAGGCGGCAAGTCCGCGTACATGGGCACGGAGCAGATTCAGAATGTCTTCGCGTCCTTCGTAGTTTTCGGGCAGGACGTCAAGCACTTCACACATTGTCAGAATTGCCCATCCATTGGCACGTCCCCAGTGGAATGCCGGATGGTCTGTCATGCCTTCTACCCAGCCGTGGCGGAACAAGCCTTTTTCGGATACGAACATACGGTCGGCAAACTGGCGGATTTGTTTGACTGCTTCATCATAATATGTCTGGCGTTTGCTTTCATCATAGCTTCCCATGAGTGCAACGGCAGGGATACCCATGAACATATCGTCCAGCCATACGCTATTGTGATAAGGACGGTTGCGGGCAAAGGTTCCATCGTCCAGCCTGTATTCCTTGTTGATGATAAAGTCGAAATAATTGTCAATCAAGTCATCTACGGGCAGCTTGGCACCTTTCAGCTGCGCTTTGAGCATGGCGGCACATACGGCTCCTGCGTCATCCAGTGCCTTGGGCATTAAGATTTGGCGCATCTGTGGGTCGATGTCCCCTTCTTTTTCGTATGCTTTCCGGAAGTAAGGTGCCACTTCGGCAAGAAACCTGAACCGTTCGTATACATAGTCTTGATAAGCTTTGTCGCCGGTTGCCTCGTAAGCAGCTTGCATGGCGGAATAAGTTACTCCCCATTCGTAGCTGGCAAGACGGAAGGCTCCGCGTTCCAGTTGGGCATGTCGGTCTATCCGTGCATAGTCGGTGATGCGTTCGCCTGTGCGGCTATCTGTCACGTGGGTGGGCGTGTTTCCTTGCAGGTAACGTAAAACGCGGTCCATGTCCTGTTTGATATCATCGGCGGAGACGACTCCATAGCCTACCCGATAGGCGGGTTTGAGCAGGTGTAAAGGAGTGTTTGAATCATTGACCGGTTGCCCGTTTTCTTGTGCAGAGGCAATGCCTCCCAGGAAGAGGCATGCCAGTAATGCGGTGTTTCGTGTAAATGCGTTCATGTTTTTCTATGTTTTATTTTGAATGATCGAAGTCAAATCCTCTGAATATGCCTTTTTTCAAATCAGGACCGATGTAGAAACCAGGTTGTGTCGGTTGGTTATAAGCTACATTTTCGGTAGCGATGCTGATACGGTATATCGGGTCTTCTGTAAACGGATGGAAACGGTAAGACGTGGGTATTGTCGTGACATAGAGCCGTAAGGATTTGTTGTCGGTGGTACGGAGCAATACTTCTTCGCGCCAGTCTCCTATGATGTCTCCTTGCAGGCAGGGGGTAGACTTGGTACCGTTGTTCGAATCGCATCCATCGAAAGTTGCGATGATGTTACAGCGTTTGTTTTCCCAGTCGTACTTACTGATTCGATTCTTGTCCAGTAGTTCGCGTAGCAGATCGCCGTCCCACCATACAGCCATGTTATAGGATAGTCCGGGAACACGTCCAGGAACCACTGTCTCTCCTTTGAAGTTCCGGATGCCGCCTGATGCCAGCGACCACATTTCCACACCATAGTTCGTGGGGTCGATGTCGGCTGCCATACAACGTCCTACATCTGATTTGTCTGGTATCTGGAACAGGATTTCGCCTGTAGCTGCATCGCGGAATGTAGAACCGTCTTTGCGGTTTTCGTGACATGCCCATACTTGTAGTCTGGGATTTGACGGATCGAACTGTGTCAGGTGCAAGGCATCGCCGTGTCCCAAATGGGTAGAGTACAGTCCTTTTCCATCATGGTCGATGGTGCATGAGCCATAAATGATTTCATCGCATCCATCTCCGTCCACATCGGCTACCCGCAGGTTGTGGTTCCCTTGTCCGGAGTAATCATCCCAGCCGGGTTGGTAACTGTCGAACATCCAGCGTTGCTTCAGTTCCTTTCCATCCCAGTCGAAAGCAGTCAGTGTGACGCGTGTGTAATAGCCGCGGCACATCACTACGCTGGGGTGCTTTCCGTCCAGATAAGCGATACATGCCAGATAGCGGTCGCTCCGGTTGGCACGTGTATCGCCCCAGTCTTGCAGGTTGCCTCGGGCAGGAACGTAATCGATGGTTTTCAAAGCCTCGCCAGTCAGTCCGCTGAATACAGTGAGGTATTCGTTTCCGGTCAGGATACGTCCCTGATTGCGGGGAGGTGCACCTGCATTCCGTTTGCTTCGAGGGTCATTGGGCGAGAAATCGCCTCCTCGTGGGGCTTGTGGGTCACCCGGTTCGCGGTAGTCTGCATTGGCATTGCCTATCACATTCCCTTTTCCGTCTATCGTTCCGTCAGAAGTCTTCATTACCACTTCAGCACGTCCGTCACCATTCAGGTCGTACACCATGAATTGGGTATAGTGTGCGCCGGCACGGATGTTCTTGCCCAAGTCTATGCGCCACAGCTTTTCGCCCGTCAGGCGGTAGCAATCGAAATAGACATTACCCGTGTATCCGTCATGTGCATTGTCATGTGCATTTGATGGATCCCATTTCAAGATAATTTCGTAGTTTCCGTCTCCGTCTACATCGCCGATGGAAGCATCGTTCGGACTATAAGTGTAAGTATCTCCGGCTGGAGTCACTCCGTCGGCAGGATGGTCGAGCGGGATGTTGATGTAGCCTGCAGGTGCATTTGCCGGCAGGGTATACGAGCTGCCTTCTGCTTCTTTTCCATTGACGAGAGGCTTTACGGTATAGACAGCTGCCTGCTTTCCTTGATACGAATCGGTATAGAATGTACCTGTTCCAGCTGGAACGGTGGCTATCTTTGTTCCGTTGCGATACAGATTGAAAGCTGTTTCGATGGGGTCGGAAGACAAGTATCTCCATGATAGAGCTACCTGATTGACATTTTGACGGATGGCCACTACACCACGTCCCAGTTTTTCGCGTTGCATGTGTTCGAAATCGTAACGAGGCTGTGCCGCTCCTGCCATGCAGGTACAACAGAGGGCTATCGGCAGCAGCCATTTGTTTTGTGTTTTCATGTCTTTGTTTGTGTTATTGGTTTTTAATTAAATGACGATTATTGATTTATTTTCTTTCCGTTTACCCGGATATTTTCGTAATGGATGTTTTCTGCATCATCGGTTACGAACAGCGGACGTTCATCGGGTTGTTCGAAGTGGAAGCTGACTTGGTCGAAAAAAATGTCGCGTGCATGACGGATGTAAAATCCTTTTGCCGGAACAGTACCGAACATCCAAGGTTCAGGGTAGGCTTTTTCGGCTTCGGGTACAGGGTTGACTGCGTCTGCTTGAGTATATCCTCCTTTATAATAAAGGTGTATATCGCTTAGGCTTACGTCTTCGATAATGGCACCGGGTACTCCGCTAATAATGGAAGCATAGCGTGAGTCGACGTTGTAAGCATTGACATGGCTGATGCGGATGCGTTTCATACTCCCTACAGGCGTCCCTTCAGGACTCCGCATCCGTGCTCCCAGGCGTAAGAAAATGCCGGCATTGACGATGTTGCGCAAAGTGATGTTGCTGATAACAATGTCTTCCAAACTACCTCCGTCTACACTTTCTAAAGCCAGTCCCCGGCAATGTTCGAAGATACAATTGGTAATGGCTATGTTCTTGAATCCTCCGCTTGATTCGGTTCCTATCTTGATGCGGCCTGTACGGTAGCCATGGTCGGGAGCTTGAGGCTCGTCCAATTGCCACGAAGCATCCAGCATCGAACCGCGGTCGTAGCCACTGACATAGCAGTCGGAGATGGTGACGTTCTCGGTATCTCTGAAAGTGCCCAAGGCATACGAAGCCTTCAGTACGATGGCATCATCCCAAGGGGTATTGACACTACAAGCCAGGATGCGTACGTTCCGACAGCAGTCTATATCGAATCCATCGCGGTTTGTATCCACTTTCAGGTTGGTGATGGTCAGGTTGTCCACCCCGGTAGCCAGCAGGGCGAAATGTCCGCACTGGAACATATTCAGGTCTTTTAAGGTTACATTCTTGCAGTTTTTCAGGCTGATAGCCTTGTTGCCTACACCGTCTAGCCGGCTTTCTTCACGTGTCAGCCATTTGCCGTAGATGGTACCGGGACCGCTGATGGTAATGTCTTCCAGTCCGATGCCCCAGATGAGCGAGTTTTGCCAATGGCTGTGTCCGAAGTCTTGATATGTATCATGGCTGTTTGGCTCGGCTGAGTCGTATTTTCCGGTCGGTGTCGGGAAAGCTCCTATGAGTGTGGCTCCTTGTTCCAAGTATAAATGGATATGGCTTGCCAGCCGGATGGAATAACAGGCATATTCGCCTGCCGGTACATAGACTGTTCCTCCTCCTCCGGAAGCAGCTTTTCGGATAGCACGGTTGATGGCTTCGGAATCGATATGAGTTCCGTCTCCAGTGGCTCCGAAATCTTTTACATTGTAAATGGCGGCAGACAGGTGGCTGCAGCCTAGCAGGGCAAACAGAATGTGAATCAGTATTTTCATGGCCGGTGTTTTAAAGATTGTACAAGTTCGGGTAGCATGTAATAGGCGTAGTCAGCCTGTCGGTTTGGTTTGTAGAGGCAGAAGTATACGGTTTCTCCCTGCGGAATATAGCTTGTACCGCAAAATACGGGCGCATCTGTCTTTTTCCCAGACGTGAAAAGTGTCATCGGCGTTTCTTGCTGGTTCCCGTCGCACAGGCGGACTTCGATATGTGGAGGTACGAGTGCTTGAGTCACCCGCAGATGCATTATTTTTCCATGATAGACGGTTATTTGGTGATCTTCTATATTAAATATATTGTCGCGGCAGGTTTCCGGAGCGATATCGGTGGAAGGGGTGGGCGAGTCGAAACCTCCCAATGCCCATACCAGCCTGACGCTGTCGGGCAAAGAATGGTTCGTTACTTCCAGAATGAAGCCTTGCGTGTCTTTCAGAAGGATGTGCCGGATGATGAGGCTCTCTTTCATCAGTGTATCGTTTGTTTTTAGCCATCTGTCTTGTCCGTTTCCGGTTATGCCCAGTCTTAATGTCCCCGACCCGTCGGGCATCGGATAGCTGCCAGCATACTGTGCTTTGGCAGGCAGGACATGGCAAACTATGAAGCAGATGACTGCCCAAATGTATTTCTTCATAATTGGTCAATATTTGATGTTGTCTATGTGTTTGTAGTGCAAAAGTAGTGTTTTCCAGCATACAGCTACATGGAATATTATACAGAAACCTTGATATTTGTGCAAAAAGAAAGGGAGGGTATGGAAAGCGTGGAAAATCTTCTTAGTTTTGTATTGTTTTTTAGTTGATGAGGCGATAAGGTTTTCAGATACCTTAAAATATAATGAATGTCCGCAATTAGCCAATTCGACTGAGTTGAAAATGCAGTAGTACTGCGTTTGCCGATGCAGTATATATTCGTAGGCGGATGCAGTATATATTCAACCGCGAATGCAGTATATATTCAACTGCGGATGCAGTATATATTCATTTTTTAGGGGTATGTATTGGATGAATGCGGACATTCATTTTTTATTCAGCAGATTTTCCTTTTCAGACAGCAACCGGCAGACACTGTCTATACGTTCGCTGCGGTAGGTCGACTTGAACCGGCTGAGCAGAGTGTCCACTTCCAGACGCTTCTCATGGTATGCCGCCATGTCTTCCTCGTTCCAGTCCAGCACGGTTTCACCAATCAGGGATAAGTCAACCACCTTCACATACACTTCGTGTACGTCCTTACGGAAGCATCTTATCTTGTTGCTTGTTGTCTCTATTTCCTGTCGCCTCTGCTGTTCGTTGAGCCAGATATATACAATGCCGAAAATAAGTAATAGTATCAGCACATATCCTGCCGCTATCTTGGTGCGCAGGTGTCTGGTTGCTATTGTTTTCTGTTTCATGCGGTTTACCTCATTTTGTTTATAATTTCTCTTATGAAAATGCAGCCCGCTTACCTTGCGGTAGCGGGCTGCGGTGTCTGTATGATGTTACCGGGCACAATACTCCCGCCCGGAATGGGAGTTCCTTTCTTTATTGGGGTTATACTTCGGTTTTTTTCCGTTTCAAGCGGAACTTTTCCCGCCCGACGGTTTACTGTTCTTTCTTCAAGGTAGGCAGGCTGTTTCCGTCTTTGAGTTCGTACTGCCAGCCTTTACCGCTCAGGGCGGCGTTCATGTGGGCAAGGGCATTCTGCCAGAGGCCGTCCGTCACCTGTGTGGTTCCGCCGGTACCTACCTGGTCTTCACCGATGCCTTGTTCCTGACCGTTGCCTCCCCAGTAGCAGGCGGTGATGATACCGCCACCAGACATGGAGCCCTTGAAGTTCCTTCCCGCCACGCCGCCTGTGGTGGCACCATCCGGGCCGCTGACTGTTTCCGCAGCGTGATAGCAGGCGGTCAGGGTGCCAAGATTGTTGGACCCCGTTACGCCGCCTACATAGATAGGGTCGGTTCCGGTGCCTGTGCCGATTACGTTGCCCGTGGCATAGCAGGCGGTGAGGGTGCCGCCTCCGTTGTATCCCACCACGCCGCCGGCATGGGAGTTGTTCGTACCGTCATTTTCAACGGTCACGTCGCCCGTGGCGTAGCAGCCGGTCAGGGAGGCCCCACTATTCGTTTCTCCCGCTATGCCGCCGGCAAAGATCACGCCCTTCACTGTGGCCGAGGAGTTGCACCCGGTGATGGAACCGCCCCATTGAGAGCCCACCACGCCACCTACGCTGAAGCTACCGCTGACGCTGCCCGACACCGAGCAGTTTTCAATGGTGCCTCCAAAGCTATTTCCTGCCACGCCGCCGGCATAGCCCGAACTGTTGTCGCTTGTTATCTGTACGCCCTCCAGCACCACGTTCTGCACCTTGCCGCCGGAGCCGAGGTAGCCAATCAGCCCTACATAGTTTGTCCCTTCTTGGTTGACGGTCAGCCCCGTGATGGTCTTATCTTTACCGTTGAAGGTGCCGGTGTATGGTTGGCTTTCAGTGCCTATCGGCGTCCACTCTCCCGTCAGGGTGAGGTCTGTGTCAAGGGTGATGTTGATGTCGGTCTTGCCCTCTTCGTTCACCAGCTTGGCTACATTTTTCAGCCCATCGGCGGTGGTGACGGTGTAGCTGCCGTCGCCCTCTATGGTGTATCCCGGGTCTTCTGCCGCGGCGAGGGAGACGGTGTAGGTATATTCCTCGCCCGCTTTCCATTCGGCATCGTTCTTCATCTTATAGACGAAGACCTTGCCGTTGGTGAATTTGCAGGTGATGAAGGCTGTGCCCGTTGCCACACTTTGCGGGGCTACGAGGGCGGTGTAGGTGTCACCGCCCTTGTCATACGGGGCGATTTCGGCCGGGTTGCCGTTCTCGGTGGAGAGGCCTGTCAGCCGCACGAACATCCGCTCCTCGGTGTAGTCCGTCAGGATGACGGTGACCCGCGCCGTGCGGTGGGTAAAGCGGAGTGTAGGGTTGCCGTAGCTCACCGGCTGGTTCTCGGCGGAAATAAAGTCGCTTCCCTCGAAGTCAGTCGGCGAACTTTGGTCGGCTCTTACCACCACGGCAGGCGGGGTGGTCTCGCCCTCGGTGTAGGGCCACCACGCCGTGACGGTGATGTCATCGTGGTTAGTCCAGTAGTGCGGGTCATCGGAGGTCAGCGTGGCGCTGGTGTTGTCGGCGGTGGTGGGCGTCACGTCGTACGCCTTCACCGTGCCGTCCATCAGGACTGCCACGCTCTGCACGCCCTCCCAGTCGCCGTCCACCGGGGCACGGGTGCCGGCGGTGGCTGTCGCCGCGGGGTTCAGTCCCGTGGCGGTGAAGACGATGGGTGTGCCTTCCGCCCCTTCCGGCAGGAAGCCCGCTTCGTCCTGCGTGCAGGCGGCAAGGCCGAGCAGCAGGGCGAGGGCTGCGGATATATGAATGGTTGTTCGTTTCATGATGCGTGTTGTTTAGGGTTCGTTATTGTTTCTTTTGCAGTACGGGCAGGCCGTCCGTGCCAAGTTTCCATTGATAGTCGTTGCCGGTGAGGGCGGGGTTCATGCCGTCTACGGCTGTCAGCCAGGAGTCGCCGGAGTCTATTCGATGCGTATCATCGGTGCCATCGTTAATTGCTACTCCGGGATACCCATTCTGACCATAATAGCAGGCGGTGATGGTGCTATAGTTGAGACCAGCGATTCCGCCATTACCAAGGCCTGACGTTAAATTTCCATCGAACCAACAGCCAATAATGCTACCGATGTTGGAAGTCGCAATGCCGCCGACATATCCTCCTGTTGCAGAAATATCTCCCGTTACGGAGCAGGCGGTAATGGTGCCGTAGTTGGACATCGCTATGCCACTGGCCACACCGTTTTGCCGCACATCGTAGTCCACATCCACCAGTTGCAGGTTCTTCACCTCGCCGTTGCCGCCGATACCGCCGAACAACGCAGCACTCTCACCGCTCGGATTGTCCGTAGTGATGGCCAGCCCCGTGATGCGGTGTCCCTGTCCGTCGAAGGTGCCTTGGTAACCGTATTTAGACATGACGCCATCACCTATCGGCGTCCATGTCTTGCCCGTCAGGTCGATGTCGGCAGTCAGGGTGCAGTTGATGCTGAGGTCGCTCTGCGCGGCTTCCGCCCATGCCATCAGGCCGTCTGCGTTATAGACCGTGTAGGTCTTGGTGGTGGTGTCGTAGTTGTAGCCCAAATCCTCGGCTGCGCCTTCTTCGCCGCCGCCGTCAGCCCAGTCACCGATGGTGCAGCCCTCCAGCGTCAAGCCGGTGGCGTTCACCTTGACGGTATATTTATAGCGGTTGCCCGCCTCCAGCACGATGTCGTTCTGCGGGCGGAAGTAGAAGGCGCCGCCGCCGAGTTCCACGCGGATGAACGGCTCGCCTTTCGCAACGGTCTGCGGGGCGGTCAGTGCCTCGTAGCTGTTGCCGCTTGCGTGGTAGGTCTGGATGGCGGTCGGGTTTTCGTTATCGGTGGACAGGCTCACGAGGCTCACCGTGGCACCGTCCACGCTCGTGAATCCCGTACCGGGTTTCAGTTCGATGGCCATGCGTGCCGTGCGGTGGGTAAAGGTGAGTTTCGGGTCGTCAAATTCCACCGTCCGGTCAATGGCGGAGATGAAGTCGCTGCCTTGGAACGCGGCCAGCGTGCTCTGGTCTCCGGTCACCTTCACGGCAGGCATCCGTGTGATGTCTGTATCATCGAGGGGCCACCATGCCGATACGGTAATCGGGTCGCGGCTGGTCCAGTAGTGCGGGTCGTCCGCGCGTGAGAGCGTGGCGCTCTTGTATCCGTCGGCATCCGTAGCCGTTACGGTGTATTCCTTTACCGCGTCGCCCATCTTGAGTGCCACGGTCTGTACGCCCTGCCAGTCGCCGTCCACGGTGGCACGGGTGGATGGAGCTGCCTGTGGCGTTGCCTCTACGGACAGTCCGGTGGCACGGATGACTACGGGATATTCACCTTCGGGCAGACGGTTATCGCCAGCAAGTTCGTCCTGCGTGCAGGCGGCGAGGGCGAACAGCAGCGCGGTGGCTGCGGGGATAAATAATCTATGTCTCATAATTCTTCACCATAATCAATTAATTATTAACATCTTACATATCAGCATTCACTTCTCCGCCGTTTATATCGTTCCACTTTGCAATGGTGGCTTCGCTGACTTCAAGGACTTTGTTGTGTAGCTTGACGGTATAGGTATAGTTGTTGCCCGCCAGCAGTGCGCCATCGGGCACGGTGAGTGTGGCATGATATTCCTGACTTTTGTAATTCACAACCAACGGCAGGGATGCAACTGTCTGCGGGAAGAGGATGATCGATGACGTGAGATTGCCGTCTGCCAGATTCATGGTCAGTTCTCCGGTCTGTAGTCCGTTGTCTGCGGTGGCAATACCGTCGGCCGTGTTGAACGTACCGGTGAGTAACAATCCGTCCAGCGTGTAACGTTCAGGCTTGACCACGCTGAAATCCACGCCGTCGCCCGCCTCGAAGGTAAGGGTTATCTGGCTCATGCGGTGGTGGAAGGAGTTGTCTTCACCGCCTTTGTCGGTTTTGTCGGTGAAGCTCACTACCGGGCTTTTTTTGTCTCCCGTGGCTCCTGAAGCAAAGAGGAAGTCGATGGCAGGCTGGTTCTGCTGCGCCGTGGCATCGGTCGTGGCTGTGAGGATGCCTCCCGCCGCATTGTACGGATAGTAGGCGCGGAAAGTATGGGTCTTTGTATCTTCGATATAGATGACCTTTCCTTCTGCCTCAAATTTCCCGTTCTTCAGGATGAAAGGCACGTTGCCGTACTGGGAATCGTAGCCGATGTCGGTGATGCCGATACGGTCGCCGGCAGTCCAGGTGGTTCCGCTGGCGCGGGTGGCGGGGGCGATGTTGGCGGTAAACTGGGCGGCCACGGGGTCACCGTTCAGGTTCTCGTTGTCGTTGTTGCAGGCTACAAGTGCGAGGGCGAGCGCTGCAAGTGCAAAAAATCTTGTCTTCATTATATCGGTCATTTTATCAGTTACAAATCTGCGTCTACTTCACCATTATCTATTTCTTCCCAACCTGATATGGTGGCCCCTTGGATTTCCACTTCATCCGGTGTTTCCAGCGTTCCGCCGAGGGTCATCGGTTCGCTCTTCGCGGTGTTGAAGGCCGCGAGGGCTTCCGTAAGGTCGCTCTCCAGCGTGGTGGGGGCCGGGTTGCCGTCAGCATAGCGGATTTCACCCGTCAGCAGCTGCTCGCCGCCTGTGATGCCCAGCAGCCGCACCGTGGCCGTCCACTTGCCGGCATCGGCCCCCGAGGTAATCCTGGTGAAGGGCAGCACGACGTTCGAAGCGGCTCCGTAGGTATCGGTTGCGAAGTCGAGCGTTCCGGCCACGCCCGAGAGGCTGGCCTCAATCTCCGTGATGCGGTGGGCGGCGTCGCCCGTTGGTTCGACGACAAGCGTCAGCTCGCGCACGCGCTGCTTCATTGCGGCGGTCAGCGGATAGTCGGTGTCCTTC
>ERZ780060.551-NODE-551-length-14715-cov-6.572033_pt1 | contig 14715 bp, 19 predicted proteins | sample MGYA00511176_ERZ780060 | MGnify/ENA primary metagenome ERZ780060 (study PRJEB29588, sample SAMEA2148374) | human gut metagenome | biome: human gut; feature: human-associated habitat; material: faeces | place: Denmark | collected 2008/2010 ... | reverse complement strand
CTATCGCAAGCACAATAACCTGGACCGGCTGCTGGTGCGCACGCACGGCAGCTGAGCAAAAGCCCCGCCATTAAGAGCGTTGACATAGGAAAACAAGCAGAAACCCAGTAAAATCAACGCTTTTAAGGGCAGAGGGCAAACAGGTTAGCTCAAAAATTGAATAACCAAGCGTCAAAAGGGATGTTACCGCAAGGCAGCATCCCTTTTCGCATACGCCCACGCCGTAGATTTTGAGAAAAGTCTACGGCGTTTTTTTCTGCCCAAATCTGAGAGGAGGTGCAGCCACAATGTACTTTACGAACGGCAGCAGCCGTGCGTTTGAAATGCTCATGCGGGGAAAGCCCAGCTTTGACCGCTACGAAAACGGCGGCTGTGCCGACTGTGAGGATTGCAATGCCTGTCACTTTTACCGCCCGCACTGGAAGTATCAATTCTGCGTGTATGCGGAGTGTCCGTATGAGCCGGGAAAGCTGACCGCCCTCCAGCGCGGCATGGTGAAGTGAGCGAAAGGAGCTGATAACCTATGGCAGTATTTCGGGTGGAGCGCAACAGCGGGTACACCGTCATGTCAAACCACCACCTGCGAAACAAGGAACTGACCTTGAAAGCCAAGGGGCTGTTATCGCAAATGCTGTCCTTGCCGGAGGATTGGGACTTTACGCTGAAAGGCTTGTCCCTTATCAACCGGGAGCAGATCGACGCGATCCGGGCGGCTGTCCGGGAGCTGGAACAGGCGGGCTATATCGTGCGTTCCCGTGAGCGTGACAGCCAAGGCCGCCTGCGCGGGGCGGATTACATCATTTACGAACAGCCCCAGCCTGTGCCGGATTCACCTACGTTGGAAAATCCAATGTTGGATAATCCAACGCAGGAAAAGCCTACGTTGGGAAAACCAACGCAATTAAATAAAGATATATCAAGTAAAGAAAAATCAATTACTGATGTATCAATTACCGATCCCATTCCTATCCTTTCCCGACCCTCTCCTTTGGAGGACGAGGCGGCACAGCCGCCGGAACGGAAAGGAACGGAAGCGAAATCACAGAGCGCCATAGAGATTTATCGTCAAATCATCATGGACAACATCGAGTACGAACACCTTTGCCAGCACGTCAAGGGCATTGACCGGGAAACGCTGGACGAGATTGTGGACTTGCTGGTGGAAACCGTATGCAGCGCCCGCAAGACCATCCGTATTGCCGGGGACGATTACCCGGCAGAGCTGGTGAAATCTAAGTTTATGAAGCTGGACAGCTCTCACATTGAGTTTGTCTTTGACTGTTTGAGCAAGAACACTTCGGAAATCCGCAACATCAAGAAATACCTGCTGGCTATGCTGTTCAATGCGCCCAGCACGATCAACGGTTACTATGCCGCGCTGGTGGCCCATGACATGAACACCGGCAAAATCTGAAAGGAGGACGGCCCTATGAAACAGGGTGCATTGATTTTCGACGAGCGCAGCGACCGTTACGACATTCGCTTTGATCTGGCGGACTACTACGGCGGCCTGCACTGTGGGGAAACCTTTGATGTGATGGTGGGCGGCAGGTGGAAGCCCACCCGCATTGAGTACGGGGCCAACTGGTATCTGGTTGGCATCCGTGCCGACGATCTTTCCGGCCTGCGGGTGAGGATTTAATCGGGGACAACCGGCGCAAGCGGCTGTCCCTTTTCTGTTTCCTGCGGCGGCTGACGGTGCCACCTTAACCGTCCCGCCGCACTTCTGCGAAAGGAGGGATAGCGATTGCAGGAGGAAGTAACCCAAAAGACAATAGCCTTTTCCATCAAATCGGCCAAGCTGACAATCCAAGTGCTGCAAGCGGCGGCCCGCAAGTTTCTGGAAACCCAAAACAAGGGCAAGACCAAGCTGCACCACGGCCAGCAGAGCCTAAAGCAGCTCAAAAAGCACGGGGCGGCCCTGTCCAATATCGAGATCACCGACGCCAACATTGGACTGTTTAAGCCCTGCGCCAAGAAATACGGCGTGGACTTCACGCTGCGGAAAGACGCCACTACCCAGCCCCCGCACTACATCGTGATTTTCAAGGCCAAGGACGCCGACAACATGGAACAGGCGTTCAAGGAGTTCACGGCCAAGAAGTTGCAGCGGGAGGAACGGCCCTCGATCCGCAAGGACATTGCCGCAAGCAAGGAAAAGGCAGCAGCCCGCAACGCTGACCGGGCCAAGGAAAAATTCAAAGAAAGGGGGCTGTCACGATGAAGCCGGAAATGAAAAAACTGATAATCGCCAATCTGCCCTATCTGCTGTTTGTCTATCTGTTCGGCAAGCTGGGGCAGGCGTACCGGCTGGCGGAGGGCATCGACCTTTCCCAAAAGCTCCTGCACTTTGCGGATGGCTGCGCGGCGGCCTTTGAAAGTGCCGCCCCCAGCTTCCACCCCACTGACCTGCTGATCGGCGTCGCCGGTGCCGCCGCCCTGCGGCTCATGGTGTACTGCAAAAGCAAGAACGCCAAGAAGTTCCGGCGGGATGCAGAATACGGCAGCGCCCGGTGGGGAACGGAAAAAGACATCAAACCGTTTGTCGATCCGAAGTTTGAAAACAACGTGATTTTGACCGGGACGGAGTTTCTCACGATGAATACCCGCCCGAAAATTCCCGCAAATGCCCGAAATCTGAATTGCTGTATTATCGGCTCGTCCGGCTCCGGCAAAACCCGCTTCTGGCTCACGCCCCAGCTTTTACAGGCTCATTCCTCTTATGTGGTGGTCGATCCCAAAGGCGGTGTGCTGGGACAGGTCGGGGCTTTCCTGCAAAAACGCGGGTACAAAATCAAGGTATTCAACAGCATAGATTTTTCAAAATCCATGCACTATAACCCGCTGGCGTATATCCGCAACGAGGCCGATATTCTGAAATTCGTGGATGCCCTGATTTCCAACACCAAGGGCGAAGGCAAGGAAGGCGATCCATTCTGGACGAAATCGGAAACGCTTTTGTACTGCGCCCTGATTGCCTACATCATTTTCGAGGGGCCTGCCGAGGATCGGAACATGAACACCCTTGTGGATATGATTTCTGGCATGGAGGTCAAGGAGGATGACGAGGATTTTATGAACGCGGTGGACTATATGTTTGCCGGGCTCGAAAAGCGCAAGCCGGATTGTTTCGCGGTCAAACAGTATAAAAAGTACAAATTGGCCAGCGGCAAGACGGCAAAAAGCATTTTGATTTCCTGCGGTGCGCGACTGGCTCCCTTTGATATTCCCCAACTTCGGGAGATCATGTCTTATGACGAGCTGGAGCTGGATAAGCTGGGGGATGAAAAATCGGCGCTGTTCTTTCTTATCAGCGACACGGACACCACCTACAACTTTTTGGTTGCCCTCGCTTTTTCGCAGATGTTCAACCTTCTGTGTGAACGGGCTGACAACACCTATGGCGGGCGTCTGCCCTACCATGTGCGGGTGCTGTGGGACGAGGCAGCCAATACCGGACAGGTGCCGGGGCTGGAAAAGATCGTGGCCGTCATCCGCTCCCGTGAGATCAGCCTGACACTTTTTTATCAGGCAATGAGCCAGTGCAAGGCATTGTACAAAGACCATTCCGAAACCATCATGGGAAACATGGACAGTATCGTGTTCCTCGGAGGCCGGGAGGCTTCCACCCTAAAGGATATTTCGGAAAACTGGCTGGGCAAGGCCACCATTTCCATGCAGACCGAGGGTCGCAGCCGTGGACAGTCTGAAAGTTACAGCCAGAATATGCAGCGGCTTGGCCGGGAGCTGATGACCACCAGCGAGATCACCACCATGCCCGGAGATAAATGTATCTTGCAGCTTCGGGGGCTCCCGCCTTTCCTGTCCCCGAAGTATGACTTGAAAAAGCACCCGAATTACAAGTACACAGCCGAATTTGATAAAAAGAAAAACGCCTTCCGCTTGGAAAGCCTGTTCCGCCACCGGCCATTGAGACTAAAGCCGGAGGACGAATACACGGTGTACGAAGTGGACGGCTCCGACACGGACGAAGAAGCTGACCTGTTGAATTTCGATGATCTGGACAGCGACGAGTTTGTGTAACTTCGGGCCATGATGACCCGAAGCGCCGCCGATGTGGGCGGCTTTTTTTGTACCCAAAACCATCAAACAAACAAAATGGAGGAACGTATATGGAATTTTTCAATCAGGCAATCGACATTCTTAAAATTCTGGTCATGGCTCTTGGCGCTGGTCTGGCGGTATGGGGCGTCATCAACCTTCTGGAAGGTTACGGGTCGGATAACCCTGCGGCAAAATCACAGGGCATTAAGCAGCTCATGGCGGGCGGCGGTGTCGTTCTGATCGGCCTTCAGCTTATCCCTCTGCTGTCCGGCCTGTTCAGCTAAGTGTCACCCGTTGTCCCTTTTCCAGAAAAGGAGCTGATGTATGGACTTTATCATCGACGCAATCGTTGAATGGCTGAAAGGTCTGCTCGTCGATGGTATCATGGGAAATCTGGATGGCCTTTTCGATAACGTCAATCAGAGCGTTGGCGAGATCGCCACACAGGTAGGCACGACCCCGGCGGACTGGAACGCCGGGGTCTTTTCCATGATACGACAGATCTCCGAAACTGCCATTCTGCCAATCGCCGGGGTCATCCTCACTTTTGTTATGACCTATGAACTGATACAGATGCTCATAGAACGCAACAACCTCCATGAAGTTGACACATGGATGTTTTTTAAGTGGGTGTTCAAAACCTTTGTGGCTGTGATGATCCTGACGAATACCTTCAATATCGTGCTGGCGGTCTTTGATGTGAGCCAGCATGTGATACAGCAGTCAGCGGGCATTATCCAGAACGGGACAGAGATCACGCCGGATGTGCTGGACAGTCTGCGGACAGAGCTTGAGGCGATGGAGTTAGGCCCTCTGTTCGGACTCTGGCTCCAGTCCTTCCTGATCCAGCTTACCATGATTGCCTTAAACATCGTGATTTTCGTCATCGTATATGGCCGTATGATTGAAATTTATTTACTCACAAGTTTAGCGCCTATCCCGTTTGCCACAGTCCCCAACAGGGAAACCGGACACATGGGGCAGAACTATTTCCGCTCCCTCTTTGCGGTGGGCTTTCAAGGTCTATTGATCTTAGTCTGTGTCGCCATCTATGCGGTGCTGATCCAGAGTATCGCCACCGACGGCGACCCCATCGGGGCGATCTGGGGCTGCGTGGGATATACGGTGCTGCTGTGTTTTACCTTATTCAAAACAGGCAGTCTTGCAAAATCCATCTTCGGCTGCCATTAAGAGACTTCGGGCCATGCTGACCCGAAGCGGAAAGGAGGCGGTATGCCTCGGCGTTACAAACAGGGTGCGGACGGACAGCCGCACCCGGCTTTCTATGGAAAGCTCCCCGAAGAATTTTCTAAAGCAGACACCATGCGCTTTATGGTGGAAACCGATCTGAAACTGTCCGGGTGCGTATCGGCGGACACGCTGGCGGCACTCCGGGCGGAAGGCTATGACTACAAGGACGGGAACCTTGTTCCCGCCGGAAAGGAGGAAACCATGCAGGAAAAGGTTGCAAACACCACCCCGGCCGCACCGTTGAAGCTGGATGTAAGCGTGCGGGTCATCGAACCTGTGAAAAATCTGATGGGCTTTGCCAGCGTGAAATTCAATGACTGCTTTGTGGTGGAAAATCTGAAAATCGTACAGGGCAGCAAGGGCCTCTTTCTTGGGATGCCCAGCCAGCCGGACGGCAAAGGCGGCTACCGGGATATGGCCTACCCTGTCACAAAGGAGTTCCGGGAACAGCTCAACACCGCTGTTCTGCAAGCCTATGAGGCAAAGCTGGAACAGATGGCGGAGCGCGGCTCTGTGGGGCGTGCGTCCATCAGCGACCAGCTCAAAGCCGGAAAAGCGGCTGCCGAACAGGCAAAGGCAGAACGGCCTCCGAAGGAAAAGCCCAGCCGCAGCGCAGAGCGTTGACCTCGGGCCATGCTGGCCCGAAGCAGAAAGGAGGCGGAAACCATGCCACGCAAACGGACGGGCTATGACGCGGCCTGCTATTACGACGGAAAACTGCTGGGCCGCTGTACCAAAGCGGACAGCGACGCCTATACCCTGTTGATGAACGCCTGCGGCGGGGAGGCCGCCCGTGTCCTTCGGGAATATGCCTATTTTTCCCCGGAACTTCGCGCCATATTGGAAAAGGCGGCGCTCATGCAGGCGGACCGGAGCCGGACGGGCGGAATGTTCCATGCGCCGAAAAGCTCCCCGTGGGGCGAGGTGCAGAGCTGTGAAACCCTCTGTCCGGGGGTGTTTCTGGTATCTACCGCCAGCCACGGCGGAACGATGGTGGCAAACGAGGTAGCCGCCGTCCTCTCCCCAGCGGCCAAAAAATGCGGCTTCAAGGACAAGGGCTATATTTGCTATGAGGAGGACGCACAGGAAAGCGTAGTGCTCCGGGAGCTGCTGGACAAAAAGCTGTGGAAAATCCCTGACCGCATTAAGGACAAAGGACAGTTTGAAGAAAAACTCAATCAGTCCATCCGGCAGTATCACCCCGAATACTGGCGGGCAAGGCAGAGCGGACGAGAGGCCGCCGAAGCTGCCCGCAGCACAGCCCCGGCCAAAGAGGCCGCAAGATAACCTCGGGCCATGCTGGCCCGAAGCAATAAAGGAGGTGTACCAAAATGGCCTATGTGCCAGTACCAAAAGACCTTTCCAAAATCAAGACAAAGCTGGCCTTCAACCTAACGAAGCGCCAGCTTGTTTGTTTTTCCAGCGCGGCGGCGGTGGGCCTCCCGGCTTACCTGTTTTCCCGTGGCAGTATCGGGAACAGTGCCGCCATGTTCCTGATGATCGGCCTCATGCTCCCGTTCTTCTTTCTGGCTATGTATGAACGAGACGGTCTGCCGCTGGAAAAAGTGCTGAAAAACATCATCCGCACCCGGTTCCTCTATCCCCGTGTGCGGCCTTACAAAACCGAAAACTTCTATGCGCTGCTTAGCGCCAGAAAGGAGGCGCAGCCGATTGCGAAACAGCAGAAGGGCCGGAAAGCCCGCAGGCAGAAAGCCTGAAAAGCAGGGCCTTACCGGCCTGTTCACGAAAGGAAAGAACATTCCCACCACCGCCCAGCAGACCCTCCCTTACCGGGAAATGTACCGGGACGGGGTGTGCCGGGTAGCGGACCGCTATTACACCAAAACCATTGAATACGAGGACATCAACTACCAGCTCGCACAGTCCGAAGATCAGGCGGCCATCTTTGACGGGTGGAGCGCCTGCCTCAACTACTTTGACAGCAGCCTTCCGTTCCAGCTTTCCTTCCTCAACCACCGGAGCCGCCCGGGCAGCCGGTACAGCGTGAACATCCCCATGCAGGACGATGATTACAACAGCGTCCGGTGTGAGTATGTGGAAATGCTGGAAAACCAGATCGCCAAAAGCAACAACGGCATTGTCCGCACAAAGCTCCTGACCTTCGGCGTGAACGTGGACGACCTTCCCACCGCCAGGGCAAGGCTGGAACGTGTAGAGGCGGACATTTGCGGGAACTTCAAAAAGCTGGGCGTCAAGTGCCGCTCCCTTTCGGGGCTGGAACGGCTGGAGCTTCTTCACGGGCAGCTCCACCCCGGCAGCGGCTCCCCCTTCCGGTTTTCATGGGATATGATCCCCAAAACCGGGCTTTCCACCAAAGACTTTATCGCCCCGGACAGTTTCGATTTTCGTTTCAGCCGACTGTTCCGGGTGGGGACGACTTGGGGCGCCGCCTCCTACTTGCAGATTTTGGCCTCGGAGCTCTCGGACAAGCTGCTGGCGGAGCTTTTGGAAATGGATGCGGAAATGACCATCACTCTCCATATCCAAACCGTCGATCAGGCCGCCGCCGTAAAATCCATCAAGGCCAAAGTCTCCGACATTGACAAGATGAAGGTGGAGGAACAAAAGAAGGCAGCCCGGTCAGGGTACGACATGGACATACTTCCACCCGACCTTGTAACGTACAGCAACGACGCAAAGACCCTTCTGGAAGATTTACAGAGCCGGAATGAAAGAATGTTCCTTCTGACCTTCCTTGTGGTAAACATGGCCCCGACCCGCCGGGAGCTGGACAACGACCTGTTCACGGTATCTGGTATCGTCCAGAAATACAACTGCACCTTGAAGCGGCTGGACTTCCAGCAGGAGGACGGTTTTCTTTCCAGCCTTCCGCTGGGCCATAACGGCATTGAGATCAAGCGCGGCATGACGACCAGCTCCACGGCCATTTTCGTTCCCTTTATGACGCAGGAGCTCCGCATGGATGGCGAAGCCGTCTATTACGGGCTCAACGCACTTTCCCATAACGTCATCATGGCAAACCGGAAAAAGCTCAAAAACCCCAACGGCCTGTTCCTCGGCGTGCCGGGCTCCGGCAAATCCTTTGCCGCAAAGCGGGAGCTTGTGAACGTGTTCCTTGCCACCCGTGACCGGATCATTGTGGTGGACCCGATGGGCGAATACTCGCCCCTTATCAAGCGGCTGGGCGGACAGGTCATCGAGATCGCCCCGGACAGCCCCCACCACATCAATCCGATGGACATTGACCTGAGCTTTGACGAGGAAAACCCGATGGCGCTGAAAGCCGACTTTATCCTGTCGCTGATGGAGCTGATCGTTGGCGGCAAGGATGGCTTGCAGCCGGTGGAGCGGACCGTCATTGACCGCTGTGTACGCCAGATGTACCGGGAACATTTGCAGGACCCGGAAACAAGCAAAATGCCGACCCTCCAAACCCTGTATGACCTGCTCTGTTCCCAGCCGGAGGGCGAGGCGGTACGGCTGGCAACTGCCCTTGAAATCTATGTGTCGGGTTCCCTTAACGTGTTCAACCATGAAACCAATGTGGACTTAAACCGCCGTCTGGTATGCCTTGACTTAAAAAAGCTGGGGGCCGGGCTTCGGACGATTGCCATGCTCATTATGCAGGACTTGGTAAACTCGCAGGTGTCCATGAATTTCCTCCGCGGTATCGCTACATGGTGCTACTTCGACGAGTTCCATGTGCTGCTCCGTGACCGGCTGACGGCAAGCTACTGTGTGGCGATCTGGAAAATGCTGCGAAAAAAAGGGTGCGTTCCCAGTGCTTTAACGCAGAACGTGAAGGATTTTCTGGCAAGCCCGGAGATTGAGAACATCTTTGAAAACTCGGACTTCCTTGTGCTGCTCTCGCAGGCACAGGGGGACCGGCAGATTTTAGCCAAACAGCTTGGGATCAGCCCCCACCAGCTTTCCTATGTGACCCATACCAATTCCGGCGAAGGGCTGCTGTTCTTCGGGAATACCACCATCCCGTTTGTTGACCGCTTCCCGCAGAATACCGAGCTGTACGCCATTATGACCACCCGCCCGGAGGACAAAAAACAGGAAATGAACCGGGCATAACACACTTCGGGCCATGATGGCCCGAGGTTTGGAAAGGAGGGATACATCATCGGAAAGAAACCGGACAAACGGAATTTTCAAAGGCCGGGGCCGACGGAGGATACCGGGGGCAATCGCCCCGGACCGGCTGAACGGGAAAGACCTTCCCCCGCACCATCCCGACGTCTGCGGTTTGAGGACGAGGATACCGGGCAGGACAGTCCTTCGGGCCACGATGGCCCGAAGTCCAAAAGCGGCAAGTTTCAAGAGGACAGCCGGAAAAGCCGTCCCTCTGACCGCATGAGGCAGGAAGATGAAGCGGGCGGGCCGCAGGATACCGGCAAGGCACAGGAGCCGGAGGGCTCCGCCGAGAAGGCCGGGAGCAAAAAGGACAAGTACCAGAAAGCACAGGCAAAAGCGGAACACGCCGGGGAAAAGCTGGGAAAGGCCCGGGAGAAACTGGACAAGACCGAGGCAAAACGGGCAGCGAAGAAGCCGCCGGGGCTTGCAAAAAAGGCAGTCCGGGGAGCCCGTACAGAAGCATGGTTCTATGTCCACAACAAGATACACGAGGTTGAGCATGAAAATGTGGGTGTGGAAGGAGCCCATAAATCCGAGCTGGCCGCAGAGGCCGGAGCCCGGAAACTGACCCGGTATGCCAAACGGAGATACCGGGAGCACCCGGCCCGGAAGGTGGCAAAGTGGGAACGGAAGGACATAAAAGCCCGGGCCAATGTGGATTTTCAGAAGATGGCCTCCGAGCACCCGGAACTTGCCAGCAATCCGCTTTCCCGTGTGCAGCAGAAATGGAAACTGAAACGCCGGTATTCCAAAGAAGCAAAGGCGGCTGCAAAACAGGGCGCAAAGGCCGCAAAGAAAACCGCTGCCGCTTCGGGAACTGCGACCCGTCGGGCGGCGCAGTTTGTGACCCGTCATCCCGTGGCGGTGCTGGTCCTGCTCCTGCTGTTGCTGCTCTGTTTTCTTGTGTCGGCGGTAAGCTCCATCTTTCCCACGCTTGGCAGCGGCCTTGCCAATGCGTTATCCGGCACCTCCTACGCCTCGGAGGATACGGACCTGCTGGGCGTGGACGAGGACTACACGGCACTGGAAAACGAGCTGGCGCAGACGGTAGCGAACATCGAAAGCACCCATCCCGGCTATGACGAGTACCGCTATTCCGTGGACGAGATCGGCCATAACCCCTATGAGCTGGCGTCCTATCTCTCGGCAAAGTACCATGTGTATTTCCGGGAACAGGTGCAGGACGAACTGCGGGAGATCTTCGAGGCACAGTATGAGCTGACCTTGACGGAGGAAGTCGAGATACGCTACCGCACCGAAACCAGCACCGACCCGGAGACCGGGGAAACCACCACCGAGGAAGTCCCCTATGAGTATTACATTCTCAATGTGACCCTCACAAACAAGACGCTGCCCGCCGTGATCCTGCCGAGGCTTAACGAACAGCAGCGGGAAATCTACACCGTTATGCAGCAGCTCAAAGGCAACAAACCCTATCTGTGGGAAGGGATTTACAACGGTGGCGAAGATACCGGCCCCAGCTATGAGATACCCGGCGAGGCGCTGGATGACCCGGCTTTTGCGGCGCTCATGGAAGAAGCCACAAAGTACATCGGCTGGCCCTATGTGTGGGGCGGCTCCAGCCCGTCCACCTCCTTTGACTGTTCGGGCTTTGTCTGCTGGGTGTACACGGCCAGCGGCGTCCACAACCTGCCCCGTACCACGGCGCAGGGCATTTACAACCAGTGTGCTATCATTTCTCCCTCCGAGGCAAAGCCCGGCGACATTATCTTTTTCACGGGAACCTATGACAGCCCCGGCCCTGTATCCCATGTGGGGATTTATGTGGGCGACGGGATGATGCTCCATTGTGGTTCGCCCATCCAATACGCAAACATCAATTCAAGCTACTGGCAGACACATTTCTATGCCTTCGGGCGTTTGTGAGCCAGAGGAAAGGAGTCCTTGCATGAACAAAATCGACAAGCTCGATAAGGAACTGGAAAAAGCCCGGGAGAAGGCCGCCGAATGGCAGGCCAAAATCCGGGAGCTGGAAAAGCAGAAACAGGAGGAAGAAAACAGCCAGATCGTGCAGGCGGTGCGCTCCCTCAAACTGACGCCCGCCCAGCTTATGGCTTTTCTGAATGACCCCAAAAACAGCCTTACCGCTTCGGGCCATACTGACCCGAAGCCGGAGGCACCCGAAAAGGAGGACACGGCCCATGAAGAAAACTAAATTTCGCAGGCTGGCGGCGATGGCTGCCAGCCTTTTGTGTTGCCTGATCTTTACAGTCCCGGCTTATGCACAGAGCAGCGAGCCGCAGCCGGAGACAGCTCCCTCCCCGGCAGAAACCGAAGCAGAGCCGGAAACCCAGAACCCCTTTACCCCGGACGGGACGGGAACCGTGGTGGACAACGCCACCGACGAGGATGGAAAGGAGTTCTACACCATCACCACAGCAGACGAGAGCGTGTTTTATCTGGTGATCGACAAACAGAAAACCAGCGAGAACGTCTATTTCCTCAATACCGTTACCACAGACGACCTTCTGCCTCTTGCTGAACAGGGTAAGGAACCGCCCAAAGAAGTGACCCCTGAGCCAGAGCCAAAGCCCACCGAACCGGTGGAGGAAGTACCGGAACCCGAGCCGGAGAAAAAGGACAGCCCCCTTCTCTCTCTGCTCCTGATCGGTGCGGTGGTGCTGGCCGGCGGTGGGATTGGTTACTATTTCAAGATTTACAAGCCGAAGCATGAAGCCCCGGATTTGGAAGATGATTACTGCGAATATGAGGACGGGGAGCTGGAGGAGATCGCAGAGGAACCCGAGGACGAAGATACCCCGCCATGGGAGGAAGATACGGAGGAATGAGAATGAATTTTACAAGCAGCCCTTTTGAACGAATGATGAAGGAAGTACCGCACCCCGGCTGGGACAATGACGACCCTTGTAAGGGATGCCGTTATTACAAGGAGTGCAAAGGAAAGAAAAAACAGTGCCGGAAGAAGTTCCGGGCGCTGATCGTGGAGCCCCGCCCTTCGGGCCATCGTGGCCCGAAGTCTTAAATGGACGCCCGGGAGCTGACCCGTGACGAGAAGAAGAAAATCCGCACTCTGGTCACGGGGATGTGCGCCAACTATGACCGGGAAAGCGGCCTGTGCCTTCCTCTTGACTGTGCCTGCTATATGCTGCACAAGTGCTGGACAGGGGCGTACTGCCGTTACTTCCGTGAGGCTGTCCTGCCCCTTAACCCGGAGCTTCAAGCAGCGCTGACAACGGAAGGCATCTCCCCGGAGCTGCGGGCCTGTGCGGTCTGCGGAAAGGCGTTTTTGCCCGAGGGGCGTCAAGCCTACTGTTCCGACGCCTGCAAGGCCGAAGGGAACCGCCGGAAAAGCCGGGAACGCATGAGGAAAATGCGGGAGAAAAGGCCGGGCGGCTGTTACGATTTGCCGCCTCCAAAGGCTTGACATTCCGGGCTTTTTTGAGGGTGTTTCCGGGGTGGGAATATCTTATTACATTCCTCCCCGGTCTGCCCTCTTATTTCGTAACATCCAGCACTTCGGGTCATGTTGGCCCGAGGCACAGAAAGGAGGGATCTCTTGGAGACAGTACAAGGATATGTGATTTTGAAAGCTGCCACCTTTGAAACCGGACACGGCTTTGCGCTGGGGCATAATCCGGGAGCGCCGAGCCCCTTTGTGACCTGGCAGTTTACCGAGGGGGAAAACGGCCATCGGGATTACTACTGGGGCCGCTATGGAACCAGTCAGGCGTGGGCGCAGAGGGACTTTGACCGCCGGGTGGACGACTATCAGCAGTTTTACCATGCGGCGGTCAAGCATACCGAGCTGGGACCGGAGGGCGTTTACCGCTATTATTCCACCCAGCGGCCCGTGGACATAGGAACTTACCCGAAGCCGCCGGATAACCAGCCTCTTTCCATCGTCAACTACGATGATGACAGGCGGCGTCCTGTGGCAGACGGCAGGCTGATGGCATGGGGCGAACTGACCTACGCAAAGCCGCTGACCGAAAAGCAGATGGAGGATTATGAGCTGAAACCAGCACCGGGCAATCCTGACCGGGTGCGCCCATCCATTACTGCCCGGCTCAAAGATGAAACCAGAGGGCAGGAACCCCCGAAGGAACCCGGCCAGAAGCGAAACCATAAAAACCATGAGGAACGATAAAGGAGGATCGCCATGCACGAAAAAGACAACTATCTGAAAACCGCCGAGCTCTCCACGGAGCAGAACTGCAACATGATCGACGGCGTACCCAACAACACGCCCATCCCACCCACGCCCCCGGAGCTGGACGCAAAACCGCTTGATAAGGTAAAGGAGCCCAAAGAGCGCCGGAAAGGCCGGGAGCTGGAACGCTGATGGAGAACCGCAAGCGGAATGTCCATCTGCACGTCATGGTAACACCGGACGAGCTGGCGGCCATCCATGAGCGGATGGCCGAGGCGGGCATTTCCAACGCCGGGGCTTATGTACGGAAAATGGCTCTGAACGGGTATATCCTGCACATCGACCTTGCGCCCGTAAAAGAGCTGATCTCTCTGCAACGGCGCTGTTCTAACAATCTCAATCAGGTTGCCATACACGCACATACCTATGGCGTGTACCCGGAGGAAATCGACGGATTGAAGCGGGACTATGAAAAGCTGTGGGGCGAGGTGTCAAAGGTGCTGCGGGAGCTTTCCGAGCTGGTGGCAAAGTAAGACGAGGGCGGCAGGTTCCGATGTTGGGACCTGCCGCCTTGTTCTTTTTACCATCTATATCTATGTTTCCGAAAATGTAATTCCCGAAGTCCAGCCTCTTTACAAATAGACGATAGAATTTTTAGTATTTCTTCTCGTGTAGAATTAAGCCATTCAGCAAGCTCACGATCATAGAAACAATAAGCGACATCTTCGCCTGTGCCATATGTCGAATAGGCTTTTTCCTTTTTGGCTATTTTCAATCGTCTGCGAATTGCTGTTAGCATATCAGTGATAGTATAGAGTTTTTCTCTCCATAAAGAGTTTTGGACAGAAGATTTTCCATCAGCCTGTTTTAATATGGAGCCATCACGAGTTCTTAGTACCCCTGTATTCAAGGCAATTAGCGTATCTTCAATCGCTTTATCAAAATCCTCCATTCGACCTTCTTGATAAATGTCATCTTGAAAGGCTGGACGATCAAAGCACTCCAAATAAAATTGGACAAGCTCTTTATCTTTTTCAAAGGCAGGTGTGGAAGAAGTAGTTTCGACTTCCAAAATTGCTGTCTGTTCTGCAAGCTGCTTCCAACTTTGTAGCAGTTCTTTAGGATAACGCGTAATATCCGTA
>ERZ780060.526-NODE-526-length-15077-cov-3.950939_pt1 | contig 15077 bp, 14 predicted proteins | sample MGYA00511176_ERZ780060 | MGnify/ENA primary metagenome ERZ780060 (study PRJEB29588, sample SAMEA2148374) | human gut metagenome | biome: human gut; feature: human-associated habitat; material: faeces | place: Denmark | collected 2008/2010 ... | reverse complement strand
CGTGTGCCGGAGGCAGTCGAGCCGCCGAGGGTCGGGACGAGCCCCTGATTATACAGGTCTATCGCCGAGACATGGTCGCTGCCGATATTAATATTCGTCTTGCCGTATAGCGCCAGTTGGAGCTCGCGCGCGGTGACGGGATAGTCGATGACCCAAGTGTCGAGCTGCATCCTTGCCACACGCCCGTAATAAGTATAGAGCCTCGCCGCAACATAGTTGCCCTCCGAAGGCATGACCATCTGCGCTATATCGTAGTTCATCCACTTCTGGGCGAACGCCTGAGTTAAAAGCGAGATTATCTCTCCCTTGCCATAGTTCGTGTGCACGTTCGGCAGGACGATATCCATAGCGTTGTTGAGCTGACCCAGGGATGCACCCTGCGCGCTCTTTATAAGCGCGGTTATTATCGTGCGCTGTCTCGCAGTTCTGCCGAGGTCGCCCGCCGCATCGACATGGCGGATACGGGTATAGACAAGCGCCTGCGCACCGTTGAGCTTCACGGCATCGCCGGACTGAATCTTATCTATCTGAGTGGTCGTGCGGTTGATATACTCCGCCTCATACGGCTCAATTTTCAGCGTCACGCCGCCGAGCGCATCGATAAGCTTCGGGAAGCTCTTGAAATCGACGCTGATATAGTGATCGATTTCTATCTTGTAGTCGTTTTCGAGCGTTTCGATAAGAACGGGATAGCCGCCCCATCTATATGAATGGTTGAGCTTGCAGCAGCGCTCGGGATTCCGAGCCGCATCGGGGATGTTCATATATGTATAGCTGTCACGCAGGAAAGAGACGAGGGTTATCTTCTTCGTGCGCTTGTTGAGTGAGAGCAGAATGAGGGCATCCGAGCGGCCGGTGTTGCTCTCGGCATCGTCAACGCCGATAAGCAGGACATTTATAACATTCTTGCTCGAATATTTTTCGCCGCCGTTCTTCGCCCACGCCGTTATGAGTGCGTCGAGACCGGAAGTGTCCGCCGCATCATACATATTGTCGAACTCATCTTCGGGCGCGAGAGTATAATCCGGGTCGACCTTTCCGTCCTTATCTATATTGATAAGCCCGACTTTTGCAAAAACATAAATGCCCATAGTCACAGCTGCCAGCACTAATATTGCAACCACAACAATTATAAATATCTTCAGATTTTTCTTGTTGTTGTCCATGAAGAACTCTTTTGCGCTTCGTTTCTTTTCGCTCATAGGACATTCTCCTTCGTTCGCGCATATACGCGTTTTCTGCTTTTATCTTACCATACAATGGAAGCAATTTCCACCGTCTTATATATTTTCGGCAGAATACACATAAAAAGAGCAGCCCATAAGGACTGCTCTCTTAGCTTTATTTCGATTTCTGGGACTCGTTTTTAGAATTGCTCTTGGTATTCTTTGCGGTCTTTGTGCTCTCCGCTCCGTGGACATAAGCATAGGTGTAATTATACTTATACTTGCCGCGGTAGTAATATCCGCCATGCTCATCTTCGACGCAATTGAGAACAAAGCCAACTATCTTCGCATCGGCAAACTCAAGCTGGCTGACGACACTGACAAGCTCTTCTTTCTTTGTCGAGCCGGGGCGGACGACTATAACAGCGCCGTTGGTATGCTTTGAAATGACAGCCGCATCGATAACCGCAGAAACGGGCGGAGTGTCAATGAATATATAGTCATATCTCTCTTTGAGCGTCTCCATGAGCTCGGCAAGAGCCTCGCTGCTCAAAAGCTCACTGGGGTTGGGCGGAAGATAGCCCGAGAATATGACATCGAGATTGTAATCGTCTATTCTGACTATGGCATCTTCAAGAGCGCAGGCGTTGACAAGCACATTCGTAAGACCGGGCGACGACTTGCGCGCAAGAAGCCTGTTGATATTCGGGCGGCGCAGGTCGCAGTCTATAAGCAGGACTTTTACATTGGTCTCGGCAAAGGTTATCGCGGTGTTGAGCACATTTATGCTCTTGCCGTCGCTCATGCCGCAGCTTGTGAATTCGACGACCTTGCAGCCCTTGCCGGGCATCGAGAAAATGATGTTGCTTCGCAGGGTGTTGTATGCTTCGTCGACGACGAAGCTGGTGTTGTCGCCGAGGATATATTTATGCTCGGACGGAGAATGATGGCTGCTTACTTTATTCTTTCTTCTGATAAGCTTCATTTAGACGCGCCCCCTTTCTTCGAAAAGAAGCCTTTCTTTCTTTCGCCGTTGTCGTCATAGAGAGTGAAATTCGGTATCTTGCCGACGACGGGAGCATCGAAGAGCTTGGCTATATCATCCTCGTCCTCGATATAGGAATTGAAGAGAACGAGCAAAACGATTATTGCAAGAGTGAGTCCCACGCCTATAACGCAGCCTATAAGGGTGAGTTTCTTGTAGGAGGGATATGCTATTCCTTCGGGCACGCGCGCAAGGTCGACGACCTTGACCGAGCTTCCCTCAACAAGATTCATTATGGCGTCCGGGGCAACTTTGGCTATCTCATTGACTATCTTAGCCGCCTCTTCGGGGTCGTTGTTGTTGATGGATATTTTAAGTATGGGTGTGTCCTCAACAGCCTCGGCTGTAAACGATGCGCGTATGGCATCGACATTGTAGTTCTCACCGAGCTTTTCCTTGACTCTGTTGAGAACGTTGTCGCTCGTGAGCAGTCCCTGATATGTAGTGACAAGGTTCTGGGACGCGCTGAGGTCGGATGAATATATCTTTTCGTCGTTCTCGCCGGTGTAGTTCTGAATATAAATAGTTGCGGTCGCTTTATACTGCGGGGTTATAAAGAACTTGGCATAAAGGAACACGCCGGAACCGCAGACAATGCCGACAAGCAATATCAGCCAGAGCCTTTTGAGAACTTCAAAGAAAAGGCGTTTAAGGTCAACATCAAATGTTTTAAGTTTTTCCATAAGCAATCCCCTCTCGGTGTCGTGGATATACAACACTATAATTATACATACAGCGACACGGTTTATCAAGTTATTTTTACTTTTTCTTACTTTACACCAAAACGGCGCATCATTTCCTTATAATTTTTGACAGCCTCGCCGTCTGCATCCTTCACTCCGCGCATCCACGCACGAAGCTCGCGGAACTGAGTGAATATTATTTTAACCGCCCTGACGGCATAGGCTATCGGCAAAAATATCGGGAATTTGTCAACTATCCTGCTGCGACGGCGCATCTCGGACGAAGGGATAAACAGCTTTCGCTTGAGCGCTGCGGAGAATGTGTTGCTGCCGTCCTCATTCGCGAGGTACATTACCATATTCGCAGCCTTGCCGTAGCTTCCGGATTCAAAGACATATTCGCCCATCTCGTCGAGCAGCCCGCTCTCCGGCTCATCGCCGAACCAATGGAGTGAGAGCGCCTTGAGATTATTCATAACCTCGTCCAAATTATAGCGTTCAAAGACGGAGTTTATCTTCACCCAATCGAGCTCGTCTTTATATTTTTTCATATAGAGCGCCATATCGGCAAAGAATCTGACGCCGACTCCGCCCTGATGGAAATGACCGAACAGATGACCCATAAGAAAAATATAATTGTCGCTCGGGTCGAAATTATATTCAAATCCGTTTCCGTCGGTGAGCTGCCACGGCGGCGCAAAGTATGTATCAAGCCCAGTCTCGCGCTGATGGTCGAGCACAGATTCGTGAACCTCGACCGAGATGAACGGGTCGCGGTGGAAAACATCGTGGTGTCCCTTATGTCCCTCGAAGCTGTACCCCGCCTGCGTGAGAACTTCTTTTATCTTCTCGTGGCTGTCGAGATCGGCGTAGACATCTATATCCGCCATCTCGCGCATATCCTCGGACGGATAGAGCTGGGCGACATCCGCGCCCTTGAGAAAGATATGCTTTATCCCCGCAGACGAAAACAGGTTTTCGAGCTCGCCGCGCGTCATCTTCTGATTTGCACACTTGAACATGAGCATATTATGGCTGCCCTGGAGTTCCGTGACGATATTCGTCGGGACATTCCTGTTTTTGCGCAGGGCGTACCACAATATATTTGTCATATTATGCTCGCGGGCAAGCTCCAGCAGCTTTTCAAAATCGCCGCTGAAATCATCCGCACGGCCGCCTTCGAGCACGGTGCGCACAAGAAAAATATAATCTTCGTAAAGCTTCTTCACTTATATCCTCCGCTTTCAGCCGTTGAGAACAGCCGAAGTTATCTTCCTGACTATTTTATCATCCTGAACGATGCTGAATTTTCTGGCAAAGAGACAGCCGGAATTCATCAGCTCGTCATAATCCTCTGATTTAAATGTGTACGGGTGACCGCGCGTCCAGTCGATATAGCGCAGGCACGCTTCGTGGTCATCGTCGAACTTCTTGCTGTGCAGATTATCTGCAAAGCTTGAATTTATAATCACCGTCTGAACAAAGAATTCATCCGGAATATATGTGTGCTTAAACTGCTTGAACACAAATGATTTTTGCGAGATGAGATATTTTGCAAACTCGCCGGTCACGCTGAACCACTGCGAGCCGCGCTGCATCTTCTTGCCCTTTATTCTGTTTATTCCGAACATACGCCCGAGAACAGTCTCCGCTTGGGTGACAAGGCGGTTAAAGAAATTTCTTCTGCCGGAGGCAAAATGATAATACCTGACGCGCTCAAGCTCTTTTTCCGTAGGCTCGGGTGCGCCGAAATGGACGAACTCTTCGCCTTTATGTTCATCGAAATAGCGGTGTATCTCATCCTGATTTTTCAGCGGCAGATCCGCGCCGGAGATGAGATGGACATAGTCATATTCTCGTCCGCTCTCGAACGCAACTTCGAGCAGCTCATACTCGCATCTGACCATGTCGAATCCGCCCCATCTTATATGGATACGCGGGACGAACTCAACGCGGGAGTTTTGCAGAACGCTTTGGATCCTGCTGATATCGAGCTTTGAATGGGAATCGATGTGTATATAAATGTCGTTACGCTCGTCGTCGATACATTTGAGAAGACTTTCGAGCAGGTCGAACTGATCGTGGGCTATTATCAGATATGCGTGCATGGTGCACCTCCAATCAGCAATTATATACTATTTTATTTTTAACTTTATTTTCTACGCGCCGGGGCGGAATACAGCGGCCACGCGAAGGCGAAAATTATCGCTTTTATCTTTCGCTTTGCCGAAGCACCGCACCCGAGAAACGCCGCAAGGGCGCCGCGTATTTTTTTTATGACCTCGCGCTTGAACCACGGCTCGCGGTCGATGCCGGAATGCAGACTCTCCTCCGCACAGAACATGAGCACGCGCATACGGATATCCGCCGTTTCTTTGCGCCCGAGCGACTTTCCGCACTCGCTGCCGCAGATATATTTGAGAACAGATATGCGGTCGATTATTTTTTTGTCGTTGAGCCGGCTCATGAGGCTGTCCGGTGCGGATTCATAATGATAGAGCCGTTTATCCGTATCCGCCTGCACCGAGACATTCTTGCTCACTTCGTAGTTGAAGAGCCAGTCCTCGGCGATTACTAAACTTTCGTCGAAACGAATCTTCCCTATCGCCTTTTTGGAATAGACGGAGCGCCAGACATTGTTGTGCTTGCCGCAGGCGGAATAGGCAATTATAGAGTTTTTGTCGCTGAGCACTGTTATTTTGCCATCAACCGAAATTTCATCCGGTCGGGAAGAATTGAAATAACCGCAGCCAGAGCGATCGGCGTTGTTTTCGAGCGCGTTTTTCATCAAAGTTTCGTACATATCGGGCTCTACAAAATCATCGGCATCGACAAAGCCGATATATTCGCCCGACGCCATATCGAGTCCGGCGTTTCGCGCGGAAGACGCGCCGTTGTTCTTCTTATGTATCACCCTGACGCGCCAATCGCGCTTTGCCCATGAATCGCACATCGCGGGGCAGGCATCCGGCGAGCCGTCGTCGACCAGGACAAGTTCTATATTCCCATATGTCTGCGAAAGTATACTTTCGACACATCTGTCAAGATGCTTTTCCGCCTTGTAGACGGGAACAATGATGCTCAGAAGTTTATCCACCGAATTCACCTCTTAACGCCCTTGAGTCTGAGCAGAAGTTTTGAAAAAAGATTGAACGGATACGCCGCAAAAAACAGACGGACAGTCGACCTACCCATATCGCCCGGACAAAGGCGGCATATTGATTTATAAAATCTCAGCGCGGTTTTGAATCTTTCATCCGTCACGCCGATACGGTTGGCGAGAAGAGTATTGACCGCCGCATCATAGGCATATCGGCGCACAGCCTCCACCGTTTTATCAAAGCCGCGATCCGAAAAAAACTTCGCCTGAGCGGCAAAGGCTTCGAGAACATCGAGTCTGCGCGGCGTATATTCAGACATGATACTCCCCTGCCGGCTGAGATAAAAATACACAGCATCCTTTCTGACGGAAATGCAGCTGCACCTGTCAAAGAGGCGGTAATACACGAACGCATCCTCGTTGAGTCTGCCCTCGGGAAATGATATGCCGTCAAACAAATTGCGGCGATAAAGTCTGCCGCAGGAGATAACATAGGCAAACAGACCTTTTTGGGCTATGTCCTCGAACACATCGTCTTTTGAAAGAAGCATATCCGAATCGAAGAGCAGAGCTTTGATTGGCTTTCCGTTTTCGCCTATTCTGGCGACATTCGCGATACAGATATCGCTGTTGTCGCGCCGCACGGCATCGACGAGCAATTCAATGCAGTTCGCAGATATTGTATCGTCGCTGTCGAGGAAGAAAACATATTCACCCGATGCTTTGACGAGTCCTGCATTGCGCGCAGACGAGAGACCGCCGTTCGGTTTGTGAATGACCTTTATTCTCCCATCTTTTTCAGCCCATACATCGCACATGGCGGAGCAACCGTCCGGCGAGCCGTCATCGACAAGGATTATCTCAAGGTCGGTGTATGTCTGCCCGACAACGCTTTCGACGCACTTATCGAGATATTTTTCAACTTTGTAAACCGGGATTATTACGCTTATCATCTTATTTATCCAATAGTATCAGGCATTTCCGCCAAATGCAGTTTTTAGTTTGGCGCAAACTTTATGAAGTATAAGTTTGATGCCCCCATCTTTTAAATATCGCTTTAGCTTCCACCGCTTTTTCCAACGCAGATATTTCTTGATTCCTTTTTCTTTACCATATTTTTCAATTAAACTTATTTTTTTGTTGTTGCATAACTTCCAAAGTTCCATGTCTATTTTTTCTTTTTCGTCATACCACGAAGCGTTGAAATGATGTATACAGTATGTATTTTCGGTAATGTTTATTTTGTCAGTTTGCCAGTCCTTAGGACAAAAATAATCGCTGGGATAAATTGTAAGTGTGTCGTCTATGCGTTGAAACTGATTATTAAGTTCAATTCCATATTTTTTAACCGTCAGTTCGGTTATCACTTTCACATTTGTCGTAAGATCATATGAACCGTCATCTTTTTTGAAGTGCCTGCCATCATAGTCGCGAAGCAACAAACCCATCCATTCGCTGCCTTTTTCGGCTCCCATGATAGCTGTCTGTATATACTGTGTACTTTCAAAACCCGAAAACGCGGGTTCATTTAAAAAAGCATCAATTCCCATTATAAGTTCTGCGTCGGTGTCCATATAAACGCCGCCGTAATTGAACAAGGCGTAAAGCCTGACATAGTCGGTAACAAAAGCCCACTTTTTAGCTTCATATGCTTCTTTGACATAAGAATTACTGTTGATATCAAAATTTGACTCGTTCCATTCTATAATCTCATAATCCGGGCAATACTTTTTCCAACTTGCCAAACATTTTTGTCCAAGCTCGTCAATGGGGTTACCGCCAAACCAACAATAATGTATCTTTTTAGGTATCATTTTCAACCGCCTTCTTCCTAAAAATTTTGGATTTTAAAATATCTCTTTCATGTTTGCTCAGCAGGGCAAAATAATTTATTACAAAAGATATTGCAGCAGTCAGACAAGACGCAGCAATGAGAGCAAACCAGCTGTTCAGGTTGAATATCTTTTTGACAAAAAGCGATATTCCGGTAAGAACAATAACAGCAAGAAGATTTTGAAATGCAGGTTTATAGAATATGGTCTTTTTAAAATTCAGGCATTTGGCACCGTACAAAGGTAGGAATGTAAGTGCGCGCACTATGCTGAACGCGGTACTGACACCGACTATTATCATAATTTTCTGATATTCGGTCGTTGCGAAATGGAGCAGGATAAATTCTATAATTATCGTTGCCGCAGAGTTGATTACAAGATACAAAGAGGACTGCTTAACTTTGTTCGTTGTTGTGAATATATTCCAAAGCGGCTCCAAAGGAAGAACAAGCGGAAATTCCAGAGATGCCACTATCGCTATAGTTTGCAATAATTTTGCATCCTGGGTAGGCGCCCAAAGTCCAAAAAACACATCGCCATATGCATACATAATGCTGAGCGGAATGCACGTTATAAATCCCAGGATTTTTATTGACGATATAAGGTCGTTCTTTATCTCCTCCATATTGTTTTTGGCATAATTTATAGTAAGCTGTGGAGCAAATATAGATGATATTCCGCCGGTAAATGAAAGAATATATGCCGGCATATGCTTTGCTAAAGATATTATTCCCATTGCCGTATCTCCTATAAAAAGATTGGCAACAAGCAGATCCAAGCCCTCAGAAAGTATATTGCTAACTTTTGAAACACTGTTCCATACACCGGCGGATAAAAGATCCTTTATTTTTTTGAAATCGAAGTACTTCCTGCTTATTTTCGCAAACGGAAGGAAATGTTTCGTGCAGTATATATTAACAACCGAGGTAAGAAGGGTGCATAAAAATGTTGTAGCTCCTATATACCATACTTTTGTGTCAAACAACATATATGCTGCAACTATAATACCCGCTCTGACAAGCGACAATATTATTCCGGTTCCTGATTGAATGTCCAATCTGTTCTGCGAAAATGTTGCAACGCCGAAAACAGAAACTATATTTCCATATAAAAAATTAGCAAATAAAAACGCCCACAGTATTTTTACATCGCTTACAATTGCAGCGGAAACATTGAACCAACTGTTCATGTTTATTATAAGCAGTACTGCGGGAACTGTAAGAACAATTGACGAAAGTAAATTTGCCGCAAAAACAGAAGACATATATTTATTTGTCTCATCATAATCTTCCTGATGTATACTGATGGTTATAAACCTTCCTGCCATCGAATTCAGTGCCATTGTAACTATCGTCGCATAGCCCATAAAATTTCCGGCCAGGCTCACAAATCCGTTAGCCTCAACTCCGACTCTTTCTATTATAAAAGGTGTAAGGAAAAAGGAAACACAAAAGCCAACTACAGTAGACAGCAGATTTGCAGCCATATTTATAACAAGTTGCTTATTTTTATTGTTCTTCGTCATTATTGTAGGGTCCTCTCGGTCGTTTGATTTTTATCGTGTTCATTTGCAATTTTAAGAATAGCTTTATACGTCTTTAAGCATTAGCTATTAATCATACTATCATCAACACACCGCAATCCATTTTTCTTATGACATCCCTGCCGTGGCATTTTACATTCACCATGAGCTTATAAAGCGGGAACATATAAGTTATGAGGAACACTCTGAATTTGAGCTCTTTGTCACATATCGGCAAATGGAGTATAGCCGAGCTGTATTTTTTGACCTTGTTTCGCATATCGTCGCGATAACTCTTTTAAATCTCTAATTCGGATTCAATTTTTTATTTTTCTTCCGGTAACAACATTTAACGGATACGTACAGATGAATTTTTGAATTATCGATTTTATAATAAGCATCCTGCTGACACAGCCCGCCCTGAGTGCAAGCGTGCATATCCTACGGTAAAAGCGCATCGCAATTCTGAAGCGAGCATCGGTAATTCTTATTTTATTACTCTTCAAAATCTCAGCAAACCAATATGACGACGAACCCCTTACAGTGTTAAGAGCCTCTATATATCTCCGATTGAAAAAATATTCAGCCTGATAACAATATGCCTCAATGGAATCCAAGCGTTCAGGCTTATTGTTTGCCATTATACTATCACTATGTTGAACATAAAAATAAAGTTTGCCGGGCACTATTGATATGGTTTTGCAAATTCCGATTACTTTATAGAATGTAAATTCATCCTCATGAAGTTTTCTTTCAGGAAACCTTATAGCGGAAAACAGTTTGGCTTTATACAGCTTTCCGCAAGAAACAACAAATAGAGCGGAAGATTTATTTCCGTATGTACTAAAAATATCCTCCGGCGTGAGAATTCTCTGCTTCGGGCAAACATATGAATCCACAAAATTTTCGGATTCGTCGACCGACATCAAATTTCCTATACACATATCACTGCCGTCGGAAACAACTGCATTGAACAGCGTTTCGATACAATTATCTGCAATGTAATCGTCACTATCTAAAAAATAGATGTATTCCCCCGTGCAGGCATCGAGTCCCGCATTTCTCGCCGACGAGAGTCCGCCGTTTTCTTTATGTATAACTTTTATGCGGCTGTCCTTTTGCGCCCATTCGTCGCACATGGCGGAACAATTATCGGGCGAGCCATCGTCAACGAGGATTATCTCGAGATTCTTATATGTCTGTTCAACAATGCTTTCAACGCACTTGTCGAGATACTTCTCGACTTTATAAACCGGGACAATGATGCTGATAAGCTCGGGCTGATTCATATTATTCGCTTTCCTTTCTTTTCGATGCCGCGCCGTATACTTTCGCATACAGCTTCGGACTCGCGGAAATAATCAAAAGCATCAATTTCAAGCGCATGCCGCCGCTTCCGCGAAGTATATTCTTTTTATACTTCAAAACGCATTTCGCGGCTTTTTTGTATTCCTCGCAGTGTATGTCGTCCGCCGATATCATATGGTTCATGGCGGTCAGCGCCGTTGTTGTATATCCGAAAGCGAGCTGCTCCGCAGTCTGCGCGTCTCCGTTCTCCTGCTCCTCAAAAAAGCTTATCGTTTTGAGCATGTCCATATTTCCGCTGCGGCTGTAGCTCTTTGTTGCATTATCGCCGTGCATGACATAGTGATATTTGCAGATATCGTCATAAACGACCTTTTGGCTTCTTCTCAGGAGTATATAGTTGATATACCAATCCTCTGTTATCTTCATGCTCTCATCTATCCTGAGGGAATCGAAGAGAGACGCTCTGTAAACTTTGTTCCAAAGCGCAGAGGTTCCGTGATAAGTGGCGAGCATTTCGCGGCGAGCCTCAACATCATCCGGCAGATTTATTTTTTTCTCCGTTGAGCCGACATACGATGTATGATCCGACCAGTCCACGAAATATCCGCATCGCGATATATCGGCGTTGTATTCCAATGCGTTTTTCACGAGGCAGTCGTACATATCCGGCTCGAGCCAGTCATCGGAATCGACAAAGCCGATAAACTCGCCCTGCGCCGCATCTATTCCCGCATTGCGCGCAGAAGAGACACCGCCGTTTTGCTTATGTATGACTTTTATGCGGCTGTCCCGCTCTGCCCACTTGTCGCACATGGCGGGGCAATTATCCGGCGAGCCGTCATCAACGAGAATTATTTCAAGATTTTTATATGTCTGACCGACTATGCTTTCGACGCACTTATCGAGATATTTCTCGACCTTATAGACCGGTACTATCACACTGACAAGAGGCTCGTTCATAAAATCACCCTTTACGCTCCGCGAACTTTTCTGATTGTCTTATTATACAGTTTGGGGCTGCACCACAAAAGCATGAGCTTAAATTTATACTTAAACGGATATCGCTTTTCGAAAAGTATCTGCTTTTTGAATCCGAGAAGTCCGTTGCGCAGTTCATCATATCTGTCAAGGCATTTCTGATTCGTTATAACGCCGCTGAGAACAGTGAACGCGGCGGTGGCGTAGCCGTTGACAGCAGTGTCGAAAAGCTCCTCGTCATACGAATATTCTGCCAAAAAGCTGTTCATTGCTCTTATTATCGAAAATGAACCGTATCCGAAATCGGATATCGTGATTGAATTTTTTCTTCTGAAATAGTGATATTTTGGAACATCGTAGAACACGGCGCATTTTATATTTTTGGATATTCTGTTGTTGAACATAATATCCTCAGACACTCCGTCTTCGGCGCAGAAGCGTTTGTCCCCTATCGCCGCGGTTCTGTAGATTTTATTGCAGCATATTCCCTGAACATATCCGCCGCCGATTATCGAATTGATATATCCCTTGTTATCCACAACGACCGGGGTTTCATACTGAACCTCCTGATCGTGGCAGCTGTCATCATCCTCATAATCCAGATACAGTCCGCAGCGGGATATATCCGCATTCTCTTTCAGGGCATTGGTTATCAGGAATTCAAAGAAATCCTTCTCAATCCAGTCGTCCGAATCGATAAATCCGAAATACTCGCCCGTCACCACATCGAGTCCGGCATTTCTTGCCGAGGACAAGCCGCCGTTTTCCTTATGTACTACTTTGATGCGGCTGTCTTTTTCAGCCCAGCTGTCGCATATTGCGGGGCAGTTATCCGGCGAGCCGTCGTCAACCAAGATTATCTCCAGGTTTTCATAAGTCTGTCCCACAACGCTTCCGATACATTTGTCCAAAAATTTCTCAGCCTTATAAATCGGAATTATAACGCTGATTTTAGTGTTACCCTCCAAAAGATTAACCTCCTATATAAATCCTCAAAAAATCAACATATTTTTCGGTCATAAACACAGAGCCGCGTTTGAGCGCCGATGCGAGAAGCTTCGTGTGCGCAGGCAATTTTCCCATATCGACTGCTGCCGCCGCAGAGCGAATATCTTCATCCGCGCAGATATTTTCGATAACCGCTCTGCGTTCCTGTTTCGAATGGGAATTGGCTTTTTTTGCTTCGTTTCGAAGCAGGAAATTGACCATATACAAAAGATAATAATCAAGCTGAGATGATATATCAAAATCAGAAGCCGCATTTTTCTCTTTGAGCCGCTTATACGGCAGGAGAATAATATCTTTAAGTTTTTCGTCATATGCCGTCGACATCGACTGCCCGGTTATTCTGTAATGATAAGTCGGCGTTTTTACACATGATATGCTCTGCGAATCAAGCAGGCACGGATATATGAACGCTGCGTCCTCGCCCATTCGGATGCGCTCATCGACGGGCAAAAGATTTTTTTCGATCAACTCTCTTCTGACGAGCTTGCTCCAGCAGTTCGGATTGACACCGAAGCTGTAGAACCGTCCATCAAAAAGCATTCTCGGAAATATCTCTTTTTCAAGGCGTTCGCGACCGTAGAAACCTTCCTCAAAGCACTGGCTGCTCGGTTCGGCGCGATCTCCGTAATCGCAGAGGAAGTCGCTGAGCACCATATCGGGCGAATAATTGCAAACAGCTTTGTACAAATTCAGAAATGTGTCCGGCTCGACCCAGTCGTCGCCGTCGACAAAGCCGATATAATCGCCGCACGAAGCCGCGAGACCCGCTTTTCTTGCGCTGAGCAGACCGCCGTTTTCCTTATGCACGACCTTCATGCGCGCATCTTTCGCCGCATATTCGTCGCATATAGCCGGGCATCCGTCCGGCGAACCGTCATCGACTATGATTATTTCAATATCGTCGAGCGTCTGCGTCGCAAGGCTGTCAAGGCACTGGCGAAGATATTTTTCAACTTTATAAACCGGCACTATAACGCTTATCATATGCCCGTCTCCTAATCCTAAAATTTAGCTGAAATGGAGCCATATCAGGCTCGTTCCGTTGCAGGCATACCACATATGAACAAGCAGATAACCCACCATGCAGAAATTGATGACAAGCTCGTTCGAGGACAGCGTCATGCCGGATTTTATTACCGACTTGTTCTTTCTGCCGGTGAGCATCTCAGTTTTTGCGTTTGAGTTTGCCTGCATACCGACCATAAAGACTACCGAAATGACCGCGGGAATCACCCAACGGGCAAAGCGGATAAAGGTCAGAGTGAAAGTAATTGAACCCAGCATGAAAAAGACTATCAGCTGAACAAAATTTATATAATCCGAAAAGCTATCGTACTTTTCCGTCTGTTTTTTGATAACATAAACCGCATAATAGAAGACGCATACAGAAACCACGAACACAGATACATTTACAAGATACTGTGTTCCGTTCACAAATCCGCTCGTCGCCGTGGCTCTCTCCGCCTTTTCGGAAATCAGCTGGAGATATTCTATATTGGTGATCTCTCCGAGACGGGGCACGACGGCTCCGCCGAGTATCATCGCAAAAAAGACGAGTACGGACATAAACTTGCTGTTTTTCTTGCCGGAAAGCAGCAGAGCTATGCGAATCATCATCATAAGTATGCCGCTCGAATGCATGAGGCACATCGCCAGATATCCGAGCCAGCATGCCGGTTTATATTTCTTTTCGACCAGCTCGACATACGCGAACAGGCAGAAGAGCGTGAATGTCAATCCGTTTCTGATTCCGCTGCAGATATCATAGAACCAGTATGTAGACAAAATGAAGAACGACGCGACAAACAGATACCACTTATTCACTTCGTATCTCTGCGAAGCTCTCCACAGCACCCAAAACATACTTCCGTAAGCCAAAAATATCGTAACGGCAGGAAGCATACCGTTATCCGGGAAAAGGCTGATCAGATAGAAATAAAATCCGCAAACGGGAAGCGAGTCCCAGTGATTATCGCCGTTTTGAATGCATCTTCGCAGGGTACTGAAGCCGCCCTTTCTGAGCATCGACACCTGATTAAAATAATTGCCGATATCGTCGGTCTCATAGGGCTTCATATAAAACGCCATAATTGACAGCGCAAGCACCAGAGCCAGGAACAGCCATCTTATATGTTTTCGCGGAACAATAGGATAAATGGCGCAGAACACCACCACTATCGCAAGATATACCAACATAGCTATCCCTCCTCTGTTATAAGCTGTACAAATTCAAGAGCTTCTCTCTTACGCTTTCAGCCGAGTAACGGGCGCGCAGACCGGAGAGATCCATCGCCGCCCTGTCAAGTTTTGAAAATTCGCATATTTTCTCTATCCACAGCGAAATGGGCTCATCGAGAGAAATACGTTCAAATGCAGCGTTGACCTTTATCTCCTCGGGAACGCCGAGAGAGGTCACGCACGGAAGCGACGCTGCC
>ERZ780060.525-NODE-525-length-15081-cov-9.045787_pt1 | contig 15081 bp, 17 predicted proteins | sample MGYA00511176_ERZ780060 | MGnify/ENA primary metagenome ERZ780060 (study PRJEB29588, sample SAMEA2148374) | human gut metagenome | biome: human gut; feature: human-associated habitat; material: faeces | place: Denmark | collected 2008/2010 ... | reverse complement strand
TCGCAACCGCTATCTGGTGCCTGGATGGCCAGGCAGACAAACTCCTTGATACATACCACCGGGAGATTGCCGCCAAAGGCCTGCGTGCCGACAAACTGGTTCCCGCACTGCGTTTCTCCACCTCCGATGTCGGCATGAGTGGAGCGAACCTCTATCCGATCTTCCTGGCCGGCGCAGAGTCCCGGATTATCCCACTGGGATATCCCATCCGCACCGAGCACAAGAACGGATCTGGCATGGAGTACTTCGAGGAGCAGCTTGGTCTGGTCTATGCGCAGTTCGAGAAAGCAGTCGATAAGCAGGTTCAGCTCATGAACATCGAGATCCGCTATCCCGTTACTACCTTAATGCGGGTGCTGAAGCGGATCAAGGCGCCCAAGAAGGCTTCCTATGAGGCGATGGACTACTTTATGGCCATTCACGGTGATGCGCCCTGTACGGCGTATGACCTGTTCATGCAGATGAGCGATGTTATCTTCTCTGCCCAGTGTGACGGCGCATCCGGTATGCGCATTGCACAGCTTGAGGAGATCGTATCTCGGGCGCTGAATGTGAACTGGCACGAGTATGATCACCCTGGCGACTTCAAGTGGTGATTGCGATGGCCAAAGCTGTTTACTACCCGAAGGGTGAGAGGCAAAAGACCATCATCAAGCTTTTGAACTCTCTGGAAGGGCGCTATTCCAGGTGGGATATTTGGCAGGATTTCATTGTCCTGTCTGCCGTCAGCATTGCCAATGCTTTCGGTGGCCCATACAGAGAGCAACGCGAAGCGATGTATCTGGAGCGTAGCAAAAAATACTCAACCTCCGAGCTGGAAGTCTTAGCGCAGATGCTCGCCGAAGTTGTCGATGAGATGGAGCAAAATCCAGATCAGGATATGCTTGGCGAGCTGTTCATGGCATTGGGCCTTGCGAATGAGTGGAAGGGGCAGTTCTTTACACCCTATGACATCTGCAGAGCGATGGCAGCCATGAATCTGGGTGAGGATCTGAAAAGTCAGATAGAGGAAAAAGGCTGGGTATCTGTGAGTGATCCCGCCTGTGGGGCCGGCGCATTACTGCTTGCCTTCGCAAACGAGTGCAAAAGGAACCACATCAACTATCAGACTTCCGTTTTCTTTGTCGCGCAAGACATTGACTTCTTGGCGGGCTGCATGTGCTACATCCAGATGAGCCTACTCGGCTGTCCCGGCTATGTGGTCATTGACGATTCCATCCTCCATCCGGCGCAGAGCTACGATGAGGACGGACTTATCCCCAAGAACAGCCCCAATGTCTGGCTCACCCCGATGTATTTCAGGGATGTCTGGCATTGGCGGAGAATTTTCGCACAGCTGGACCTAATTACTCAGACAAAGGAGAGAACGCATGGAAAACCTGACATGTAAGGGACTGAGTGCCGCTCATCGGAGAATGCTGATCAAATGCATTACCGAAGAGATTGGCAGCATTCCTGAACCGGTGGAAATCGAGTTCATGGAGCCCATTCGACGGAAACAGTATTCATCGCTATGGTACGGCGGCCAGATCGCTGCCATTCGGGTTCACGGTTGCGTTTTTGAGGTCCATGCATTAGGCGATGTCTACGCATGGCTCTATGACAAGAGCGACCGCGATCGCGAACTGCTCTATGTGAAGGACAAGAACAACTCCGGCCGATTTGGATCGGATATCCAGCCTTATCTCAAGACTGACCGTGCTTTGGTAGCAGCAATCTGCAGGAAGCACAATCGGTATTGGATCGATATGGAGCATAACAACTGGTGGGAATGCTCTGTCTATACACCGGATGGAGTTTTCCATGATTTGATGTGGGTGCTGGATAGCGACCACATTTTCGCTGGAATCAGGGAGGTGTTCTGTCACATGGACGCAGTTCTGAAGGATCTCGGTGTCCCGGCGGGAAACGAAGGTTCGGAGGTGTCATCATGAGCAGTTTTCGAATTCCCTTGGTTTGGCAGATGTACGGGCATGTGGATGTAGAGGCTGATACCCTGGACGACGCTATCGAATACGCCTTGGGGCCGGATTGCCCGCTTCCTGAAGGCGAGTATGTAGATGACTCGATCCAGGTGGACGATCTGGTTTTGAACCAGGAGGCAACCCATGAAAGCCATCAATGAGCACTTTGAAGTTGGGCAGCAATACTATGCGCTCGTCAGTAAAGAGGTGTTGGTGGTGTCTGAAGTTTTGCAGCCTGGAATGTACCCGTCAGGCTCCGGAGGATACCATACGCTCCGGTCGCCGATGGTTCGGTTCAGAAGTGAGAAGACTGGCTTAGTGCATACCTGCAGCCTTGAGCTGGCCAAGCATCTGCTGCTTGCCAAGCGACAGACAGCAAAAGAAAAAGGAGTTGGTTGATCATGAATAAGGCACGACGCTTCGTCATTGAGACTCCGCTTGGAAAGCTTGAGGTCTACGCCAAGCACGATAAGAGCGATTGTGCGGAAGACTATCCCGGCGTCTTTATCGACTTTGTACGCGAGGATGGCGCCACGGTCGTGCTGGCTTGTGTGGAGTATGATCCGGACAAAGATTTGCTCCAGACAGTCGTCTATGGCGATTGCGCATCGGACGAGCCAACAGCGATTGTTGAACACTACAACACTGATTTTGAAGAATGAGGAGGATCGATTATGCCTAATTGGGCGTTTGGAACTGTTAAGGTGACTGGTACTCGCGAGGGTGTCAAGTCTTTTGTGGAGCGTTTCATCAGCAGCGATGATCAATCAACTGTCCCCGGAAAGCGGTTTTTTGCCCGGAGCTTTTCCGAGCAGATGCGAGAGCAGAGCGTCAAGGATGCCATGGAAGAATTCGAAGGGAAAGCAGATAACGAAACTGCTGAGCATTCCTTCCTCATCATGTTTGCCTGGTCTGTTTGGTCCTGCATGATCGAAGGCTACCCCCAGCGAAATGATGCCGAGTGCATCACGCTGAGTGAGGCCTGTATGGAGGATCATGTAGCTGTTGAAATCCGCTCTACGGAGACCGGAATGTGCTTTGAGGAACATGTCACCTGCGACGAGGATGGCAATCTCAACCATGCTGAACGAGACCTGAGCCGCTGCAAGTGCCGCAACTGCGGCGAGATTAGCCTCTTCGGATCCTTTGAGGATCTGGACGATGCTGAGTGCTCGGAATGCGGTGAACGTGGTTTCGACCGTTGTGAGGAGGAGTGAATTATGGCGCTGAATTTGAATTACAAACCCAATAAGCTGGTCGATATCACCACCCTCACTGAGGATCAGTGGTTGGACTGGCGGCGCAAAGGGATTGGCGGCAGCGATGTAGCTGTCGCCCTTAATTCCTCTCCGTATCGCACGGCCAGAGAGCTCTACTATGACAAGATCGGAGTGGTCATGGCAGATGAAGGCCCGGATAAGAGCATCACTTTCCAAATTGGGCATCTACTCGAGGATGTGGTGGCTCAGATCTTCGCCAAGAAGACCGGCCTGTCTGTCTTTGAAGACCACTGGATGTACCAGCATCCTATTTTCCCGTTCCTGATTGCCGATGTAGACCGGTTCGTTATGCTTCCGGATGGTCGAAAGGCCATCCTCGAATGCAAAACCGCGCACTATGATATGCAGTTCAAGTGGGCGAATGGCTCTGTGCCACGCCATTATGAGTTGCAGGTGCGACACTACATGGCCGTCATGAACATCGATGTCGCCTTTATCGCATGCCTGTTTTCCAACAATGAGAACGACTTCGTATGGCAGAAGATTGAGCGCGACCTCGATGAGGAGGAGAATACGATTATGGAGCTGGAGGCGTTCTGGCGCAATCATGTTCTGGCTCGTGTGGAACCGCCTCTGGTAGAAAAGCCGGATGCAGTGCTGGAGTCCCTTCGTCGTTATTTCGGGCCGGCCGATAAGTCTGAGCCGAGTGTTGATTTGGACTGCAAGTTCCTTGGCAGCCTGAAAGAAATTCTGAACCTGAAGGAGGAAAAGAAGGTGATCGATGCGCAGTCCAAAGCATTGGAGACACGCATCAAGTCGCTCTACGCCCCCATTGTCGAGCAAATGGGGACTGCCTGTAAGGCGTCCTGTGAGCACGGCAGTGAGTGCTTCAGAGTAACCTACAATCCTCAATACAGGGAAGGGATCAACAAGGACAGGCTGTCAGCGCTGAGAGCCCAGTATCCGGAAATCTACGACGAGTTCGTCGATCAGACAGAATTGAGAATTTTCAAGGTGGTCAAGACGGCCATCGCATAAGGAGTGATCGAATGCTATGTCGATATGAGCGCACCATCTTCAAGTCGGATAAGGGCTTCTGCATCTTCTCCTACAGCACCGAGGATCAGTCAGTTCCCAAGGAAGCGCATAACCGATCGTTCTACCACGACGACAAGATCCACTTCACGGCAATCGGCTATCACCTTGTAGCCTCAAATGCCGTGGAAGTAGAACTTGATGGCACCTGGGAGAACTCGAAACATGGTCTTCAGCTATCGGTCTCAATGTGTAAGGAGATTGTTCCTACAAATCAGGCTGGTATCCTCGCATACCTGAGTAGTGGTGTGATTAAGGGCGTTGGCCCGGAGATTGCCAAAGCCATTGTTGCAAGGTTTGGGGATAAGACCATGGAGGTGCTGGACAAGGAGCCACAGAAGCTGCTGAGCATCAAGGGAATCGCCCAGAGGAAGCTCAAGGCCATCATCGCCTCCTATGAGGAGACAAAGGCCCTGAGCGACCTTATGATCTACTTGGCGCCGTTTGGTGTTTCAATGAAGAAGGCTGCGATGATCAAAGAAGAGTTCGGCGACAACAGCCTGAAGATCGTGAAGTCGGATCCCTTCCAGCTTTGTAAGATCAAAGGGTTTGGCTTTATGACCGTGGACTCGATTGCGCGCAAAACCAAGGTAAGCCTAAAGCATCCTATGCGATACTCCGGCGCAATCAATTATGTGCTGGATGAGGCCAGGGTATCTGGGCATCTCTTTCTCACCGTTGATGAGACCGTGGGTCAGTGCTATGACCTGCTCAACTCAGATTGTGAAGAAGAGGTGGTCTCCGAGGAGGAGATCCGACAGGCCATCTCCAATGAGCGTGTTGAGTCCCGTGTCTATGTTGAGGGATCTCGTGTGTACCTGAGCTATGAGCGTATGTGCGAAGTCAAAGCTGCCAAGCGGATTGTGTCCATGCTCCTCCAGGAAGGGTTCGATGAGATCCGTGACCTGGATGAAAAGATCGATCGGGCGGAGAAAAACTTGCATCAGAGACTGGCCCCTTCTCAGCGCAATGCTGTGAAGCTATGCTTGTCCTATCCCATATCCATCATGACTGGTGGACCGGGCAGCGGCAAGACGACGACGCTAAGGTTTATCTTGGACATCTACCAGGCAGCGTTCCCGTCAAACGAGATCCTTTTGGCTGCACCCACCGGTAGAGCCAGTCGGCGAATGTCGGAGCAAACGGGCAAATATGCCTCCACGCTTCACTCTGCTCTTGGTCTGGTCACCGAAGAGGATAGTCCACTCAACGATACGGAAATGCTTTCTGCAGATCTTATCGTGGTGGATGAGTTCTCCATGGTGGATATGCGCCTTGCGTATGTGCTGATGGAGCGAATCAAGCCAGGAGCCCAACTGATCATCGTAGGTGATGCTGACCAGCTTCCATCTGTCGGTGCCGGCAATGTGTTACGGGAGATGATCCGTAGCGAGAAGGTGCCAACGGCAGTTTTGGAAACGGTATTCCGGCAGGCATCCAATAGTCGGATAATCACCAATGCCCATGCAATCAATCATAATGACACACATCTACAGTATGGGGATGACTTCCAGATGCTCGAAGTGCAAAACTCGGAAGAGGCAGCGCGGCTGGTCATTAAAAACTATCTGCGCGAAGTTGCAATTCATGGCATAGAGAATGTTCAGATCCTATCGCCGTTTCGGAAGCGTGGCGCTGTGGCGTCCAATGCATTGAACGAGACAATACGGGAACTCGTCAACCCTCCGAACAAGCTGAAAAAGGAAATGAAGTGTGGCAGCCGGGTCTTCCGTGTGGGCGATCGCATTATGCAGACTGTAAACAGGATCAATGTGTCGAATGGCGATGTCGGTATCATAACCGACGTGGAGACAGAGGATGATGATACGATTGCGCGTGTCAAGCTTCTGGATGGGCGTGAGCTGAGCTATACGCAGGAAATGTTGGAGGACCTTGAGTTTTCCTACTGTACGACCATCCATAAGAGCCAAGGACAAGAGTATCCGGTCATCATCGTTCCTCTTCTGAAGGAGCACTATATCATGTTGCGGCGAAACCTGCTCTATACAGCGGTGACCAGAGCCAAGGCAAAGGTCATTCTGATTGGGCAGAAACAAGCCGTATTTATTGCGATCCACAAATGTGATGTGGGTCAACGGAACACCGTCCTCGCTGATCGAATCGTGGCTTACTACAACCGCGAGCTCAGCAAGCGAGTGACTTGATTTTTGGGAACCGGGGTGGTCAGAAGCCACCTCGTTTCTACATTTATTATGAAGGGAAGACTCAACATGAGTGAATTGAACACGAACGCGATCCCGGCCATCAATGCCGTTGAAGGATTTAACCCTGCTGACTTTGTGCGTAACACCGTTGGAGAAGAAGGTGAAAACGATCTCTATTTGGATGTCAAGTACCGACTCCTCTGGTTCCGGCTGCACTGCCCGAACGGCAAGATTGATCCGGAGCTTGTACATCTAGACGAGAAGAGCGCTGTTGTCTGCTGCAAGGTCTACGCAGACAAGGCTGACCCTGCTGACCAGTTCATTGGGAAAGCCTACTCTCAGCGCTTTCCTACTGAGGAGCGTTTTGGAGATCGCTTCCTGGAGATAGCAGAAACGGTGGCAAAAGGGCGTGCGCTGGCCGATGCCGGCTATGGTACGCAGTTCTGCATGAATGGAGAAACCCTGGCGAGCATCATCGCTGACGCTCCCATCAAAATGCCGCCTGATGAAGACGCCGGACATCCGGGAAATGTAGCGGCCAGCTTTACTGCGCAGCCGATGCCTCCTGCAGTTCCGGCTCAGAGTGCTCCAGTGTCTCAGCCACCTCAGCAGACGCAACCTCAGACACCCGCACAGCAGCCGAAAGCAGCTGCGCCTGAACCGCCCAAGACGGTTGATGAGTATATGAGAGTCATGACCATCGAGCAGGCCAAGGCCGTTAAGGTTGATTTCGGCCGCTTTAACGGTTGGACCCTGGGCGATATTGCCATGAAGAACCCCGGAGATTTGGCGTGGTATGTGAAGAACTATTCTGGCCATAACCTTGCACTCAAGGCAGGTGCCACAAAGCTGCTGGAAGCTGTTGGTCAGATGGCCAGCTGATTGGGCCCCTCACCGAGGGAGGTGATTGATGATGGGCAGAAAACCAGATCTGCCATGTGACATCGAACAGGTAATTGATTTGCTTGGAATTGAAGTGATCAGAGATACCGGCACGCAACTACATTGTAGGTGTCCATTCTGTGCAGATCGAAAAGCTCATATGAATGTGAAGATCCGAGACAATGTGTTTCGGTGCAACCGCTGCGGCAAAGGTGGGGGCATCCTCCACCTTTACGCAGAGTTTTGCGAAGTCACCCTCCATACGGCCTATGAGGAGCTTTGTAAGATGTTCGGTCCCGACAGCAATGAAAAACCGCGCGAGTATAAGAGAAGGCGGAAGATAATTGAGACAGCGGAACTGCCGATAGCCTCAGCTGAGGTGCGAGATAACACCTATTCAAATCTGCTCTCACTTTTGACCCTGTGCCCCACACATCAAGCATCGCTGAAGGAACGAGGCCTGACCCGAGATGAGATTGACTGGCTTGGCTATCGAACAACCCCCACGACACGCCTGAGACGGATCGTGACTGAGTTGCTGGAGCGCGGTTGTGTCCTTGATGGTGTTCCTGGTTTCTATTGCCAGAAAGATACCGGGCAGTGGACGCTCGACATCAGAGGTTCTGGAATCATGCTTCCGGATCGAAATCTTAATGGGCAAATTGAGGCCATTCAGGTTCGACTCGATAAGGTTTATAACCAGAAGTTCTATAACCTAACGAGCATCGATCAGTACTATGGAACACAGTCCAAGTGCTGTCCACATTATGTCGGGGTTCACGAAGGCGACGAGGTAGTCTGTCTCACAGAAGGCGTGATGAAGGCAGATATTGCCTACAGTTTTGCACTTGGCACCTCATATGAAAGTGGTTTTGTCGGCCTTACCGGAGTGCCAAGCTATTCCCAGTTCGAGCGTGCGCTTGAAGAGCTTAACTCTATCGGCGTGGTACGAATCAACATTATGGTTGACTCGGACTACCAGGTCAAAGAAGAGGTCCGAAAGGCGCGTGATCGCTATATCGAAATGGGGGTTGCTGCTGGCTTTGAGGTGGCTCCGATTACCTGGACACAAAAGCGGAAAGGCGTAGATGATCTCTATAAGCACCTTTTCCGGAACAAATGATTATGACTTGGGCTGCAGCATTTTAGCTGCAGCCCTCTGCGTATGAGGAGAATCTATATGGTTCCTATTGAAAACCAAGAGCGACCGAACATCAAGTCAGTCTATACCTGCTCGAACTGTGAGAAGGCTCTGTTTGATGGCGATGATGACCATCCGAGATGGAACTTCTGCCCCATGTGCGGCCAGGAGATTGAGTGGGATAAATCTGCAAAGGTCGTTTGGGAAGAAAAAAACTGTAATGTCTGTGGCGGTTGGCTTGTTAAGCGCCACCCTGCAGGTTTTTGGTATGCCTCAAGCGACTATATTGGGATGGATACCTGCTACACCTGTTGGCTCGAGGAGTGCCTTACGACCAACTGCCTTGGCTGTAAGCGAGGGAACTATCCGGACTGCAAGTGGATTGATTTGAAAAAGTCTTATCAGGAGGAAGACAAATGAGCGTTGAGATCTATATTGATGACTTGAAGCCTGACATTCAAAGACAGGTATTGGAAGAGCTGGGGCTCGAAACTGCAGAAGATGGGAATTATGATATTATCCCTCTTTTCAGCGTAGAGAGACCGGAATGATTTTTGGGCAGATCACAAATTTTTAGTAGAGGGGGGGTGGTCAAACACACCCTCATTTCTACATTCATTATGAGGAGTGAACTGCTGGAATAATCCAAATAATACTAGGGATAATATCCCAAGGAGGTGCTATCGGTATTATGGAAGAACCTAAGATTACTTCTGGTACAGTGCCATATATCGCATCTGAAATCCCTGATGATCCAAGAGATATCACACCCGAGCAGTGGGAAGCGATGAAGGCGGTTGATATTCGGACAGTAGACAAGTCTCAGCTTGTAGACTTGAGCACCGTTCACATTGATGAATCCTTGCCTGTGCGTGAAAGAGTGCTCAGTTATCTGAAGCAAGTGAAGAATCCATACTGTGTCCGAGTGGGCAACTTTGCTGTCAAGGTGAAATACAAAGAGGACGGGCCATCCTTTGAGGAAGTGTTCAAGCATCTGCTGCAGCAGCAGAGCATGATGTAATTCTTGCCAGGTTCGTTTTTCATCTGGATAAAGGGCCATAGATGTGGTATAATAGCCTCGGACTAAATCAAGCATACTCACTCCTTAGGCAGACAGACCACGCCAAAGGAGTGAGATTATGCAGAATAATGCGAATGAGATGGCTGTGTTTAATACCGCCATCTATGTGCGTCTTTCCAAGGAAGACATCGTTGCGGCGCAATCTGGCCGTGAGAGCAACAGCATTACCAACCAGAAGCAGCTTATCCTGGACTTTCTGAAGGATAAGCCTGAATTTAATATTGTCTCCATTCGTATAGACGATGGATATACAGGGACGAATTTTGACCGTCCAGCCTTTCAGCGCATGCTGAACGATATTAAGGCTGGACGGATCAATTGCGTGGTCGTAAAAGACCTGTCCCGTTTCGGAAGAGAGTATATCAATTCCGGAAAGTATATCCACCGTCTATTTCCTGTTTTAGGGGTTCGCTTAATCGCTATCAATGACAACATCGACACGATTACCCGTGACGAGAGTAGCGAGTTTAGCATCACGCTCAAGAACTTGATGAATGACAACTACAGCCGTGACATCTCAGTGAAGGTCAGAAGCCAGCTGCAGGTGAAGCGGAAACATGGTGACTTTATTTGTCCGTTTGCACCGTATGGGTACCAGAAGTGCGAGGGAAACCACAATCGAATTGAGCCCGATCCCTATGCTGCCACAGTTGTCCAGGATATTTTCAACTGGAAAATTCAAGGCATGACGAACAATGGCATAGCAATTCGGCTTGCAGAGAGCGGAATTCTTGCGCCGCTGGAGTATAAGCGTCACAAGGGAGAGCCGTTATTCTCCGGCTTCAAAATGAAGGAACGGTGCGAATGGACAGCGCAGGCAGTTGCCCGGATACTCACCAACCCGATCTATATTGGAACCCTCCGCCAAGGCCTTCGCCGTAGACCAAACTATAAAATCAAGAAATCAATACCAACAGAAGAAAACGAGTGGGTTGTGATCCACGACGCCCATGAGCCTGTTGTCACGAAGAGGACATTCTATCTTGCTCAAAAAGCTCTTCTGATAGATACGCGAGCAGCACCACGAGCAACGACAGTTTATCCGCTATCCGGCTTGTTGGAATGCGGAGAATGCGGGAACGCAGTTACTCGAAGCACAATTAACAACGGATATAAGTTATACAGCTATTTCCGCTGCAGCGTGCGCACGAAAGAGAATCGCTGTGAACTCAAGCAGGTACCAGAGGCACAGGTTGAGGCAGCTGTCCTTCAGCTATTGCAAGAGCATATCAGCGCGGTGGTTGAGCTCGACCGGTGTCTATCTGAAATTCAGCAGGTGCCATATCAGAAAATCAATGTTGCCAAGTGTGAGCAGCGTAGAGAAAAACTTGCGGCAGAAATCGCTCGTTATCGCGATCTGAAGGCATCTCTCTATGAAGATATGAAAGAAGGACTCATTTCGAAGACTGACTTCTGTGACATCAGAGGTCAGTATGATGCAAGAATTGCCGATGCGCTGATTGCTCAGGAGCAGATCGACCGAGAACTCAGTATCTATCTCTCGGGCGAACAGTCCCCGAACAACTGGATGAAGACATTTACCGAACATCGAGGATTGAAATCACTCACGCGGGCAGTTGTTCTGGAGTGCATTGAAAAAGTTGTTATTCACAAAGACGAAAAGTTGGAAATCATCTTTGAGCATTCCGAGGACTATGCCCGTTTGGTGAGCAGCCTGCAGGAATATGCCGCGCGTGGAATACTAGGGGAGGCGATGTAAGCATGGCAAGAAAGAGCAGAAAAAATGTCCAAGCCACACCCGCAGTTGTTGTAGGCCCCGTCCAGTACAAGGTAGCGCTCTATGCCAGAATCTCGGTTGAGAACGAACAAAAGCGAGAAGCAGACACCATAGGTAATCAGATTGCGTTGCTGAAGGACTTTGTTTCCCAGCATCAGGATTTAGTTGTCTTTGACCTCTATTGTGATGACGATATCTCGGGAGTTAGCTTTGTGCGCCCGGAATTCGCTCGAATGATGAATGACATCCGAGCTGGCAAGGTGACCTGTGTGATTGTCAAAGACTTGTCTCGTCTGGGGCGAAATATGATTGAGAGCGGTGAATATATTGAGCAGATCTTTCCGAGAATGGGTGTGCGCTTTATCTCCGTTACCGATCGCTTTGACTCATTGCGGGATGATGCCGACATTTCAATCCAACTGAAAAATTTTGCAAACGAGGCATATGCGAGAGACATTTCCAAGAAAATTCGGGCGGTGAAACGGACGCAGCAGCTTGCTGGTAAGTGGACCACTGGCACTCCGCCATATGGATATATGTTAGATCCGGATGACAAGTACCACCTATTTCCTGATCCGCAAACGGGGCCAATCGTTCTTGCCATTTTCCGTATGGTGGCAGAGAATCATACTCTCCACTTCATAGCGAAAACTCTGAATGAGCAAGGGGTGCCCAGTCCCGGACGCTATCTGTACGATATTGGTTTGCGGAAGACGGAGAAGTTCAAAAATGCCATCTGGTATCTGCAAACGATCAAGAAAATTCTTGTCGATCCGGTCTATCTTGGTTGGATTGTGTCCGGAAAGTACAGAAGCCAGCTGTGCGAGCGGGGGACAAAGACTACAGTTAAAACGCCCGAAGAGGAATGGATTATCAATAAAGGTATGCATGAACCCATTGTTTCCAAAGAGCTTTTTGATAAGGTTCAGGACATCCTCTCGGCTAGGCAAAGTGAACAGGGCCTTGCGACTATCTACGATTCCAAGAGTAAACGAAGAAGTATGTTCAAAGGAATTCTTCGTTGCGGAGAATGTGGTCGCAGTATGTACTTGCGCAGTAAATCTAATCGCGGTTATTACTATTATTGCACTCTCCATGAGAATTACAATGCCACCATTTGTCCCAAGAAAGCGGTCAAACAAGAGGATGTAGAGTCCCTTGCCCTGCGACTTATCCAAACTCAGATAAGAGCATTCTCCGATGCCCAGAGACTGATTGCCAACTTGAATGCTACGCCTTCTTCGCAGACCCGCTATCAGATATATGAAACCCAGATTGATGATGCAAAGAGAAAAATTGAAAAGTTCAATCAGCTGAAGGCAGCCCTGTATGGCGATTTTGCAGATGGGCTTCTGAGCCATCAAGATTACACAGATCTGAGCGAGGACTACTCTAGGAGGGCGGATGATTTGAGGATCTTTATTGCTGAATTGGAGAAGGAAAAGGAAAAGTACTCAGTGGGATTTGGCAGCAAAATGCAGTGGGCACTGTTGATTGAAAAGTATAAGGATCAGGAGTCCCTTGACGCTGAAATGGCAGCAGCCTTCATTGAGACGCTTACCTTGTTTAACGATGGCCATGTTGAAGTGGCATTCCGCCATCGTGATGAGATTGAACAGGTTCTCTATGTCGCTGCGACCCGAGGAAAGGAGGCGGAGAGATATGCCGGATAAGGTGCTGGCGTTTTATATTCGTTTGTCGAGTGAAGACCGAGATCTCAAAACAAATGCATTGAAGAATGAGAGTAACAGTGTTTTCAACCAAAGGCGGTTACTCCAGGATTACTATGATACACATGAATCGCTCCATGGTTATAAAGTGATCGTGTTCTGCGATGACGGTGTCACGGGAACACATTTTGACAGGCCAAAGTTCGATGAGCTAATTGAGATGGCTCGCAATCAGGAAATTCATTGCATTATGGTGAAGGACCTATCCCGTTTCGGAAGAAACTTTCTTGAGATGGGAAACTACCTCGAACTGATCCTGCCTCTTTATGGGGTCCGCTTTATCTCTATCAATGATGCCTTTGATAGTGATGACTACTTAGGTGTCACGGGCGGACTTGAGTTAGCCCTCCGCAATCTCATCAATAATATGTATAGCCGAGATCTATCAACCAAGGTGCGCTCAGCTTTTCGTACCCGCAATCTGCGTGGTGAATACTGGGGAGGAAACGGCTTCTATGGCTACCAAGTCCATCCTCATAACAAAAAGAGATTGATCGTAGATGAGCAGGTTCGTGACATCATTGTCATGATTTTCGAGTCCTGCGTTGCAGGCATGACCACGAGCGAGATCGCTCAAATGCTGAATGATATGGGCATTCCATCCCCGTTAGAGCATAAACGGCGAAATGGCGGGTTTTATAATGGGGTGGTCAAGGAAGAGACTGGAATCTGGCTCAAGGGGGCTGTTCGAAAGATTTTGACTGATGAACGCTATACCGGTAAGATGATTACCAATACTCGAGAGACAGAAGAAGTAGGAAAGCCTAAGATGCGATCATTGCCCCGAGATCAATGGATCATAGTGCCAGGTACACATGAAGCAATCATTTCGGAGGAGTTGTTCCGAACGGCACAGAATGCGCTCCAAGGGCGTATTCGGAATGTTAACAAGAATACTGCCGGAAACCGAGCCAACAATCTGTTTGTTTGTGGCTGCTGCGGGAGGAAGCTCCGAAAGAATCCAGCAAAGGAACCACACCTTGTTTGCCCGAAAAATGACAGTATTAAGGGTGCTGAGTGTGCGGGTCTCTTTGTCAATCAGGCCCAAATTGAGCAAGCTGTTCTTCAGATGCTGCGGGAACAAAGTAGGAGCTTCCTTGAGCAGCATTGTTTGATGCAGGCATGCATTGACAAAAAGCTTTCAAGTATTCAAACGGAGCTTGATGCTAACACCAATATGACAAGACGGCTCCAAAGTAGAAAGGCTGAACTATATGAGCAATACCGAGCGGGTCGCATAAGCAGAGAGAAATTTGCTGATATCCAGAAGACAGATTCAGAGAAGCTGGCAAGACTCTCAAGTAGAGCTGAAGAGATCAAGCGGCTTCTGGTAGAGCACTATGAGTCTCGAGGTAATCTTGCGGCGGGAAAAAGAACAGCAGATCAGATCATCCTGCTTAAAGACTATGATCCGGAAATAATTAGAAATTTTGTAGAGCGGGTTCGTGTGTACCCTTCAGGAGAGATTGAGATAGATATGCGTACTTCGAGCGGGTTTGAATTTGTAACGGCAAGCTAAAACAATAAGCGCCCCCCACTTTGGAGGCAGCTGAAAAAATTCCGAAAAAACTGTATGTCTATCTTGACACAACCAGAGGGCCTGATCACCGGCATGGCCGCCAAAATGTTCCTGATCGCCGGGCCTGTGATCGTATTCGGCACCGCCGCCAGCGTGGTATACGGCGTGGTGCTGTGGCTGCTGGGGGGATAAATGCAGACAGGGCGTACCGCTTGCGGTACGCCCATTGCTTATTCCCGGTTCTGCTTCTGCCGCCGGGCCAGCACCAGGGCCCGGACACCGCCGTAAATGACCCAGATCACGCCGATGGCCAGATAGAGATACTTCATCTCGCTCATAGCGTTCCATTTCAGCAGGGAATACCCCGCCAGCAGCACGCCGCACAGCAGATACACCACATAGCGCATGATGCTGTCGGTTTTTTTCTTGTTGTCCATAGCGGCCTCCTCAGTGGTGATACTACCATTATAAGGGTTCTGCCGCCGGTGTCAATGCTTTTTCAAGGGCAGGCGGGGCGTGTGCGATCCCCGGGGCCCCGCCCCGCCT
>ERZ780060.506-NODE-506-length-15365-cov-4.956238_pt1 | contig 15365 bp, 16 predicted proteins | sample MGYA00511176_ERZ780060 | MGnify/ENA primary metagenome ERZ780060 (study PRJEB29588, sample SAMEA2148374) | human gut metagenome | biome: human gut; feature: human-associated habitat; material: faeces | place: Denmark | collected 2008/2010 ... | reverse complement strand
CGACTCTCATCTGAGCCCTGCAGCGACACTTTTCTGAGCCCCGCATCGGCACTCTTCTGACCCCACGCCCCGCGCCCGCGCCCGCGCCTGCACCTGCACCTGCACTGACACTCTTCTGCGCCCCCGCACCTGCACTGACACTCTTCTAACCCCGTGCACCTTCGCGCCCGCCGATACCCCCGCGTCGGCTCCTCTTCGCTCCTTCGCTCCTCTTCGCTCCTTCGCTCCTTCGCCCCGCATCCCGCACCCTGCACCTCCGTACCCGCGCACCGCGTTTCTGTGGAGGCTGCCCGTGGCGCGCCGGCTCCTGCCACTGCATGATTTCTGTCGCTGATGCCCTCGTTTTTTTGGAAATCGTACGCTTTTCGCTATCTTTGTCTTGAAATGATATTTGCCGCTGTTCGCCCGTAACTGAAAACGACCAATTAGATGTATGTCGGGGAACGGATGTTGCGGATACACTCCGTTTGGGGTGTGTTCCCATGTTCTGTTGCGATACATACGGGTGCTTGGTCGTACCTCAGTTAGTCGGAGCGGGAGCGGGGATGCACCTTTTTTATTGTGCATACGCGGATATCTTGTGGCTGATTGACATGCGATAAGCCCAGGCGGCCTCTTCTGGCGTGCTCTGCCGATTTCTCCTGACTGAAAACGACCTGTACATTCAACCGTATGTAGAGAAGGACGGCGGTTCCTCCCTCCCGGGGGCATCATCCGCGTTCTTCACGACGACGAAGAAACCTGCGGATGCATCCACTCCGTCGCCCCGGGAACAGAGGATTCCGAAAATCTGCAAGAGAGTAGGAGCAATTCAAAACAAACCCAAACAACATGAAAAAGTTTTTGATGTGTGCGGCCGCACTGCTGATGGCCGTGACGGCGGTCTCGGCTCAGACGCCCGAGGAGAAGGAGGCTTCGGCCAAGCGGGTCGAGCAGTTGAAGAGCGAGGCCCCCAAGGCCTGCGGCGTGGCTGAAATCGACGACGCTGCCAAAACGGCCGAGACGGTGGCTGCCGCCACGGTCGAGGTGGCCGACTTTACGGCCCTGCTCGACGGTGCGACCCCCAGCGCCGAGCAGATTCTGCGGGCAACCGAGCTGCTGCAGCGCATCGAGGGGACCTCGGGTGAGCTGAAGCAGCTGACTGAAGCGTTGGGCAAGGCGACCTCGTCGCTCAAGTCGCTCAAGAACCCCATGAAGGTGAAGTCGGCGACCCGCTCGGTCTCCTATGTGAAGACCGTGCTCGAGAATGCAACGCCCGAGCTGCCCTACCAGGCGAAGCTCCTCGGAGCAATCGTCTCGGGGAAGTAGCCCCTCCGCACGGCATCAAGCAGAAAGCCCCGGCCGAATGCATCGGCCGGGGCTTTTGTGCAAAGCAACCGGATGGATTACTTCCAGTTGAGAATCTTGTAGAAGTCGTACTCCTCGGGGTTGGCGACATACTTCTTCGCTGCCTCGTAGTCCTTCGGCTCGATGGCGTTGAGGATATTGTCCACTACCGACTTGAACTTGTCCGAGGTGATGTCGACCAGACGGGGCGGAATCTTGCCCGTCGTCGGGTCCTGAAGGTCCTTCAGGTAGAGCGGCGATACGTTGCCCTCCGAATCCACATAGACCATGCAGCCGGTCTTGCCCTCCGAGTAGAGCTTGTGTACGCCGATACCCAGCTCCGAGCAGTAGGTCAGGTCGTAGGCAATCGGGGTCTGGCAGCGGATTTCGTAACCCAGCTCCACGGGACGGCTCTTCACCTTGATGCCCAGGGCCTTGAGCTTGTTCTCAATCATCTCGTTGAAGATGTGGGCCTTCGAAACCTTGCCCAGCTCGGGGTGTCCGTGCTCGTCGTAGGTGAAGTGAACGCCGCTCTTGCGGATTTCCTCGTTCGACAGTGCGTGGAATACGCCCTCCGAGATGATGGCGGCGCCGTAGTCCATGCCCATAATCTTGCGCTTGATAATCGACGAGATGACCAGGTTGACAATCTTCTCGACCGTGATTTCGGTCTTGTTGAACATCTCGGGGATGACAATCATCGGGTAGTGGCAGGCCTCGCCGATACCGAATGCGAGGTGGCCGGCCGAACGACCCATGGCAGCCAGTACGAACCAGTTGCCGCTCGTGCGGGCGTCGACATAGACGGCGCGGCCGATGACGGCACCCTTGTCCTTGGCCGACTCGTAACCGAAGGTCGGCGTGCCGTTGGGCAGCGGCAGGTCGTTGTCGATGGTCTTCGGAACGTGGATGTTGGCGATGGGGTACTTCTTGGCCTCGAGGAACTTGGCGATGCGGTTTGCCGTCGATGCGGTGTCGTCTCCGCCCACCGTTACGAGCAGCTTCACGTTGTTGTCGGTGAAGAACTTGAGGTTGAAGTTATTCTCGAAATCGGCATCCGTGGGCTTGAAACGGCTCATCTGCAGGAACGAACCGCCCTGGTTGAAGATACCGTCGGCCATGGGATAGTCGATGTCCACCGTGCGGGGCGAGGGGTTGAACAGTCCCGTATAACCCTCGTGGAGGCCGATTACACGATAACCCTTGCGCAGGAACGTCTTGGCGACGCTGCCTACGACGGTGTTCATGCCGGGAGCCGGTCCGCCGCCGGTCAGAATTGCGATTGCTTCTTTCATGGTTTTTTGGTTTTTATTGTGAATTAACCGTTATGGTCTGCTCTGTATTGGCGGCCCAAAATTACGATTATTTTTTCAAACGGGCAAAAAGAGTGTGCGAAAACTCGCGTGCGTGCGCGCAGCGCGCGTGTACGCGTGTGCGTGAGAAGAGGAGCGGCGGGGCGTGCCCGGGGGGGAGGGTGAAGGCGGCATGCCCGGGGCCCGGGCGGCGGGTGCAAAAACAAAAACGGGCGCAAAACGCAAAAAAAAACAGGCGCAAAACGCAAAGGCGCAAAAAAAAGAAGCGGCGTTCCGCTTCTCCCATACTGTGCCGGATGGACTCCGGGTGTTCCGATATGTCGGTTTGTGTCGTGTCGTTGTGGAATCGGACGCGCGGCTTAGCCGATGACCTTCACGTTGACGGCCTGCTCGCCCTTGGTGCCGTTGCCGAGCTCGAACTCCACCTTCTGGCCTTCGTTGAGCGACTTGAAGCCCTCCGACAAAATGCCCGAGAAGTGAACGAAAACCTCCTTGCCGTTCTCGGCGATAATGAATCCGTAGCCTTTCTTGCTATCGAACCATTTTACTGTTCCTGTCATAAAATTGCGGATATTAAGTGTTAATGTGTTTTGCAAAGAAACGGAAAAAACGGTGGTTTTCAAAACTTTTTACGCTATATTTTCGTATCAGGAATCAATTTTGTATATTTGTTCCTGACATTGGAACCAACAGAATGAATATGAATCGCAAAATCAATCTGACGCTGCTGGCACTGCTGGGCTTCTCGACGGGCTGCTCGTCGGTGAAAAATACCCCGCGTGAGGGCAAGGCGGAGCAGGAGCCCGTGACCGAGGAGCAGACGCCCGCCATCCAGGTGATGTACGGCGTACGCCAGCCCGTCGGCCCCGAATTCGTGAACAAGGCCTATCCCCTCGAGGAGACCGATTCGCTCGGAAGCGCCGCACAGCCCGCAGCCGGTCAGCCGGCCGAATCCGCTGCCGAACCTGCCGCCGAATCCGCCGCAGATGGGCAGAAGTAATCCAATCCATGAGCGGAAACTGTAAACCGAGCCTGCGCAAACGCCTCGGGCTTCGCCTCTTCGCATCGCTGCACGACCGCTCGGTGGCCGAGCACAAGCTGCGTACGCTCTTCTGGGAGTGCACGTTGCGCTGCAACCTCGCCTGCCGGCACTGTGGCAGCGACTGCCGGGTCGACCCCGGGGTGCGCGACATGCCGCTCGAGGACTTCCTGCGCGTGCTCGACGAGGAGGTGACGCCGCATGTCGACCCGCGGCAGGTGCTCGTGATATTCTCGGGCGGCGAGGTGCTCGTCCGCGAGGATTTGGAGCGTGCCGGCGCCGAGGTGACGCGCCGCGGATATCCGTGGGGCATGGTCACCAACGGCATGGCGCTCACCCCCGAGCGGTTGGACAGCCTGCTCCGCGCGGGGCTGCGCTCCGTCTCGGTGAGCCTCGACGGATTCGAGCAGACGCACAACTACATCCGCCGCAATCCGCTCAGCTATGCGCGTGCGCTCGACGCCGCGCGCCGCATCGCCCGCGTGCCGGGGCTGGCCTACGACGTCATCACCTGCGTCACGGGGCCGCTGGTACCCCGCCTCGAGGAGTTCAAGGAGATGCTCATCGCCGAGGGCATCCGCTACTGGCGGATTTTCTCGATTTTCCCGATGGGGCGCGCCAAGGAGGACCCCACGCTGCGGGTGAGCGACGAGGAGTTCCGCGAGGTGCTGGAGTTCATCCGCCGCACGCGCCGCGAGGGGCGCATCGAGGTGAGCTACGCCTGCGAGGGATTTCTGGGCAACTACGAGATGGAGGTGCGCGACCACTTCTACCTCTGTGCGGCCGGAGTTTCGGTGGCCTCGATACGGGTCGACGGCTCCATTTCGGGCTGCACGAGCATCCGCGCCAACTTCCACCAGGGCAACATCTACCGCGACCGCTTCTGGGATGTGTGGCAGAACCGCTTCGAGCCCTTCCGCGACCGCGCGTGGGCGCGTCGTGGGGAGTGCGCCTCCTGTTCGATGTTCCGCTACTGCCTGGGCGGGGGCATGCACCTGCACGACGACAACGGCGACCTGCTCTATTGCCACTACCACCGGCTTCCGGGGACGACGCGGTAGCGGGCAGCAGCCGCCGGGCCGCGGGGGGAGCATCTGAGGAAGGGGCGCACCGACCCGGGGAGGTTCTTCGGCCCGGGGAGCGTACCGGAAGGCGTGACCATCCGGTCCGAGGGCGCGCCGGTTGAGAGGCCTGCCTGTGGAAGCGTGTGCTGGCGGGGACGTTTTTTTTGGTCGGAGAGTGCACCGGACGACGAGACCATCCGGCCCGGGGGCGCACCGGACGGAGCGATTTTTCGGTTCGGGGATGCCGGCCGGGGCAGTTTTTTCGGCTTGGGGAGCGCACCGGACGGGGCATTTTTTTCGGCCTATGTGCGCCGAACGGGTTGTTTTTTGGCCCGGGGCGCATCAGTGGGCGAAACCATCCGGCCCGAGGGTAAGCGCGCAAAAGAATTAAAGGCCAAGCAGGGAGAAAGTCCCGCTGAAAAAGAGTAAAAAGCTCCGGAGTTCGACTCCGGAGCTTTTTTTGTTGCATGTCGGCGGCCTGCAGCGTTGCCTCAAGTCGAAACGTGATAGGGGCGTGGCTCGGATTTGCGGCCTTTCCCCTGTCTGGAGGCGGCCTGTTCCCTGCTGGCTGCAATAACGAAGAAAAAGAGGTTATCGAACTTCGATAACCTCTTTCCGTGTCGGGGAGACTGGATTCGAACCAGCGACCTCCAACTCCCGAAGCTGGCGCGCTAACCGGACTGCGCTACACCCCGAACAGAGCTCGTTTTATCTTTAAGAGCGCACAAAGATACGTCTAAAATCCGAATCGGCAAAATAATTTTCAAAAAAAATGCATCCGCCCGTCAACTTGCCCCCGCCGTGCGGGCCGCTCTGCGGTTGGGGGGAGGGACGTGCGAGCCGTTCCGGGTCGCTCCGCCGCCGGGTGCAAGGCGTGTGGGAGTGCGATTCGTGCGCGCACATCGTGCGCGTGCGTCCAGTGGCGTACCTCGCGTGCGCATGCGGGCGCGTCGAGCCAGAGACCTGCCCTGTCGGACAGCTCCGGATATGCCTTGCCCCCGGCAATCTCAATCACCAGTCGTCGGATTGCTGCTCGTCGTCGCTTGTGAGGATGAACGAGTTCGAGAACGAGTAGTCGAAGACCTCGCAGGCGAACTGCCGGGCCCTGGCGCCCCGGCAGAAGCTGCCGTCGCTCTTGTAGAATATCCTGTTTACGGGCTGGTCCCTCATGTCGACCGACACGCCGTTGACGTTGAGCACCATGTCGCCGTTGTAGATAAGGTTCTTGAACGTGACCCGATAGCGCCCCTGCTTCAATTCATAGATGAGCGTCCCGGAGAACTTCTCGCCGTTTCTGAAGAAAATCGGCAGGGAGAAAAGCCTCGCCTCCGGCTCCATCGTCGCATAGTTCAGCAGGACATTTTCGACCCGCCCGACAATCATCGTGGAGTCGTTCCGCTGGATGTCGCTGAATATCCCCGAGGCGATGATGCGGTCGCGCATCGCGGAGGGGGTACCCCGGTATTCGACCACGCGCTGCCAGTAGAAGTTGTGCGGTTCGATGTGCACTTGGGCAAAGGCTCCTCCGGATGCGAAGAGCGCCGCCGCGAGGATGAGTGTTGCTGAAAGTCTTTTCATTGGAGTATCAGTCTGTTATGCTTTTTTCAGTAAAATGTGGAATCATCGGGCGCAAATCGTTCGTATCTTTCGGAATCGAACGGCCGCTGCGCCTGCCCGTGCAGGGCCTTCGGCATGCGCCGTCATGGCTGTCGGCGGTCTTGCCGCAGCCGGCATGAAGCGCTTCCATCCGTTTTTTGTACTTTTGTCATAACCGGGAAGTTATCCGTTCATTATTCTTTTGTAGTCCGGGTCTGTTTCGTCAACCTCTGGAAGATATACTTTCCCGTAGAATTTTAGTTCATCTCTGTCGTTTCTGAATTGGCCGATGAACCCACGACATTGCATAACCGGATTTTCGGGATTGGCCTTCATCAGCAGTTTGTGCCAGAACCTGTTCAAGTCTCGGTCAAGGTAGCCAGCGAGTCTCCCGCGTCCGTTGTAAATCTCAACGGCGTATTTGTCCTCTTTGACCTCTTTGGTCGCTTTCAGGTAGAAATTTTCGGAGTATCCGATGTCCTTTTTGGAAAGGTCCCGGTGGTTGGTCCCGATAATTTTGTATTCGACCTCGTCGTCTTCGGGCTTGACATCATCGAACAGGGTCTCTCCCTGTTCTGTTGTGTATCCGTATTCTTCGGGGTTCACGTCCGATTCATTGCTTGTTGTGGCGGAATTTCCTTGATAGTAGCCCCTTCTCTGGTGACGTTTTATCAGCCTGGAGACATTGATGGCAACGACAATAATGCAAAATACGAGGAAGAGATAAAATAGGTTCCCGCTGCTTGATTCCGGGGCAATAGGAGTTGCTTGTAAAATGGGTATCATTATAGTCTGTTTTTTGAGTTCCGGCCCTTGACCCGGCAGCGGCGAGGGCGTCCGGATGATGACTGGCCCGCTCGTTCGGAAGGGGCGGCATCGAGTCTTCGGGGGGCGCTCATCCAATGCATTCCTGGCTTGGGCAGGTCTCGTTTCGTATGCGCATCGCCCGACCCGTCGCATACAAAATACGGGGTAGCGGAGATTTCGAACGGGTCAAAGATTTACAAAAAATCGGACAAAAACAAACGACGGATGAATTTTAAGCGACGGAAGCCCGTAAGCGCCTTCGGATGGCGCATGCGGGGTTTCACCTGTTTTGAAGTACGATGACCATGGAGGGATGGATTAAGATACACCGCGGGCTGCTCGACTGGGAGTGGTATTCCGACACGAACTGTGTGCGGCTGGCGCTGCACCTGCTCCTGAAGGCGAATTTTCAGACCCGTCGCTGGCGGGGAATCACCGTCAGGCGGGGGCAGCTCGTCACGAGCCGCGCTGCGCTGGCCCGCGAAACGGGACTCTCGGAGCGTGAGGTGCGGACGGCTGTTTCGAAACTCGAGCGGTCGGATTTTCTGACCTGCCGGGCGACCAGCTCCTACACGGTCGTAACGATTTGCAATTACGAACGATATCAGTCTACGGACAGCACGGAGCGACCGGCCGTCGGACCGGCTGATGACCGGGCGAAGACCAGCTGCCGACCAACTCCCGACCAGCGAGCGACCACAACGGAAGAAAGTAAGAAGGAAAGAAGTAATAAGGAAAGAAGTAATAAGAAGGAAAGAAGGAGAAGGAAGAGCACACACACGGTAAGTTCAGAAGAAAAGGGGGTTGCAGGGGGAAACCTCGCAGGGGGAAAACCGGCCGGGCCGTCGGCGGAGCTGACCGAGGCAGCCGATGTGCTGCTGGCATGGATAGGGGAGCGCTTCGCGCAGATAGCCGCGATGGAGGAGCCCTTCACGCGGCAGCAGCTGGTGTGGATGCTCCGCAAGTACGACGTCGAGGACATCCGGCGCCTGGTGGCTGCGATGGACAACAAGGGGGCGTGGAAGAACCGGAGCGCCTTCTGCACCTTCACCTCCTACGCCGCCCGGGACCACGAGCTGCTGACGCGGCGGCAGGCGGAGGCCGCATGCGGACGTTTGTACACCTACCAGCAGATGGTGCAGCTACTCCCGACGAACGGGGGCAACTACCGTGCGGAGGATTTCGAGACGGTGCAGACGCCGCAGGGGGTACGGTGGCGCATCCGCACGCGGCGAGACTGACCGCCCGGGGGGCAGGGGAGGTGGCTGCGGCTGGCTTCCGGGGTGGCGGAGGGAGCGCGGCGGGTCGGCGGGGCCTCGGGGTCGGCGGGAGCTTCCGGAGCTGTGGAGGGAGCGCGGCGGGTCTGCCGGGCCTCGGGACGGCTAAGGCTTCGGCGGCGGCGGGGTTCCGGGGTGGCGAGGTTTTCGGGACGTTGGAGGAAGAGCGGCGGGGCGGCGGGGGGTCCCGGGGAACTAAGGCTTCAGCGGCGGCGGGGTTCCGGAGAGCGGAGGGCGCGCGGCGGGTCCCCCGGGTTGGTGGTGACACGGATTGGTGGTGGCTCGGGTCGCGAGGGCTCTGCGGCGGTGGGGGCTCCCGGGTCGATGGTGCTTCGGGGCGTCTGTTTCCCGGAGGCGTGTGGAGGAGGTTCTTTGACGTGATTGAGGCCGCGCAGGCGAGCTATACGCAAGCGGGCGGAAATCGGCTTTTGCGGGGAGCCTGCCTTGATGCAGCCGGGAAATCCGGCTTTTGCGGGGGCCAATCCTAATGCAGCCGGAAAATCCCCGATTTTGCGTGTAAATTGTGTGCCGCCGGCCCCAATAAAAAAACCACCTGCGTTGCCGCAAGTGGTTGATTGTCAATTGTCGGGGAGACTGGATTCGAACCAGCGACCCCCTGCTCCCAAAGCAGGTGCGCTAACCGGACTGCGCTACACCCCGTCTGTTCCCTCCTTCCGTTACTGCCGCCGTCGCTGCAGGTTGGCGGCGCCGTTTGCGTTCCAAAACAGCCGCCCGCCGTCTGCTGCATTATGCCGCTGCCAACCGCTGCCGACTGCTGGTCCGTCGTTGCCGACCGTCGACCGTCGCCACTGGCCCCTCGCTGCCGCCCGCCCTGGCGGGCCGGGCATCTTTCGGAAGTCCGGGGTGCAAAGATAACGGCTTTTTCGGTGCCCACCAACTTTTCGCTTCGAAATCTTTCTTCGGCCCGAAGGGTCATCACCGCCGAAGGAACCGCCGCCCGGAGGACTGCCGCCCGGAAGCCCGCAGAACTGCCGTGCTCCCGCTGCCGCGGAGGCATTGTAGCCCGGAGGACCGCCGCCGGAGGGACCGCCCGCCCTCAGGTATTGCGTCCGGAGGAGCATCGCACTTCTGCAGCAGACCGTCGAAACTGCCAGCCCGTCGAAGTTGCCCGCTATCGCGTCAGCCCGTCGAGGCGGCACGCTATCGCAGCGGCCCGTCGCGTCTGCCCGCTATCGCAGCAGACCGTCGAACAGGTGGCTGAAATCCTCGTGCGGCGCCGGCATGTAGACCTGGAAGCCCAGCGCACGGGCCGCCGTGACGTTGCGCTCCGAGTCGTCGATGAAGAGCGTCCGGGCGGGCTCCATGCCGCTGTCGGCAATCATCTTGCGGAAGATGGCCTCCGAGGGCTTCAGCTCGCGGAGCTCGTAGGAAAGGTAGACCCGGTCGAAGAGCCGCTCCATCGGGCAGCCCGCCTCGGCGAACATGCGGCGAATCAGCTTCATCGACGAGGGGTTGTTGTTCGAGAGGACGTAGGTCCTCACGCCGCGGCGGCGCAGCGCCTCGATGAGGCGGACCTTGGCGGCCGGCACGCCGACCAGAAACTCGCCGTAGGCCTCGCCAATCTGGCGGTCGGTCACCTCGCGGCGGCCGCTGGCGGCGCGCATCCGCTCACACGCCTCGTGGAACGTGATGAGGCCGTGCTCCATCTCGCCAATCATCGCCGCCGGGTGGTAGGGGTTGATGAGTTCAGCAATCTGCGGCATGCCGAGGCGCCGGAAGGCGTCGATGCAGCGCTCGGCGTCGAGGTCGACCAGCACGCCGCCGAGGTCGAAGACAACGCTGTCAATCTCCTCCATGGGGTGCGGCGCTGTTTGGGGTATCGTTGGGGTATTCAAGGTGTCGTTATTTCTGGAATTTCATGGTAAATCGCCGGATTGGGCGGATGAGGCACATCGGCAGCAGCTTGCAGAGGGGTATCCAGAGCCGGTTCCACCAGTCGGGGACCGTGCAGCGCTGCCCGTGCCAGAGGGCCCACAGCCCGCGCCGGGCGCAGCAGTCGGCCGAAATCAGCACGCCCATGCGCAGCCCGATGCGCTGCCAGCGCGGCGTGAGGCCGTAGAGGTCGGTCGCCACGCCGGCCGGGCAGACGGCCGTCACGCGGATGCCCGCCTCGCGGACCTCCTTGGCGAAGGCGACCGAGAAGCACTTCAGGTAGGCCTTCGAGGCGCTGTAGAGCGTCAGCCCCGGGAAGGGCATCCACAGCGAGTAGGAGGCCATGTTGAGGATGTGGAAGCGGCGCCGCGGTGCAGCCGAAGCGGTGCCGGTGGTAGTCGGCGCGGAACCTGCCGCCGCACTTGCCGCCGGTGCCGAGCCTTTTGCCGCCGGCGCGGAGCAGGTCTCCGGTGCATCGCCGGTGGTTGCCGGTTCGTTGCCGGTTGCCGCCGGTGCATCGCCCTCCGGCGTCGGCTCCATTGCGTTGTCTCCCTCCTGCCCGGGCTCCGCCGCAAAGCCGTTGCGGGCGGCCATCTCGCGGGCGACGAGGCGGCAGAGCTGCGTGGCCGTGAGGCAGTGGAGCATGATGACGCGCTCGATGCGCTCGGCCGGCGTGCGGATGATGTCGCGGAACGAGAAGATGCCCGCATTGTTGATGAGCACGTCGACGGCGATGCCGGCCGCACGCAGCCTGTCGTAGAGCTCCTGCGCCGCCTCGGCGCGGGCCAGGTCGCAGGAGATGATGCGCACCTCGGCGGCGTCGAGCGCCCGGAGCTCGGCGCGCACGCACTCGAGCTTGCGCAGGTCGTTGCCCACCAGCACGAGCCGGTAGCCCAGCCGGGCGAGCCGCAGCGCGAAGCAGCGCCCGATGCCCGAACCGGCCCCGGTGACCAGCGCCCAGGCGCTGCCCTTGGTTACCTCTCCCCGTTTCATGGCAGTTTGGCGAGCTCTTCGACGATTTTGCGCGGCAGGTTGTCGCAATGCTTGCAGCACTTCATGTCGACGGAGTACATCCGCGCGATGCAGTAGTTGCGGTGGTCGCACTCGCTGCGCGTCGAGGCGTCGCCCGCACGCAGTTTGTTGACGAAGGCCGGGTCGTTGACCAGTGCGCGGGCCATCTGCACCAGCTCGAAGCCGGCCCCCAGCGCCCGCTCGATGCCCTCGCGGCTGACCAGTCCGCCCACGTAGACGAGCGGGCACTTCAGCGCGGCGCGGAACTTCACGGCATCCTCCAGGAAGTAGCACTCCTTGAAGGGGAACTGCCGAATCATGTAGGGGCCGCACCAGCGGATGAAGTAGCGGAGCCACCAGGGCGAGTAGTAGCTCATCGTATAGAGCGGGATGAGGCCGCGCATGACGGCCATCGGCGCCTTCGAGACGAAGCCCCCCGAGAGGACGATGCCGTTGACGCCGAAGCGCTCGATTTCGCGGGCGATTTCGATGCTTTCGGGTATCTCGATGCCCCCCTTGAAGCCGTCGTACATGTTGTGCTTGACCAGCACGGCCATGTTGCGGCGTGCGGCCGCCTCCATCACCTCGGTCAGGCACATGCGCATGAAGCGCATGCGGTTCTCGAGCGAGCCGCCGTATTCGTCGCGGCGGTGGTTGGTGTAGGGCGAGAGGAACTGCGAAATGAGGTATCCGTGGCCGGCGTGCACCTCCACCGAGTCGAACCCGGCATCGGCCGCCGTGTGGACGGCGCGGCCGAAGTCGCGCGCCACCTCCTCGATTTCGCTCCGGCGCATCCCCCGCACGGGGGTGTAGGCGTAGAGGTTGAAGCCCGTCGAGGCGCCGATGGGTATCTGCCCGGCGGTGGAGTAGTGGGTCATGTTGCCGCAGTGGCCGATTTGGATGCCGGCGGCGGCACCCTCGGCGTGGATGGCGTCGGTGATGTCGCGCAGCGCGGGGACAATCGCCGGGCGCAGCCACAGCTGCTTGTTGAACGAGAGGCCGCTGCGGCTGACGGCCGCATAGGCCAGCGTGGTCATGCCGATGCCGCCGCGCGCCACGCTCACGTGGTACTGCTTGAGCTGCTCGGTGGGGCCGAAGTCCTTGCCCATCGACTCGAAGGCGGCCGAACGGATGGTCCGGTTGCGGAGCGTCACGGGGCCCAGCTTATAGGGGGTGAAGAGTTTGGATTCCATCGTGGAAGCTGTTTTTGGTTCGTGTCAGTAGATGAAGGGGATGATGCGCTTGCGGCCCAGGCGGGTGAACTCCTCGCCGAACTCCTGCTCGTAGCGGCGGTAGAGCGACGCCGAGCGGGGGGCCAGGTTGGCGAAGGTCCACCAGGCGAAGACGGCGCCGGCCCACGACCACGAGGCGATGGCGAAGCCCGTCCATTCGAGCAGCTCGCCGAAGTAGTTGGCCGACGAGACGTAGCGGAACATGCCGCCGCGCGGGATGTAGTGGCGCGTGTCGCCCGGACGGCGCAGGTGGCGGATGATGTAGTCCGAGTGGAGGTTGATGGCCATGCCGGCCACGAAGAGCGCTCCGCCCACGTAGATGAAGGGGCGCGAGAACCACCCGTCGTAGTAGCCCTCGGGCGAGACGTAGAAAATCCATCCGCCCTGCATCAGGGCGTTGAGCGTGTTGAAGAGCATCCCCATGAGGACGATGCCCAGCGGCATCTTCGACTTGCCGCGCATGAGCAGCGGGAAGATGAACGAGCGCTGGAAGTAGTGCGCCTCGAAGAGCAGGAAGAGGACGAGCGGCGCGGCCTCCCACATCCTCGGCGAGAGGGCCCACAGGACGGCCATGGCGATGAAGACGGGCGACTCCATGAGCACCCATCCGACCTTGTTCGGAACGGGAGGCCCGTAGCGGGGGTTGAACAGATAGCCGTACCCCGCCTCGAAGAAGTGCAGGGCGATGAAGACAATCAGGGCCAGGAAGGCCATGACGAGCAGGAAGATGTTGAAGGCTGCGGTCATGCGCAAAAGGGTATTTTCGGAGCCGTAAAGTTACGAAACAATTCGCATCGGGACAACCCGCTCCGTCGCTTTTGTTCACCGAAAGGGAGCCGCTCGTCGCCCGATGTGGCATAATTCGTGCACCGGAACGGGCGTCAACCAACAAAACTCGAAGAACATGTTTATGAAAGGAAACAGACACGACGAATCCCCGGCCGAAATCTTCGGCACGAAGGAGATGCGCTCGCCGGCGCCCACGGAGTTCATCCCCAAGGAGCGCACGGCCCCCGAAGTGGCCTACCAGCTGGTCAAGGACGAGACCTTCTCGCAGACGCAGCCGCGCCTGAATCTGGCCACCTTCGTCACCACCTACATGGACGACTACGCCACGCGGCTGATGAACGAGGCCATCAACGTCAACTACATCGACGAGACGGAGTATCCGCGCATCGCCGTGATGAGCGGCCGCTGCATCAACATCATCGCCAACCTGTGGAACACGCCCGAGAAGGGTCCGTGGAAGACCGGAGCGCTGGGCATCGGCTCGTCGGAGGCCTGCATGCTGGGCGGCGTGGCGGCGTGGCTGCGGTGGCGCAAGCGCCGCCAGCAGGCCCACAAGCCCTGCGACCGGCCCAATCTGGTGATGAGCGCCGCCTATCAGGTGGTGTGGGAGAAGTTCTGCCAGCTGTGGCAGATTGAGCTGCGCACGGTGCCCCTGACACCCCAGTCGCCGACGCTCGACGTCGACCGCGCACTGGAGCTCTGCGACGAGAACACGATTTGCGTGGTGCCCATCATGGGCGTTACGTGGTCGGGGCTGGACGACGACGTCGAGGCGCTCGACAAGGCGCTCGACGCCTTCAACCGCCGCACGGGCTACGAGATTCCGATTCACGTCGACGCCGCCTCGGGCGGTTTCCTGCTCCCGTTCCTCAATTCGCACAAGCGGTGGGACTTCCGCCTCAAGTGGGTTTGCTCCATCTCGACCTCGGGCCACAAGTTCGGCCTGGTCTATCCGGGTTTGGGGTGGACCGTCTGGCGCGACCGCAGCTACCTGCCCGACGAGATGGCCTTCTCGGTCAACTACCTCGGCGCCGAAATCACGCAGGTGGGGCTCAACTTCTCGCGTCCCGCGGCGCAGGTGCTCGGCCAGTACTACAACTTCATCCGTCTGGGCTTCGAGGGCTACCGCGAGGTGCAGCGGAACTCGCTCGACGTGGCGCGCTACTGCCACCAGGCCATCGGCCGCATGAAGTGCTTCGCCAACTATTCGGACGAGGCGACCAACCCGATTTTCATCTGGCACCTCGACCCCGACTATGAGAAGACAGCGCGCTGGACGCTCTTCGACCTGCAGGCGGCGCTGCAGCAGAGCGGCTGGATGGTGCCCGCCTACACGATGCCGCGCGACATCGAGCAGATGATAGTCATGCGCATCGTCGTGCGTCAGGGCATGTCGCGCGACATGGCCGACATGCTGCTGGCCGACATCCGCAATGCGGTGGCGGAGTTCGAGAAGCTGGAGTACCCGACCCAGTCGCGCCTGAAGTTCGAGCGCAACGAGCACCAGGCGAGCCGCATCTTCACCCACACGGGCCACTGCCGTTCGGCGCAGTGCCACGCGCAGGATGCCCCTGCGGCCAAAGGCGCGCATGCCGGCAAGGGGTCGGCGCAGCGCGAAGCCGTTCACGAGAAGGCGTAGCGCCGCCGCATTCCGCCTCCGGCCGCCGGTTCCCCGAATGAACCTTTTTCCCCGAACCGCGGCCGGGAGGACGGAGCGGCGGTGAGGCCGGGGCCGCCCGGGGTTGTTCGGCTCCGGCCCCTTCTCGCCGGGCGGCAGGTTTTGCCGGGGTATGGGTATGGATGCCCGTTCGGCGCCCTGCGGCGGGCGTTTCGCAGCCCGTTCCGGCGCCTTCGCCGATGCTCTTTTTTCGGCGGCCTTTTGCCGAAGGCCTTTTTCGGCGGCCCGTCCTTTGGGTACGGTGCCGCTTTTTTGTGCCCGGCGGAACAGCCCGCTCTGCCCCCCTCTCGTCTCTGCCCCCTCTCGTCTCTGCCCCCTCTCGTCTCTGCCCCTCTCGCGT
>ERZ780060.501-NODE-501-length-15449-cov-2.805963_pt1 | contig 15449 bp, 15 predicted proteins | sample MGYA00511176_ERZ780060 | MGnify/ENA primary metagenome ERZ780060 (study PRJEB29588, sample SAMEA2148374) | human gut metagenome | biome: human gut; feature: human-associated habitat; material: faeces | place: Denmark | collected 2008/2010 ... | reverse complement strand
CCCCCCCGAAGCTTCAATGAGGAGGGCCTGGCGGAGCTGGCGGCCAGCATCCGCTCCTGCGGCATTTTGCAGCCCCTGACCGTCCGCCGGGCCGGGGAGGGCTATGAGCTGGTGGCCGGGGAGCGGCGGCTGCGGGCCGCCCGGATCGCCGGACTGCGGGAGGTGCCGTGCCTGGTGGCCCAGGTAGGGGAGGAGGACTCCGCCCTGCTGGCCCTGATGGAGAATCTCCAGCGCCGGGACCTGGACTGCTGGGAGGAGGCGCAGGCCATCGCCCGGCTGATCTCCCGCTATGGCCTGAGCCAGGAGGAGGCCGCCCGGCGGCTGGGCCGGGCCCAGCCCACCGTGGCCAACAAGCTGCGCCTGCTGCGTCTGCCGGAGGACGTGCGGGCCCTGCTGCGGGAAAACGGCCTGACGGAGCGCCACGCCCGGGCGCTGCTGCGGCTCCAGGACCCGGAGGTCCAGCGCCGGGCCGCCGGGGATATGGTGCGCCGGGGGATGAACGTGGCCCAGGCGGAGGCCTATGTGGAAAAGCTCCTGCAATCGGCCCAGGTCACCCCGCCCCGGGGCCGGAGCACCTACATCATCAAGGACGTGCGGCTGTTCCTCAACAGCGTGGACCGGGGGCTGCATCTGATGCGCCAGGCCGGGGTGGACGCCGGATGGGACCGGCAGGACACGGACCGGGAGATCCTGCTGACCATCCGCATCCCCAAGCGCGCATCGGGAAAAATCGACAGTGTGTCCGAAAGTTGCTGATTGTTACCGGATTGTAACTTTTTTCCGGCAGGGATGTAGTATACTGTATAAACTGCGAATTGTTGCAGCTATACAGAAATGAGGAGGGGCATCCATGGAACAGACCAACCAGAAGCCCTTACAGGAGGAAAAGAAAAAACGGTCCGCAGGACGTATTGCGGGACTGGCTGCCGGCATCGCCGTGGGCGTGCTGGCGGCGGCGTACATAGCCGTCTGCACGGCGGCCGCCGCCGGAGGGACCACCCTGCGGGGCACCCGGGTGCTGGGGGTGGACGTGGGCGGCCTTACGGCGCAGCAGGTCCGGGACAAATGGCAGCAGGAGGGCGACGCCGCCTGCCGCAAGGAAACCATCGACCTGACCCTGGAGGACCAGGTCATCGGCACGGTGAACCTGACGGAGCTGGGGGTGTCCGTGACGCCCCAGGAGGCGGCCCAGGCCGCCTGGAACGCGGCCCACGGCGGCAATTTCTTCGTCAACGGCTATCACCTGATCCGCAGCTGGTTCGGGGACACCCAGGCGCAGGTCCAGTGGGACCTGGACGCCGGACAGCTGTCCCAGCGGGCGGAGAGCCTCAGCCGGGAGCTGAGCCGGGACCCGGTGGACGGGGCGTACCGCATGGAGGAGGGCAAGGGCGACGGCTTCTACGTCACCAAGGCCGCCGACGGCCGCACCATCGACGGGGACAAGCTGGCCCGGGCCCTGCACCAGGCGGTGACCACCCGGTGCATGGACCCCATCCCCTGCGTCAGCACCATCACCCAGGGCAAGCCCCTGGACCTGGCGGCCCTGGAGCAGGAGATCGGCGGCCAGGGAAAGAACGCCTCCTATGACCGGTCCACCGGCCAGGTGGTGGAGGGGCGCATAGGCGTCACCTTCGACGTGGCCGGGGCCGAAAAGCTGGTGGAGGACGCCCAGCCCGGCCAGGAGATCGTCATCCCCGCCCAGATCACCTATCCCACCGTCACCAAGGCGGAGCTGGAGAAGGTGCTGTTCCGGGACGTGCTGGGACAGTACACCTCTTATGTCTCCGGCACCAGCGACCGGATTTTCAACGTCCGCAAGGCCGCCGGAAACATCAGCGGCTCCGTGGTCAACAGCGGCGAGAACTTCAGCTATAACAATGCCGTGGGCCCCACCACCAAGGAGGCTGGATTCAAGATCGGCACCGCCTATGTGGGCGGCAAGGCCGTGCCCTCCTATGGCGGCGGCGTGTGCCAGGTGTCGTCCACCCTGTACTATTCGGCCCTGCTGGCCAACCTGAAGATCGTGTCCCGGGCCTGCCATATGTACGCCCAGGATTATGTCCCCTCCGGGTGCGACGCCACGGTGTTCTGGCCGTATCTGGACTTTGTTCTGCAGAACAACACGGACTATCCCATCAAGATCGTCACCTATTGGTACAACAACAACGTCACGGTGAAGATCTTCGGCACCAAAACCGACAGCAGCTTCGTGAAGATCACCAGCAAAACCGTGTCCACCACCCCTTGGAAGACCATCTATAAAGAGGTAGACAGCCTGGCCCCCGGCGCGGAGCGGGTGACCCAGTATCCCATCACTGGGTTCACCGTGCAGACCTGGCGGAATGTGTACGACGGCAACGGAAATCTGATCTCCAGCAGTTTCGAGGCGGAGAGCAATTATGACAGCCGGGACAAGATCGTGGAGGTGGGCAAGCAGGAGCCCCAGCCGGAGCCCAAGCCCGACCCCACACCCACCCCAGAGCCTGAACCCACCCCGGACCCGGAGCCTGAACCCACACCCGATCCCGCCCCGGACCCGGCAGAACCCGGAACATAAGCATAAAAAATCGGGGCCTTTTCAGGGCCCTGATTTTTTATGCTTATCAAAAAGGGCCTTGCCCTTTTTGAGACTCGCCGTCCACCAGGGAGCGGAAAAACGCCTCCCGGGCGGGATGCTGATAGGTGCGGCTGATGGGTACGCGGCCGCCGCTTTCCATGACAAAGGCTCCGTCCCTGATGCACCGGATCCGGGACAGGTTCACCCAATAGCTCTGGTGGCAGCGGATGAAGCCCCGGCTCTCCTCCAGCAGCTGGGCGGGGGTCCGCTGGGTCATGAAGTCTCCCCGGGTGGTGACCACCCGGGTTTTCCGCAGCACCCGCTCGGCATACAGCACCTCTGACACCGGCACCCGGTACGATGCGCCGTCCCGCTCCAGCAGCAGGTCGGCGCGGACGGCGCCCAGGGCGTCCATAGCCCGCCGCAGGGCGGGACCCAGCCGCTGGGCCATCTGGGATTTCAGGATAAAATACACGTGCTCCACGTCGTATACCGACGTGGCATAGTCCAGAAAGCTGCTGACGAAAATCACCTGGCAGCGGGGCAGCTTCTCGTGCAGGCGCTGGGCCAGCTCGATGCCGCTGCTGTCGGGCATACAGATATCCAGCAGGGCGATGTGGGGCCGGTAGCCCCCGCCGGTAACGGCGTCCATCAGCTTCCCGGGGGCGGAAAACGTGCGGATGTCGCAGTCGGCAGCCTCCGGCGTCTCCCGAGCGCAGCGCAGGGTATTCTGCATATGCAGGGTGTCGTCGTCGCAGATAGCAAGACGGAACATCAGGCTTCCTCCGTTTCTCCTTGATTTTCCGGCAGCTGCAGGGCAATGGACACGGTGAACTGTCCGTCCCGGACCTCCTGGGTGCAGGAGCCGTGGTACCGCCCGGCCAGGTCCGTCAGAATGTGCAGGCCGATGCCCCGCTCCAGATGGGGAATGCGGCGCTTCTTCCGGGTGTCATCCGCCGGGGCGGGGTTGGTCTCCGTCACCACCAGATAGTCCTTCCGCAGCCCGGCCTCCAGCCGGATGAACGGCGAGGCCACCTGGCCGCAGGCCTCCACGGCGTTGTCCATCAGGTTGCCGAACAGGATCACCAGGTCCACGTTGGCAATGGGCAGCCTCCGGGGCAGCACCACTGATGCCTCCACCGGGATCCCGGCCTGCCGGGCCTCCCGGATGCGGCTGAACAGGAAGGCGTCCACCAGGGGATTTTCGCACTGGTCCAGCTGGGAGCTGTGCTCCTGCTGGCGCATCAGCTCCCCGGCATAGGCTGTGGCCTCCTGGCGGCGGCCGCTCTCCAGCAGCAGCTGGATGGTGTGCATATGGTGGGCGATGTCGTGGCGGATGCGACGGTTGTCCTCGTACTGATCCACCAGGGCGGAATAGTGCTTCAGCTGGTTATCCAGCTGGTCATTCAGCAGGCGGTTGGCGGTCTCCAGCTCCGCCTTCCGGGCGGTCTGCCCGATCAGGCAGAACAGCGCCACATCGGACACGGCAAACAGCAGAATCAGGACAGACATTCTCGGCCAGTTGACGGCCTCCGGAAACTGAGCATACAGCCGGAACATGGTGATCAGGCAGGCACTCTGCTGCAAGGGGAAAACCGCGAAAATCAGCCATTGGGTCAGGCTCAGCGGCCGGCCGTTTCGGGAAAGGGCCCGGGTGGCCAGGGCCAGAGTTCCGGCATACAGCGACACTGTCAGCAGGGCCAGAGGCTCCGCCGCCGCGGTGTGCCAATAGTCGACCTCTCCGTTCAGGCCAAACAGCATCGGGAAAACCACCGACAGCATCATCTCCATTATCAGGAGCGTTGCCTCCGGCAGCAGGGCCACAAAGGCCGTCAGGGGAATCGGGCTGCGGTACAGCGTCAGCCCCAGAATCAGAAACAGCAGCGGAACGGAGATCAGCCGCAGCACCGACAGCCGGTTCAGCCCATAGTTGACCCCCAGCGCCACCGCCGGGACCACCACCACGCAGATCAGCATGGTCACCCGGAAGCTGAATCGGGGCGTCAGATTTTTCCACAGAAACGCCGTCCAGACCGCCAGCAGGCAGATGTTATAAATCACGGAAGACGTCGTGCTCATAAACAAATCCCCCTTATTCAACGGGTATACATTGTAGCATATGCCGCATATAATTGCAAGAATTGGAAATTTATGGCAAATAATGTCGAGTTCTGCGCATTTTGCGGCGAGTTATGCAAATTCCATGAAATGGGAGAAATCCTGGGTTATAATGACATAAAAGCGTGGTATCGCCACGGCACGGGAGGATCACGCCACCAAGAAGAAGGAGAGAACATCCATGACAAGCAAGCTGACCATTCTGTCCATTGACCCCGAGACCGCCGGTGAGGACGTCCGGCGGATGCAGGAAGCCCTCTGCCTGCTGGAGCAGCTGCGGCAGCTGCTGAAAAACATCGGAAGCCATGACCTGGCGGACCTGGCCGTCTGTGCGGCCCAGGAGCTGCAGGAAGCCGTCCGCTGCATCCGGGAGAGTGCCCGGAAATATGAAAACGTTGTGCTGGAGCCGGAGCTTACCCGCCCCGGGGAGGGTTCCGGCGCCGTCTGGCTGGCTGCGGCGGCGGCAAAGCTGCTGGCCCAGGTGCCCACCCATGAGGAATGGGCCTGCCAGGAGCAGGCCGCCATCGACCGGCACATTGCCGACGGCAAGCGCCGGGTGCGAGAGCTGACGGAGCAGCTGAGCGGCCTTCCCCGTTCGCGGCGCAGAGTCTGATTCTGCAAGCCATTCCCCTTCCCTCATATCCCCGCCCGCTGCCTGCCTTTTTCCGGCAGCCCCGGGCGGGGTTTCTTTTTGTGGCCGCCGGTGCAGAAAGCTCTTGAAAACGGGCGCGCTGTAGGGTATACTATGGGGGCGGCCGCTCAAGCCGACAATATATAACCGGGTGTAGCGCAGTTGGTAGCGCGCCTGCTTTGGGTGTGCGTAGACCCTATCCATGCGCGGCTTGGACAAAAGCCCGCAAAGCCTTGCGGCACGGGCGATAGCGGGTTTTCCTCCGGTTGCCGAAAACGGCACAAAAGCGGCTTTGACCACAGGAATGACCACAGACAGAAAAAACTTTATTTTTACCGTTCGCCGTGGTATCATGGCAGAAAAGTGAATATCCGGGTGTGGCTCAACTGGTAGGGCGCGACATTTGGGATGTCGAGGTTGGGTGTTCAAGTCACCTCACTCGGACCAAAACCCCTCTGAAATCGTTGATTTCAGAGGGGTTTTTCTTATTCTTTGTCTATTGCGGCGCAAAATTTGATAGGAATTATAAAACTTACGGTTGATCTCCTATATATTTCAAGCTTCTTAAAAGGGCAGTTAATTACTTTTGCCTATATATTTTGCAGAGCTATGTTGAAAACCTTGCAAAAAGAGCGTATAATATACTAACGGCAAGTCTTAAATGTCTTGTCTATGAGATTGCCGTGTGACTTCACACGGCTTTATTATGTTGTAGGCAACATATATTTATATAAAAAGTGGACGGCGAAGGGAGGCATAGCTTCATGTCGAAGCAGAGCAAAATGACTGGTGCAGATTATCTTCTCCTATTGCTATATTTAGATAATTGTAGCGCAATTAATGGCGCAATCAGAATTACAAAAATGATGTTTTTATTTAATATGGAAATTGCTCCTGTCCTTAAAAAGAAAGGGGTTTCCATTTGCGATGAAGATCTTCCTAAGTTTTCGGCATACAATTACGGTCCATTTTCCAAGGATGTTTATGAGCAGGTAGAACTATTTCAAAGCATAGGATTTATCAAAGTCAAAAATCTATATGCAACTGAAGAAATGTCTGAAGTTGATGATTGGGAAGAAAGTGCATTTGAAACTGAATTTTCTGAAGGTTCGTGTCAGTATTCAAGTAATCAGGACGGAAAGTTTATGCAATATAAGCTTTTGAATCTCGGAAAGAAGTATGTTGAGAGTGAAATAATACCGCAACTAACAAATGATCAGTTAGCTGTTTTAACGACCTACAAGCAAAGGATAGTTCATACATCTCCAAAAATGATTTTAAGGTATGTGTACACTAAATACCCTGAGATGACAGAAAACTCTCTTATTAAAGATGAGGTATTGGGGAAATGAGTATATATACTTTTTCAGAAGCTGAATTGAGATCTCACTTTATAAAAAATATAGGTAATAGAGATGATATCGACGTCTATATAGAAGTACCTGTTTTTTGTCGTTCTGTTGATTTAGTAATACAAGAAAAACAAAATGCGGAAATTTTTGCGATAGAATTTAAATTGCATGATTGGAAGCGAGCAATACAACAGGCTCAAAGCGTAGGACTTTGCTTTGATTATCTATATATTTGTTTACCCAAGCCAAAGACAAATTCTTCAGCAAGCAAAATTAGTGATACATGTATATCGAATGGCGTGGGACTTATTTTCTATGATACAGAACTCAATGAATTCTTCATAGAAGTCGAAGCTTCAAAGACTGCTGATGTTTGGGAAAAAGAACGTTGCCGTATTGTCAACTATTTGGAGGCTAAGAGAGATGAAGCAACAACATCTAAAAATTCTTAGATATAATATGGGCACTGATAAAAAAGCTTTCGTACAGTTCAAAGATTTCTTTGACGCGGCAATTTTTAACGCAACAATAGTTGCCTATAGCGGCGCCTCAGTCGCCGATTTGATTTCAATGCATAGCCGGAGATATATTATTGATCCGCAGACTCATATTTTCCAACAAGAGTTGTCTGCGTATACTACCGAAAATAAAAAAACTCACATTCCGGCAATAAAAAAATCGGTAACAAAATATTTAGAAAAAATGCCTGCTGCTCTCGCTGACAAGATTCTTAAATTACACCAAAAGCCCGAGCCTGAACTCATTGCCCAAAACCTTGATGCATTAGTAGAGTGCGTGTATGCTTTTCAAACAGAATTTGTAAACACATTTATTGTGCAAAAAGAGTATGATAAGTATTTGAAATTCGCTAATATGGGCCCTCGTCCCAAACTTGTCATTGCTCCATATTTTATGATAAAATCCGAAGATTCTTATTCAGAAAAGCAAATGTGGTTACATTATAACAGAGTCTGCTTAGAGAAGACAATTGACCTCAACGAGCAACAAAAAGAGGAAGAAATTGCTGCTCAATTAGTCCTTGAAAAGGATGTGCTTTCTGAAGAATTTATTGAAATGGTCGCGTCCACATATGATCTTGCAGGCTACGAATATATCTTTATTTGGCTTGATGATTTCAATGCCTTTGAAGCTAAGGTAATGTATAATGAATTGTTTTCCAAGCTACTCAAAGCATTGAATAATATTGGAAAAAAGCCTATCATGGCATATGGTGGTTATGAATCTATAATTTTATGCAATACAAACAGCCCTGCTCGTTTGTACGGTGTTGCTCAGTCTGTAGGGTATGGTGAATATCGTGCAATCACACCTGTGGGTGGTGGTATGCCTGTAAACAAATACTATTTTCTTCCGACACATTGCCGAATGCGGTTTGATGATGTTGCTCGTATTTTGTCAGAGCACGGTTATTTTAGCGCAAGCAAAAGCGAAAAAGAACATGCACTTGACTATTACAGGGATATTTGCAATTGCGGTATTTGTCATGAAATTATAAGAGATGATATAAATGGTTTTTCTGCGTATAACGATTCTATCCCTTACACAGTAAAAACAAGGAATGGGGTTCTAACTAAAAACCGCCCAACTACTGATGCAACTCTCATTGCTGCAATTCATTTCTTGAACTGTAAAGTTTTTGAATGGAACTATATTGAGAATGAAGATTTATCAACAGTTTTAGTTAACTTGAAAAGTTGCTATGCCCAATATCAACCCAAACTTGCTGGTCATATAAATAAATGGTGTGAGATTTATGGCAAATAAACGAATTAAGCGAGTCATTATTGCAGGGGCAGGTTTTTCTGCCCCTGCAAAACTGCCAATTCAAAGCAGAATTATTGATAGAATGGCAGAAGTTCCGGAAATGGATTTTTTAACTGGAAAAATGCCCGAAGAGAGTATGACTTTTCTTGATGCGTTTATCACCGTTGGTCTATTTCTTTTAGATAATTACGCAAAGAAAGACTATACTGAATACCGTGTGAAGTATCAAAAATTGGTGGATAAAGATTTGGCATATAGAACATTCTTTGGTGCACAAGAAATTGACTTCAAATCATTGTGGTCAGAAGAAACATCCAAAACATTAAACAGTATCTTTTCGGATGAAGCCGCGCATAGTAAGCATGTGAGCAATTACTATTCAGAAGTATATTCTATTCGCGAGAATATTCGAAAGGCAATTCAAGACGAAAAAATTAATGTTAATCTTGAGGATGTATTTACTGCATTTGATAAGTCAATAATTGTGCGAGAGCATCTACATGGTTATACATATGCTCAAATGGATAAAATTCGTTATTCTATTATGCGCTTGTTTATCTATTATTTTTCTAAAAGCGTCCTTGAACACGATTTTGCGCATAAAGATTATCAAGCATTCTTTGGTTATCTCAAAAAGCACCGAACAATTGAACCACCGACAATAATTACAACCAATTGGGACACTTTAATTGAAAGCTATTGCAACAAATATTCTGTTGATTATAGTTATGGATTTTTACAACCCTATACTTCCGATTCTATTAAACACACAGCCAAAAACTATGATTTACTACTTCTCAAAATTCACGGTTCCGCAAACTGGCTTCGTTGTTTGAATTGCGGTTCGATTTCTATTTTTGAAAAAAAGCCATGCAGCAACTTCTTTATTTGAGGATAATCGCACAGAAAAGTGTCCTGTCTGCGGACACGAAAAAACAGCTCATGGCGCGTCAATGCAACCGGAATTAATAACACCTACAATGATGAAATCTCTTTCAAACCAGTTATATACAAATTTGTGGTCAAGTGCAGCACAAGAGCTACGTGATGCTACACATATCATTTTTGTTGGCTATTCCCTGCCAATTGCCGATTTTGAGTTCCGTTATATGCTACAAAAGAATGTAACCAGTTCCGCAAAGATTGATGTCATTTTGACACCGAATAGCAATCCAGACTTAGTTGCTAATAATTTGAAAGATTTATTGCCATCAAAACGGTATTTGGACGCTTTCCCGAAGAATAAGGTTTCCTTTTATTACGAAGGGTTTGGACCATATTTTTCGTTAAGCAAGTAATCACATGTGGTTAAACTATTTAGTTTTTATATAGCATATCATTTAGACATTTCGTGAGGTTCTGTTCTTGAATTGTCCCGATAATTTCATAATCCATCTCCTATCAACATAATTACCGGCATGGGTACCAATTACTGGGCACCCATGCCGGTGGTTTGTTTTACTTTCCTTTTTCACTTTCTTCGTTTTCTCCCTACCGTTCTTCTTACGATAAGGTATAATAAATTGCGCAAATTTAGAAAGCAAAAAAGAGAGACATAGTTTGCAGACTCTGGTAGAATGAAGTCACCACACACCATTCTGAAAGGAGAAAGCAAACTATGTCCAAGAAGATTGTACAGCTAAACGAGGAAGTAATCAAGGGGCAACTGAAAGAATTGGTTCGCGGCAGCGTGGAAGAAACGCTGAATGAACTGCTGGAGCAGGAGGCCGAGCAGCTGACCCAGGCTGCCCGCTATGAGCGAAACGAGGCCCGTCGGGGCTACCGCAGCGGCCATTATGACCGGAACCTCACCACCACATCCGGAAACGTCACGCTCCATGTACCACGCCTTAAAGGTGTACCCTTTGAGACAGCCATCATTGAGCGGTATCGCCGCCGGGAGAGCAGCGTAGAGGAAGCTCTCATTGAAATGTACCTTGCCGGTGTTTCTGTGCGCCGCGTGGAGGACATCACCGAAGCTCTTTGGGGCACCAAGGTGTCTCCCTCCACCATCAGTGAGCTGAACAAAAAGGCCTATGTTCACATAGAGGATTGGCGCAACCGTCCCTTACAGGGCGGCAAATATCCGTATGTTTATGTGGATGGTATTTATCTGCGCCGAAACTGGGGTGGAGAGTATGAAAATGTGGCCATTCTGGTAGCAATTGCAGTAAATGAGGACGGCTACCGGGAGGTCCTGGGGGCCGCCGAGGGCATGAAAGAGGACAAGGCCAGTTGGGTCAGCTTCTTTCAATGGCTCAAGAGCCGCGGCCTGAACGGCGTGAAACTCATTGTTGGAGATAAGTGCCTGGGTATGCTGGAAGCTGTGGGAGAGGTATTCCCTGATGCCAAATACCAGTGCTGCACCGTTCATTTCTACCGGAATGTGTTTTCTGTTGTTCCTCGCTCCAAGGTAAAGCTGGTAGCCAAGATGCTCAAGGCGATCCACGCCCAGGAGAGCAAGAAAGCTGCCCGGGAAAAGGCTAAAGCTGTTGTCGCTGAATTGAAAGACATGAAGCTGAAAGAGGCTGCCAAAAAGGTGGAGGATGGTATTGAGGAAACGCTGACCTAGAAAGGCGATCCAACAGGCAAAAATATTGCCCTCGCTGCCGCGCTGAGCGGGATATCGCGTCTAAGCGCGAGGCCGCGCGCCGCAGTAACGAGAAACGCGCAGAGCTTCGGCGGGCCATGGTGTCGCTCAATGCGCCGATGATCAACTGCGCCGGATGCGGCGTGCTGACGGTCGGCGGCCACAACCGCAAATACTGCCCGGCATGCGCGAAGAAGCGCGCCAGGGAGAGAATGGAGGCGGCCAATGCCGGACGGTACAGATACACGCCGAACAAGAAGCCGCAGGCAGAGGAGGTAAAGCGGCACTATACGCGGCCGCGCCGCACGGGGCTGCTGTTCGATCTCGGCGGCAAGGAGCTTTCCGAGGTAGCGCTGGAGGCTAAGACGCTGGGCATGTCGTACGGGGAATACACCTCGGCCTGCTTCGGCGGCACCATAGAAAAGAAGCTGATCATGCAGGGCATCAGCCGCGAGGCCGCGGGACACATGATAGCAAACGCCAAGCGCAAAAAGACTCTCGCCAAAAAGAAAAAAGCAAGCTAAGCGTAATGCTTAGCTTGCTGGTTGAGATATGCGCAGAGGTTTACTGCACATATCTGAGCCGAAAGGCCATATATCCCACTCTGCCGCTTTCCGCCGAGCGGCAGGGCACACAAAATACACACAGGCGGGCGCTGCCGGAGGGAAAATCACCTCTCTTGATCATTGCCTCTCTTCCTTCCCATATATTTTGCTTCCTATTACCTTAACCACCGCACCCTCCGGCAGCGTTTTGAGAGGCGAATTTACATATCCCACACAGAAAACGCACGCATGTGTGTTTCTACATTATATATAAACGCGCGCACGCGTTTCTTTTGAGACCTTTAGATGTCTAACATTACGCCGGAGAACAAGAAATGAGGACTAAAGTGAAATACTACATCGTATCAGGGCGCACCGTCGAGACTGTGATAAGCAGGATCGACATCAATGCGCGATATCAGAAACCTCGCCGCAAGCGTATCGCCGGAAAATCCACCGAGAAAAAGATCAAAGCAAACGAGATAGCACAGCAGCGCAGTCTTGCCAGGACGATAAACTGTAACTTCGGCACCGGCGATATGTGGACAAGTCTCAAATTCGACGATATCCGTCTTCCGTCGTCCAGGGATGAAGCCGAGAAAATCGCCGAGAAGATCATTAAAAAGCTCCGCGCTCGTTTTAAAGCAAAACACGGCTAGCCCGCATACTATCCGACATCATGGACGTAATCGATATCTTACCTCCAAACTCGCCCGGCCGCACGGTAATCGAGATGCGACACATCGATTGCATGTCATGGACAAAGATCGCGGACAGCCTGTATATGTCCAGGTCGAATGCGTTCAACTGCTACGAATCGGCCCTCGACGACCTGTTAAACCACAAGTCCGTGAATGAAAAAATCAAAAAAATCTCGCGCAAAAATCCCCGAAAGCATTGATACACAAAGGAAAAACAATGTTTCAAAAGTCTGGACTCCACTGGACTTTTTATTTGCTACACTGGTATTAGGAAAGCAAACAGGGGTTTGACCTCCGAAACACAAACGAGGACCCCCGTCCGCAAGGCCGGCGGTCCTTTGCTTTCCCCTCCCCCTGCTTAGGTACTCCCGGAGGGCGCCCCAGGTGCGGGTCCGAAAGAAGGCGCGGGATTTTTTCGCAAAAACGAGACAAAAAAGCGCCGTGTTACGTTACGGCTTTGAAAAAGTCCGCGAAAATTATACCCCCGAAGGGGTATAACGCATTCCGGCAGCCTGCTGAAAAGGCGAAATGCCCAGCAAAGAACAACGCGAAACCGGGCAAGCGCGAGAAAGGAGGCACTGCCGGTGGCGAAAAAAGAAAAATCAAACAAGCCGGCCGTGCTTTCAGGCACTGTCCCCGAGTGGGCGAGCACTTCGGTCATTGCGCAGCTGCTCGGCAAGACCGTGCGCAGGGTGCAGCAGCTGACGCAGGAGGGCGTTTTAGAAACGGAGATCCCTCCGGGCGGCGGCACAAGAAAGTATCGCACATGCGAAACGATCCAGCGATATGTTTCTTATGTCGAAGAAAAAGCGCACGAGACTGGCGAAAACAGTCGAGCGACCGAGTTGACGCTTAAAAAGCTTGAGGCCGAGGTCGAGCTGAAGGAAAGCCAGGGGCAACTGCACCGCCTGAAAACCGCGATAGCCGAAGGCAGATATCTTCCGGCCGAGCAGGTGACCGAGGAAATGACGGAGTTTTTGACGACCTTCAAAAAATTTGCGCTGAATATTCCGCCGCGCATGGCTGGTTCACTGTCCGGCAGCGCCGATGCTGTCGCCGTCCGCTGTATGGAAAAGACAATGCGGAAAGAGCTCGAAAAGCTGCTCGCCACGTTTACCGACGGCGCGAGCATTGAGCGGGAGGATGAACGGCTGTGAAAGAGTATAAGCAGGAACCGTATACCGTGCCGCTGTGGATATACAAGGCGATTCAAGTCCTGCGTCCGGTCGAGCGGCTGACTGTTTCGGAGTGGGCGGCAAAATACCGCACTTTGTCCGGAGGAGCCATACCGGGGCCATGGAACAACGATATCACGCCGTATTTGGTAGAGATCATGGATGCCTTTACCGACGATATAATCGAAGAAATCGTGTTTGTTAAGCCCACTCAGGTGGGCGGCACAACAGCAATGGAAAACATGATCGGCTGCTTGATTGACCAAGACCCGGCCCCCACCATGGTGGTTTATCCTTCTGACGACCTGGCGGAAGCGACGAGCGAAACTCGCCTGGTCCCTATGATAAAAAGCAATCAGTCCACCGCGGAGAAATTCCGTGAAAGCGAGAGCAAAAAGCTCTCCCTGAAATTCAGGGACATGTGGCTGTATCTGACCGGCGCAAATAGCCCGGCAGATCTTTCGAGCAAACCGATCAAAAATCTGTTTCTCGATGAGGTCGATAAGTTCCCGGGAGCATCGAAAAAAGAGGCCGATCCAGTGTCGCTCGCAAGAGAGCGAACGAAGACATTTTTCAATCGCAAGATATTCATGGCCTCCACCCCAACGCTGAAAACGGGGCACATTTGGAAGGCTAAAGAGGCTGCCGACGTTGAAAAGCACTACTTCGTTCCTTGCCCGCATTGCGGCAAATTCATAGAACTGAAATTCGGCTGTCTGAAATGGCCCAACAAGGATGACGTTCCCGAAAATACCGACAGAGCGGAACGAACCGTTTACGTCTGTCAGGAATGTGGCGCCATCATCACAGACCACGACAAAGGAAAAATGCTGCGTGACGGTCGCTGGAGAGCGGTAAGGCAGAAAAGCAGCACACCGAGAAGCGTAGCATTTTGGCTCAATACGCTTTATTCCCCGTTTACGCGGTTTTCTGATATAGCCCGTGAATTTATGCGCAGTAAGGGCGATCCTGATCTGATGCACAACTTCAAAAACTCCTGGCTGGCCGAGCCCTGGGAGGAGCTGAGGATAAGAACAAGCCCGAGCCTGGTCATGGACCGGCAGACTGATGTACCCGAATGGGAGCTGCCATCGTGGACAAAGCTGATAACCGGCGGCATCGATGTGCAGAAGGACTGCCTTTACTGGGTCATTCGTGCGTGGGGCGACTACATGACAAGCCAGCTTAGCTGTGTGTAGTATTTGACGCGAAAGGTGGGTAAGCTTGTATATAGAAACAATCCGTTGTCTTCCCAGAGATGGTGAAAGTAGGATGTACCTCAAAGTTTTCAACCGCCGCGTCCGCAATTTTAATGTATTCAATATTGCCCTCCCGGTATCGCCGATACCAGAACTTTGGAATTTTGACCATTACGTCGCCCGTTGACAAGGTCTGTCGGGCAATACCATTCCAAGGGTAACAGTCATCGAAATCGCTCGAACCAGCTACCGTTCCTTTAGATGCCGTTGCCGTCATACCTACTGCATCATCAGTTCTTGCCCATGCCGGGGACGAGTTCGTAATATCGCGACTAATACCAAATATTCGCAAGATATGCAGCTTTGCACTTTTCACCTCTTTGTCTGCGGTAATAACTACAGTGTCCGAAGTTGTCTTTGAGCCCCTGGTTGCTCTTACAGTCCATATTCCAGCATGATGAACCTTAAATGAATAGTTGCCACTGGTGTCGGGGGCAGTATACACAGTGCCGTCAAGTTCGCATGTGCATGTTGCGCCTTTAGTATAGGTCACCTGAATTATCGCAGCAAACGATGAGCCGCCGCCGGCATGATTGATAAGAGGCATTACAAATCCCTCCTGATTATTAATGTCACCGGGATATCCGTTGTCGGCTTATCGCCCAGCGCGACGAGCTGAATGCTCCCTGCCGCCTGTGTGCCGCCGACGATCATAGCGCCCGACAGCGCCTCCAGCTGCGCCTGTGTTATCCCGTTGTTTTCTCGCGGCAGAAGCTCGACCGCCGATGTCGCGGGG
>ERZ780060.495-NODE-495-length-15517-cov-2.629543_pt1 | contig 15517 bp, 15 predicted proteins | sample MGYA00511176_ERZ780060 | MGnify/ENA primary metagenome ERZ780060 (study PRJEB29588, sample SAMEA2148374) | human gut metagenome | biome: human gut; feature: human-associated habitat; material: faeces | place: Denmark | collected 2008/2010 ... | reverse complement strand
AAAATACGTATGTTGATACTTTAAACCAAACAATATAATTAACTATTAAAAGTAGTATAAACATATCTTTTTGATTAGGGAAACGATTCTGACAAATTTGTGATGCCTTATGAAATAATCCTGTAAATACAATAAGCCCGATTAATCCAAAATAAAAGATAAACCGTAAATAACCTACATCGGTTCCCATATAGAAACCTTTAATAATTTTTCCAGTAAAATACGGATCAACATCAGCAGGATTACTTAAATAACCGTCTCCAATAATCCAAGTCTTAATGTTATCGGGAAATACATACATAAACTTCAATGTATTATTAGATGACACATTCCATTTTCCTTCTTCCGCCAAACTGAAAAAACCTTCAAAGGCAAAACGAAAATCATGACGGAATTTTAAATCGACTTGGTATAAATAAGCTGATACAAAAACAGCTATCATCAAAAGTATCCCGAAATACATCCATAATCGGATGTGTTCGTTGACCTTTATATGCAACGTGTAAAGTCTTGTTTTATAAATCAGATAAGTCATTCCTAAAAAGACCCCTACTGTTGTTGTACGGGCAATCATATTCCCTACAATACTAATCCAAATAAAAGCCATTAAGTAAAAAAACGTATATTTACGGGATTCCGTTTCACTTAAAGTCGCTAAAATAACAGCAATAATAACTAATACACAAGAAAAACGAATACCACTTACGTCTAACGCTGCACCTATACCATATAATCTATTGGTTCGTTCCATAAATTCAGCCCCTTGTAAAAAATAGGTATCGATTACTTGTTTTACTTCTGGAATTCCATCTATTAGTAAAGCTAAGAGACATTGCAAAACACATACACCCATAAGGTAAGTTCCCACTAAACGAACGGAAGTATATCCGTGTACCCATTGAATAGCTTTTACAACAGCGTAAGCAGCTCCTATCCAAACCCACATGGAAATGATATAAGAGCCATAAATATTATCAAACGTATTATTATAAATCATAGAGACTATAGCAATCAAAGAAACAGTTGCAGCCCAAATTGATAAAATAAAGGTGTCTTTGTTAAATGCTCCGATTCTTTTACAAGCTAACTGAATTAAATAAATGCATAATCCTACCGCAGCTAACAGCATTTTACTGTTAGTACCAGACATACCTACAGTTATAACTGGAAAGTAAAAACTACTAGTTAAAATAAGTATAAAAAAAACGGATACACATTTTAATATGCCTTTTTGCATAATCATCATATTCATGTAAAAGTTTTACCTATAAAGTATACCATATATGAATTGAATCACTAATTTATAGTACAACCACACATACCAAAATTGCCCTTTTGCCGCCATAAGTTGCAACAAGCGGCTTCGGTACGAAATCTGTTTGTTTTGCCATATATAACGATTAGCTTCCGGAAACCACTCTTTCCAGCGTTGATAAGAAGTTTTTTGGTCTGTAATCAAGAAAGGAAACTTAGCGTCCAACATAAAAAAAGCCAGTTCACGGTCCAATTGATTACCGAAACGTTGTTTTATAAACTGCAAGATTCGGCTGACATTGTACCGCAAATCGTCCAAATGTTGCCGCTTGTGAGGACTCCCTCCCATTTGTGTAAATGCTTGTGCGTTCAGCCGGACATAATGATAATACGCTTGGGGCAAATAACAAACCTTGTCCGCACAAGCAAAGAGTTGAATCATAGTCATATCTTCCCCCATGCCATGCCCTTCCGGAAATTTTATATGGTTGCCTACATAAAGTTGTCGCTTCACCAATTTGTTCCACACGTTGTATTTCATTGCCCCGCTCAGCATACCTTTCAAGGCATCCATGGCTGTTTCATAAGTAGGCTGTTTCATGTAACGCTCGTTCTTCTCAAACGAAAGAAACCAGTCACACCACACAATGTCCGCCTCCTGTTCCTTAGCTGCCTTGTACATCTTTTCCAATCCATCCGCTTCCAAAAAATCATCGCTGTCACAATGAAATACATACTCGCCTTTTGCCACACTCAATCCGGTATTTCGGGCAGCGGGAAGACCTTTATTCTCGGCATGCTCCAATAAAATCACCTGTTCTTTCCGGCTGGGAAAGAAGCCCAATTGTTCTTGCAACAGTTCGACACTACGGTCGGGCGTAGCGTCATTCACAAATATAAATTCGACTCCTTCACTTAAGGATTGGTTGAATAAAGATTCAACGCAACGGACTATAAAGGACTCCACTTTATAAATGGGGATAATAACGGAAACAGATATCGGATTATTTCTCATACAGCAAACCTATCCTTATGAATTCTTCTTGCTATCCGCCAACACTTCGTTGAAAAGCTCCATCCATTGCTTCATAATCTTATCTTCTGAATAATCCGCAGAACGTTTATAAGCCATCGTCCCCATCTCTTTCCGCTTTTCCGGATGCCTGATTAAGTAAACGATTCTGTCTGCCAATTTTTCAATATCGTCATCTTCTACTAAATAACCATTTTCGCCATCGGTTATCAAGTCTTTTGGACCGCAAGGGCAATCAAAAGAAACGGCCGGCACTCCACAACTCATCGCTTCTAACAAAACCATACCAAATCCTTCATACCTGGAGGATAATACAAACAAAGAAGCGTCTAAATACTCCTCTTTCATATTACTTTTAAACCCATCCAAGAAAACACATCGATTTAAACCTAACTCATTTATTTGATTTTGCAAAGCTTCCCGACATCCACCGTCACCGATTATATGCAATGTCCACCCCTTAATTTCTTTGTTAATAATATCCCAAGCCTTTATTAAACGGTCAAATCCTTTTTCATACGAATAACGACCAACGGCTATTACTTTATTATTTTCCAATAAACTTGGTTGTTTGCATTGAAAAGTTTGAGCATTAGAGATTACTTCTATATTATTATACCCTTTCCAGTTTGCTTTATCTTCATTTGTCAATACCACCAAACGATCATACTTTTTCATAGCCTGCAATTTTTTCCACTCAAGATACCGGTCAAACACTCCTAATATTCCTTTCCTGTTCTTCCGTATTTTGAACATAAAATAAGTATAGTGAAATTCAACTATTTTCTTACTGCCATCTTTTATCTTAGGCAATAAATAAGTTTCATTTTCAAAAGTGGAAATAACAATATCAGCTTTCAGTTCTTCCAATAATTTTTTTAATCGGACTTTATGGAAATTACTATTATGCAAATAACAATGTATTTTACTATAATAAGATGAATGAGGACGCAATGAGTAATTTATCTCCAAATCATGAAACTTTACTTTAGGATTTAAAGGGAATGCCAAAGGACGTTCCTTTTGATCAGTTGTAACAATGTGTACCTCATGTCCTTGCAAAACCAAATAATTAGCCTTATTGCTTATGACCCTTTCTATTCCCCCTTTATTAAAGAAACCAAACGTACAATATACTATTTTCATACAGTCGCCAATTATTGATGTTTTTTATACTTTGCAAATATGCTGCAAGTCAAACAGAATAGAATATATCCGTTTGTTGATACCATCTTATATAAATTAGGCATACGCTTTTCTTTAAATTGAAAATCGTTTTTATATGCCATCGCATCCATATAGGCAGCCTTAATCGCTTGTTTCATTTCTTTCCTTTCTTCCGTATTTAAGTCTTTTCCATCACTGTATAAACGTATTTGCAAGTGAATGATATGTCTGAAATAAAACTCTTTAATGATAGAAGCGGTATGATGAGTCAAATGATACTCGGGAATTAATGCAATCAGTTTGCGACAGGTATCCAAATACCCTAAATGACGGACTGAATATTTTTGAGTAATGCTGTTTTTATTACGTCTGTAATAATACGTGCCGTTGGAAAATACTACCTTTTTACAATTTAAGAATAACAAACGTTGTATGTATTCGTCGGCATTAATTCTATTATATGTAGCATTATTGTTTAAGGCAAACAGTCTGATCAATTCCGATTTCCACATATTTATACCATGCATACTCGCTCTGATAAGAGTGCGCGAAAAAGCTTCTTCCCCTTTCATTTCCATATCGGCATGAAAGTGAAAAGTTTGATTCCAATCCATAAAACTACCGTCTGTTTGCTCAACTTTCACATTGGGAACAATGGCATCCGCATGGGTTCGAAGGGCTGTCTCGGTTAAGCACTCCAATAAATCAGAACTATAGGTATCATCCGAATCCAATATAATCGCATAAGGAGTAGAAACAATCTCATAAGCCTTGGCTCTTGCCGCTGCCGGTCCCCCGTTCTTTTGACTTAAGACTTTGATTCGAGGGTCATTCAAGGCGTATTGCTGCAAAATTTCCAAAGAATTATCCGTTGAGCCGTCGTTTACACATATCAAAAGCCAATTGCTATAAGTTTGGTTGATTAAGGAATCGATAGCGCGATGCAATGTCTTGGAGGCATTATAGACTGCCATAACAACCGTAACGATTGAATTATTGTTCATAACTACAGGATTTATAACATTTATATCATGACTTCACTTCTCGGTTTTCCGCATCACAGCATGCTTATTCTAAGAAATTTTTTCTTTCTTTATGTCCGGTATTGGCTAATATCCGTTTCACGATTGCCCGATAATAAGAATGAACCCTATTCCCTAAAGATAAGTTTTTACGGATTGTGCCTTCGTATGTCGTAGATATGATTGTTTGAAAATCTTTCCGGTTCTGGTCAGCAATATGCGGATATACCCCATACAGGTCTATCCCCTGTTTCCTTATATGATACCAATCGTCAGCTAAATATTTCCGTTCCATAGCAACTATTTTTTTTGCAGCGTTTTTATTAATCAAATAGGCTTGTGTACAAACAGCTTCACAAACAGTTGCTAAAACAATGCTCTCAAATTTTGTTTTTTGAATAAACCAATAATCACCGGAGAGAAGAACGATAGCAGGTTTTTCTGTATACAAGAATTTTTCCACTACAGAAAGTACTTTTTTTACGTTTGCCTCTTGCCACACCAAATCATCTTCTACAACTAAAGCTACCTTCTCATCGCTTTCTAATAATTCCTCACAACATTTCCGGTGCGACAATGCACATCCTATTTCCGTATTTCGCATGAACCTGCCATAAATCTGAAAAGTCCCCGTCTGATTCCAAATCGTTTTTATCTGTTCTTCGGAAAAGTTTTTTCCATTTACAGCTTCTATAAAACGAATATTCAAGAAATCTTCATAGGGTTTCAAGAGAGATTCCATGTATCGTTTCCGTTCTGTTGATTCTTTTAAATTAATTATATAAGTATTCATTTCATATCTTGTTGGGTGATAATGATATGTTTCATAATATCTTGATTGTTACTATTGAATTTTCGAGCAAACCAGCGGGCTGAATTTTGCATGTCGTTTATATCTTCACAAGTGAATGGCAATAATTCACCGTTCACCCATTTGATATATCTTTTACAACCTTCGAATTCATCGGTTAATGAATGCACACGTCTTCTAAAATCAGAATTCCAACATAAGGTCTGTATGAACAATTCATCCGGACAGTAAGTGTGATGAAAATATTTATGTATCTCTTTTTCATGCAACAACAAATACCCTGCAAAATCATGCGTCACGCTACACCATTGCGCGCCTTTTTTCACTTCCATCCGAATGCGTCGATATCCGATTATATCTTGCATTTTCACAAACAAACAACGTAAAGCCCGTTTCCAACAACAAGAAGTGTTAAATTCCCTTGCAAACAGAAAATAATGTTGGCTGCGCCAACGAAGTTCCTTTTCCGTTACATTCTGTGCGAAACCGATAAATTCAGTTCCGGCGTGTGCGGCACAATAAGCGTGAATATAATCTTGCGACCGCAAAGGAAGGTCTACTCCAGATAACAAATGATAATAAGCATACGAACCCTGTTTATACGCTTCTTTAAATAACGCGATTTCCACTTCCACCAAGCTAAAATCCCCCCATCGGGCATCCTTTCGGTTATCCAACAAAACCAATCGGCTTTTTTGAACGTACAACTCTCCCCCGTCAAACGGAGCTTTTTTATCTATATGCACATAAATATCGTTCCGTTCGTCATCCAATGCCGAAATCAACAATTGCAGTATTTCCGGTTCATGATGCGCAATAATCAGATAAGCGTGTTTCATCGTCATTAATATGGATATTTTCCTTCTTCTATTAAAAGCTTTTTCAACTGCGTAATGTCTGCTTCGTTCATCTTATAACTCGCTTTATGCACTGTACTTAATTCAAGAGCGTCATGAAACGAGATAGACAAGAAATTATCCAATATCGTTTGTGTGGCATAATGCGGCAGACAGTCGTTTACGATTGGACAATTCAATTGAGGGTATTTCTCCATAAGTTCATTGAATAGAATTTGAAAAAAGAAATAATGCGGTAGAGACTGTTCTTTTAGCCAAAAATTATAAAGCATATCACATAAGCTCACAATGACCTGATTACCACGTTCGCTGTATATCAAACTATTAAATACTTTTACTTTAAAACCTTTGTACCACCCCCAATAATGGACAAAATTTTTTTCCCAATTTATCTGATGCGTTTCTTTGTCATCACGTTGAAACATAAAAAATCCCTGCGTGAAATATTTTTCGGGAAGCGGTCCGGTTAACAATAACGTTGCATCCAACCACACTCCACCATACGTTGACAATAAAACGCATCGAAGTAAATCTGAAAAATGAGCTTTCGAGAATGCCGTACGTTTTTGATAAATTTCTTCTGGAAAATCTACATAGTCTGCCAAATCAGAATCAGTAATCCTTACCAATTGATAATCTCCTTTATGACATTCCACTGATTTTAAACAAATGCGGACGATTTCAGGCATATCGTCAAATCCTTGTCCCCAATATTGCCAAATGATACGTTCATTCGCAAACTGTTTTTTAGGATGAATGGGGAAATGAACCAATTTGCCGGCATAATAATCGCCGATTAGCTTATCACATATCTTGCCAACCCGTTTCTGCTCACGCAGAATGAGTTGCTTGCGGACTTGTGTCCATAACTTATCGGGAACAAATTGTTTTATCTGCTTTTTAAAAGACATGACTATATATTTTAATGCATAAGATTCCTAATCTTTAATCTGCCCATATACAAAATAGCGCACTAACAACTTGATACGTTTCCACAAAGAAAATCTATCTTGCTCATTTGATTTTTTCACAAAAAAATCGAAATAGAATTTCTCATCAAAAAAAGGTGATTTCCGATAATACTCCCACCAAATATCAAAGTTTATGCAATATCCATTCCAAGGTTTGGAACCGTTGTAATGGAAATTGCAATTTTTATATAAGCGTCCAATCTTTATATTTGGACATATTGATTTTAAATATTCAGGAGTATTAATTAAAAAATGGAATGAACTGACCATCATATTGTAATAACAAGGAAGTGTGTAAATTTTTTCCTTACAAACAGTATTTAATATGTCTTGGTCTTGATAAATCCAATTTTGTGTACTTAACTTTTTAAAAGAATCAACCAATTTGTCTTTTAACAATAATTCATTGTTAAGCATAATGAAACCAGCACTGAAATAAAGTGAAGTCGGCAATCCGGTTACTTCCTTCACATGTTTTTTTTCTGAAAACATTATCCCCCAATCTTGGCAAGCAGCTAAATAAAATCCATCCAAATTTATTGCATACACTTCAGACAAATCCATTTGAAATATGATATCAACATCGGCATAAATTACTTTTTTGTACTCATGTATTAATTCCGGTATTAATAAACGATAATAAGTAGGCTGAGTAATACCTCTTATTTCCAAAGCATTATTAAATTCATTACCAATTGCTATATACCTCACTTGACAATGAGGAAAGTATTTGCACAGTTCATCCAATTTGTCTCTTCCGCCGAAATCTATTTGGGGGTGCAATATGAAAATATCATAAAATGTATCTTTATAAGCATTCATCAACAAAGATGATATGCTGACACATGCTGGCAAAATCAGATTGTTGTCAAAAGCAAATACAATGGGAATTTTATTCATAGCAAAATTTTGATTTTTCCAAAAATAAACTTATGAAATATGCTCAATGTCATACGCATATAGCCATAATGATGACATAGCAACCGAAAAGCATACCAATATCTTCTTTTTTGTGTTTGCATTCCTTTACGGCCTGTTTTGTCAAATCCTAATAATAAATACCGAGCCGACTCTTCTGATTTTTCCACCTCATAAATTGCAATTCTTTGATTAAGTGTCATTAAAACTTGCTTTTCTAAATCAGAGCCAGACCAAACACCACCTGAATGCTTTCTGTAAACTGCCATCACATCAGGCATACAATATCCTTTTCCGCTTTTTAACAGATGAAAGAATAACACATTATCTTGTGTAACTTTATACAATCTGAATTGTTTTAAGTCTAAAGCATCACGGCGATACATCACAGACTGCGTAAATGTGCAATAAGTTTTATCTTGTATCAGATAATCCAAATCATATATAATGCCTTGACCAGGAATTCCTTTTATCGCACGAATATATAAGTTTTTTTTTTGAAAATAAATGTCCACATCATGCGAGCACATTACATAATCGGGATGGCTTTCCAAGAAATCCACTTGTTTTTGAAGTTTATAAGGATCCGTCCAATAGTCATCTCCTTCACAAAGAGCAATGTATTTTCCTTTTGCACGAGGATAATTATAAACCAAACTTACCTTTACCCCTTTTGAATATTGATTTTCCTTTTGATAAATCGGTTTAATTATATTCGGATATTTAACCTCATATTCTCGTATTATATCTTGAGTTCCATCCGTCGATGCATCATCATGAATCAAAATTTCAATTGGGAAATTAGCTTTTTGCATAACAAAACCATCCAAACATTGACGAATATAAGACTCATGATTATATGTAAGACAACAAATACTTACAAATGGATTTTCCATAATTAAAATATTACTGGTTCTATATCTTTACAACTCCTTATTCCAATTTTCGGAGACAATAGATTAAAATCCGTTTCCTCTCCACATAACCAATTCACAATTTGTTGTGGAACATTTACTCCTGCATTATGTGTAAACGGATATTGGCCACCAAACCGGCAGTTACATTCTAAAATAAATATTCTCCCATCACTCAACTTAAAACAATCCACATCTAACATTGCTATATGCTTTAATTCTTTTGCTATTTTAACCGCAATAGGATTAAATTCCACATCATCTACAGTTTCTGCAATATCAGTCTCTCCTGAACGCATCGCTAATTTCTTTTTCACAAATGTTGTTACATAGTTTCCCTTCAAATCATTTAAGATTTCCATTCCATACTCTTGACCAACAATTTTCTGCTGCATTATTATACATAAATCTGTATTTGATTTTGATTCATATTTCAAGTAGGTATCAAAAATCTCACGATGCAACTTGTCATACAAAACATCAAGTTCCTTAATATTATTCGCTGCATAAATACCAATAGACCCCATTCCCCACCGTGGCTTTAATATTAAAGGAAACTTTATTGAACCAGTCTTAAGAGCTTGTTTCAAATCATCTAAGACAATAAATGTTGGAATTTGAGGTAAGCCAACATTTCCCAAAAACTCATAAGTGAGCCATTTATCATTACAAATTTGGGTAACTTTATAATCTGAAACTATAACTATCACACCATTCTCTGCAAACAACTGTTTGTTAAGAGACAGTATAGGTAAATCTATATCAAACAACGATATTATGACCGAAATATTTTCTTTTTTACAATAAGACAACAAAAAATTGATATAACCTTCATCATATATCTGTGGAGTTATGATATATTTATCAGCATGTGTTAACGCATATGTAGAAACACTGTTAGAAGCATATACTAAACCTAAACCTTTAAGAGCATTTTTAAAATACTTTATCATATAAGTACGCCGCCCTGCAGAAGTCAACAATATATTCATATTCAAAACACATTTCTATCAGAAAGGAAGTTTATCAATCCTCCCGTATTCCAAAACAAAATCTTTTTCCCCACATACTTCCCTGTAGACAATACAGAATGCATACCGTAAAACGCTTTACCTACATAAGTCGGGTCAATAATTATTCCCGTATGAGAAATACACTCACGGATAATAGCCATTTCTTCTGAAGAACTTTTCCCATAACCACCTAGAAGGAATTCTTCATGAAACTTCAAATTAGAAAAATCATAATTCTTATTCAAGTATCTATTCAACCAACTCATATTTTCATCCAGTATAAATCGCTCAACTTCATAAGTTCTCGCCACCGAAATACCATGAACATATGTTTTGGGAAAATATTCCTCCATACCCGCACAAATACCTGTTAAAGTTGTACCTGTACCACAAGCAATGAATACTTCGTTAAAATCCTCTTTATATTGATTACGCAACTCTTTTACGGCATCATAATATGCATAAATACCAGCCAATGTTCTACCCCCCCCCATATATAAAATAGGTTAATTCATCTGAGCTATCCATAACTTTGGTTATCATCTGAGAAACCTCACTCTTTTTGCAATAGATATACTCACAATTTGTAATACTTACAATATGATTATTTAGGGAATTCGCATATTCTTCCAAATTGTCTGTATAAGAAATCAGCTTTAACTTCAGCCCATACTTCGCGCAAAGCAAAGCAATAGCCCGATTAAAATTCGAGTATGGACCGCCAGCCGTCACGATTGTTCTTATTCCTTTCTGAACTAATGGATAAAGTATATACTGAAGCATTCTAGATTTATTTCCTCCTAAAGCAAAAGGAAAAAGATCATCACGCTTTACATATAATTCCAGTCTGTATTTATCAGAATAATAAGGCAAAAATACAATAGGTGTAGGAGAAAAAGAAAAGTGTTTCATTGCAATTATAACTTAATTTCCATATAAGTCCTTCCATCCTCTATATTAACACTCTTAAAACCTATATTTTGGTATAATTTAACTGCTACAGAATTATTTGTATGAATTCCTATTGTTTGGATTTTACTACCTAAAGAAGCAACATAATCTAATGCAGCCAACAACAATTTATTAGCTACACCCAATCTCCTATAAAAAGGAGAAACTGCAACCAAAGGAATATATGCATATTTTTTCTCCCAATCATTTGCATATACAGCCACTAAACCTATAATATCACCTGAATCCGATTGCTTATAAAAAAAATCAGCATTAGCCAACATCTTTCCTGCAAACAGATTCAAATCCGTTTTCTGAGAAAGAGGGGGATAAAAGTCTCCATCCACCTCTCTCAAAAATTTAAGCAATACAGCTTCTGTAGGTTTCATTTCACTACCAACTTTATAATCCGTTCCACATCCTCATCCATTAACCCATAATACATCGGCAGGCAAATCACCTGCTCAGCAATCTTGGTCGCTACAGGCAAGTTATCCGGCGCAGCCGATTCCAGTCCCCGATAAGTGGAGAATGTGCTTATCAGCGGATAGAAATACCTTCTGCCCAATACATTGTGTTCCTTCATCTTGAAATACAGCTCGTCGCGTATCATTCCATACTGCTCTGCATCCACGAATATCGGGAAATAAGCATAGTTATGTTGCACTCCGGATATATCTTCCAAGCACCGGATGCCCGGAACATCCCTTAATGCCTTGCGATATGCGTCCGCCACACGATGACGGGCTGCAATCGCCTTGTCCACTTGCTTCAAGTTAATCAGACCGTATGCCGCACGTACCTCGTCCATCTTGCTGTTGATGCCGGGTGCCACTACCGTGGTCTCTCCGGCAAAACCGAAGTTCTTCAGATAGTCGATGCGTTTCTTGGTCTGCTCGTCGTGCATAATCAAGGCTCCGCCTTCAATGGTGTTATATACCTTCGTGGCATGAAAGCTCAATGTAGACATATCTCCCGCATTCAAGATGCTTTCTCCGTTCACTTTCACGCCAAATGCGTGCGCCGCATCATAGATGACTTTCAATCCGTATTTGTCCGCAATCTCCTGTATGCGCTTCGTGTCGCAAGGCTGGCCGTACACATGCACCGGCATAATGGCGGTAGTGCGCGGCGTGATGGCAGCCTCTATCTTGTCGGGGTCGAGATTACAAGTCACCGGGTCAATGTCCACAAACACCGGCTTGATACCGTTCCACCATAACGCGTGAGTGGTTGCTACAAAGCTGTAAGGCGTGGTAATCACTTCTCCCGTAATGCGCATTGCCTGCAAAGCGGTTATCAGCGGAAGCGTACCGTTGGTGAATAAGCTAACATAAGGAACGCCTAAATACCCGCACAAGGCTTTCTCCAGTTCCTGGTGGTAATGCCCGTTATTGGTTATCCACTTCCGTTTCCAAATGTCCTGCAGATAGACATTCAGTTCATCTAAGGATGGCATCAACGGCGATGTCACCGTAATCAGTTTTTCTTCCATTTGTATCTAATTGTTTCCTTTTTTCCGAACCAAAGAAATCACTTCATCCAATTCCTCAAACCGCATCAGAGATGCACCTGCTATATAGTAAACAGCACCCGATAGAACTCCGACTATCAACTGCCACCACAACGAATCGAACATCTGCACAATGCACCATACTCCGGCACCCATCACCAATGAATGAACAAGAATATGCAGCAAATCCTTCATCTGGGCCACATAGCCATAGCCTATCAATTTTTGCGTATAATAAGTATTGTAAATCAGACATAACAAAGATGAAACGACACTACCGTAACACATCGCCACAATACCCATGGGTACGGTAATGAAAAGAATCAGTACGCCTTGTATTTTCTTGATAATTTCCACTTTCAAAAAGAAATCGGAACGACCTTTCACTTGCAGCAGATTCAGGTTAATGGCATGAATGGGATACCACATCATGGAAAAGCAAACAATCTGTAACAGATAGATGCACCCTTCCCATTTGTCGGTCAATACCAACCGTATCAACGGGTCTGCCACTGCTGCCAAACCTATCATGGACGGAAAAATGACAAATGCAGATAACCGTAAAAAACGTTTGTATGCACCTGCCAAACGCTCCGGTTCGTTCTGTATGGAACTTAAAACCGGGAAAGTCACTCCTTGCAATACGCCGGTAATATTGGAAGAAGGGTATCGTGCTAAACTGCTGGCACGCGAGTACAATCCCAATGTAGCCGATGAAAAGAACTTACCTATTATCAGCGTGTACATATTATTGTAAATGGTATCCAACAAGGCAGAAGCCAATAACTTAGACCCGAACGAGAACATTTCCCGAAAAGACTGCCACGAAAAGGTCCGTTTCGGTATCCATCGTACCAAACACCATAACAAAACAGTACCCAATAAAGATGCAAAAACAGACTGGACAACTAATGCCCATACACCATAACCGTTATAAGCCATCCATAAGCCAATAGCCCCTGTTAGTAACGTGACGGAAACAGAAATTTTAGCCCTCGTCTTAAAATCAATAGCAATAGATAATTTTGCGTTTTGGACTCCTGATAAAGAAGAGAATATCAGTGTCAACGCTACCACGCGGGTGACATCTTCCAATAAAGGAATCTCGTAGAATGCAGCAATATAAGGAGCGGCAAACCATAAAATAAGATAGAAAAAGGCCGCTACAACGATATTAAAATAGAAAACCGTAGAAAAATCCGTATCTGTCCGGTCTATCTTACGAATTAAGGCTGTACCGAACCCGCTGTCAATAAACGTCTGCGAAACAGCAAGGAAAATGCCAAGCATTGCCACTACGCCATAATCGGATGGCAAAAGCTGGCGGGCAATCAGGATGCTAAATACGAATTGTATTCCTTGCGTGGAAAAACGGTCGATGCTGCTCCACATTACGCCTTTGACGGTTTTTTCTTTCAGGGATGACACGCTCAATGGATTTTTAACCCTTATGCTGAAACAGCTTATATTGTAACTTCTGGCATCCGGCTTTAAAGATAAAAGCAACCAAAGTCACAAAAATAGCATAAATCAAAAAAATATAGATATTCCAAGAATATCCAAATTCTACCATTCTTCCCATGAACAAAGATTGTAATGAAGCATGGATTAAAAACATTTCATAAGTTACTCCGCCTAGCTTTAACCATATTTTATGCGAAAAGAAAGTATTCAGAAAGCTTCTGTTTTGCATTCCTGAAAATATAATAAATGGAATAATCAAGAATATGTATTTATCATAATTCTCACTCGCATCAAAAAGATAAAAAGTCAGTACAAATGCAATTACAGAAAGGCAATCTATACATTTAGAATTACGTAGCTTATTGTAACGGCTATGTACAAACGTACAAAGCAAAATCCCAATACCCATTTCTGCTATTCCACGCATAAACGGAATATAAAAGCAACCATGAATATCCCATACCTCTAATGTATCTCCTTGATTGCACAAATATGTCAATACCAACAAACAAATGATTGGTATAAACAAATGAGTACTTAAATCTCTATATTTATCTATTAAATAATAGAGTAATGCTCCTCCCCATATTAATACACAAAAATACCACATTGGATAATTGCATCCTTCGGTAAATACTCCTGTACTTTGAATTAATAAAGCTTCATAAATAAATTGGAATACTAAATCAATGGAAATCGGAATATTATTTAACAGTCTAGCTAATATTCCAAAATAAAGGAAAGTAAAGCATAACGCCACAAAATACTCCAAATAAGTCCTTTTCAACTTATCCACAGTATATTGAACGGCTGTTTTGGGCTTTCTCAAATAACTTTCCATCAGCAAATAACCGGAAAGAATAAAGAAAAACTCTACAATCAAATAGCCGTTTGAAAAGAAATTCGTTCCACCGTGCCAAGCCAGCAGCACGACCATGAAAACATAGCGGTAGAACTCTATGACGGGGGCTTTCCCGTTCATGGCTTTATCGGTTTTCGTACAAATATCCATCGGTTAAATTTGTGTTTGACAAGAGCCTGTCCAAATTCTGCCTAGGCGTAGAAACTATTTGAATTTTATCCGCGGAATTTGTCAAACAAGATACCATTATTCCGCTACGGTGAAGTTGACCGACTGGTCGTAGCCCGACACGCCGTATTTGGCGTTTACGTCGTACACCCGAATGGAAAGGCGACCGGGAAAGATGCCGTATTTGTTGACCAAGATATCGCGTATTTTCTGGGCACGGTTTCTTGCCAAGTGCTCTCCGGTATTGCCGGTATTGCCTACGATGGCAATCTTGGCGTCTTTGTAACGCATCATGTAGCGGGCTATGCGGAAGAGGTTGACTTGCTGCAGCTCGTCGTTGAACTCGTTTTCATTCGGGTAGAACACGACAGACGGAATCAGCAGGCTGCCCGGAGCCATGCGCTCTTTCACCACTTCGATGGTATCGCCTGGAATGGTGTGTTCGTTGCGGACCAGTTCGATGGCATTGTTCAGTGCCGCCAAGTCGGACTGACGTACCAAGCGGATGACACGATATCCCTGCTTGCCGAGGCGGTAGCTCAAACCGACGCTGGCATGGGAGATGCCCGAAAAACGATTGCCTTTCCCTTTCTCCCCCG
>ERZ780060.492-NODE-492-length-15545-cov-2.796578_pt1 | contig 15545 bp, 10 predicted proteins | sample MGYA00511176_ERZ780060 | MGnify/ENA primary metagenome ERZ780060 (study PRJEB29588, sample SAMEA2148374) | human gut metagenome | biome: human gut; feature: human-associated habitat; material: faeces | place: Denmark | collected 2008/2010 ... | reverse complement strand
GGTAGAGGGGCTGGATGCGGCGATCGAGCGTGCGCAGGCCTATGTTGAAGCGGGTGCCGAGATGTTGTTCCCGGAGGCGATTACCGAACTCGCCATGTACCGCCAGTTTGCCGATGCGGTGCAGGTGCCGATCCTCGCCAACATCACCGAATTTGGCGCAACACCGCTGTTTACCACCGACGAATTACGCAGCGCCCATGTTGCAATGGCGCTGTACCCGCTTTCAGCGTTTCGCGCCATGAACCGCGCCGCCGAACATGTCTACAACGTCCTGCGTCAGGAAGGCACGCAGAAAAGTGTCATCGACACCATGCAAACCCGCAACGAGCTGTACGAAAGCATCAACTACTACCAGTACGAAGAGAAGCTCGACGACCTGTTTGCCCGTAGCCAGGCGAAATAAAACACAACGAAAAATATCTCGACCCTACAAATGACGAGGACAACATGAGCGACACAACGATCCTGCAAAACAGTACCCATGTCATTAAACCGAAAAAATCTGTGGCACTATCCGGCGTTCCGGCGGGCAATACGGCGCTCTGCACCGTGGGTAAAAGCGGCAACGACCTGCATTACCGCGGCTACGATATTCTTGATCTGGCGGAACATTGCGAATTTGAAGAAGTGGCGCACCTGCTGATCCACGGCAAACTGCCGACCCGTGACGAACTCGCCGCCTACAAAACGAAACTGAAAGCCCTGCGCGGTTTACCAGCTAACGTGCGTACCGTGCTGGAAGCCTTACCCGCGGCGTCGCACCCGATGGATGTTATGCGCACCGGCGTCTCCGCGCTCGGTTGCACGCTGCCAGAAAAAGAGGGTCATACCGTCTCTGGTGCGCGGGATATTGCCGACAAACTGTTGGCGTCGCTTAGCTCGATTCTTCTCTACTGGTATCACTACAGCCACAACGGCGAACGCATCCAGCCAGAAACCGATGACGATTCCATCGGCGGTCACTTCCTGCATCTGCTGCATGGCGAAAAGCCGTCGCAAAGCTGGGAAAAGGCGATGCATATTTCGCTGGTGCTGTACGCCGAGCACGAGTTTAACGCCTCCACTTTTACCAGCCGGGTGATTGCGGGCACTGGCTCTGATATGTATTCCGCGATTATTGGCGCGATTGGCGCACTGCGCGGGCCAAAACACGGCGGGGCGAATGAAGTGTCGCTGGAGATCCAGCAACGCTACGAAACACCGGACGAAGCCGAAGCCGATATCCGCAGGCGCGTGGAAAACAAAGAAGTGGTCATTGGTTTTGGTCATCCGGTTTACACCATCGCCGACCCGCGTCATCAGGTGATCAAACGCGTGGCGAAGCAGCTCTCGCAGGAAGGCGGTTCGCTGAAGATGTACAACATCGCCGATCGCCTTGAAACGGTGATGTGGGAGAGCAAAAAGATGTTCCCCAATCTCGACTGGTTCTCCGCTGTTTCCTACAACATGATGGGCGTTCCCACCGAGATGTTCACACCACTGTTTGTTATCGCCCGCGTCACCGGCTGGGCGGCGCACATTATCGAACAACGTCAGGACAACAAAATTATCCGTCCTTCCGCCAATTATGTTGGACCGGAAGACCGCCAGTTTGTCGCGCTGGATAAGCGCCAGTAAACCTCTACGAATAACAATAAGGAAACGTACCCAATGTCAGCTCAAATCAACAACATCCGCCCGGAATTTGATCGTGAAATCGTTGATATCGTCGATTACGTGATGAACTACGAAATCAGCTCTAAAGTGGCCTACGACACCGCACATTACTGCCTGCTCGACACTCTCGGCTGCGGTCTGGAAGCTCTCGAATACCCGGCCTGTAAAAAACTGCTGGGGCCAATTGTTCCTGGCACTGTCGTCCCTAACGGCGTGCGCGTCCCCGGAACTCAGTTCCAGCTCGACCCCGTCCAGGCGGCATTTAACATCGGCGCGATGATCCGTTGGCTCGATTTCAACGATACCTGGCTGGCGGCGGAGTGGGGGCATCCTTCCGACAACCTCGGCGGCATTCTGGCAACGGCGGACTGGCTTTCGCGCAACGCGGTCGCTAGCGGCAAAGCGCCGTTGACCATGAAGCAGGTGCTGACCGGAATGATCAAAGCCCATGAAATTCAGGGCTGCATCGCGCTGGAAAACTCCTTTAACCGCGTCGGCCTCGACCACGTTCTGTTAGTGAAAGTGGCTTCCACCGCCGTGGTCGCCGAAATGCTCGGCCTGACCCGCGAGGAAATTCTCAACGCCGTTTCGCTGGCGTGGGTGGACGGTCAGTCGCTGCGCACCTATCGCCATGCGCCGAACACCGGCACGCGTAAATCCTGGGCGGCGGGCGATGCCACTTCCCGCGCGGTACGTCTGGCACTGATGGCGAAAACGGGCGAAATGGGTTACCCGTCAGCCCTGACTGCGCCTGTGTGGGGCTTCTACGACGTCTCCTTCAAAGGTGAATCGTTCCGCTTCCAGCGCCCGTACGGTTCTTACGTCATGGAAAATGTGCTGTTCAAAATCTCCTTCCCGGCGGAGTTCCACTCCCAGACGGCAGTTGAAGCAGCGATGACGCTCTATGAACAGATGCAGGCAGCAGGCAAAACGGCGGCAGATATCGAAAAAGTGACCATTCGCACCCACGAAGCCTGTATTCGCATCATCGACAAAAAAGGACCGCTCAATAACCCGGCAGACCGCGACCACTGCATTCAGTACATGGTGGCGATCCCGCTGCTGTTCGGACGCTTAACGGCGGCAGATTACGAGGACAACGTTGCGCAAGATAAACGCATCGACGCCCTGCGCGAGAAGATCAATTGCTTTGAAGATCCGGCATTTACCGCTGACTACCACGACCCGGAAAAACGTGCCATCGCCAATGCCATAACCCTTGAGTTCACCGACGGTACGCGATTTGAAGAAGTGGTGGTGGAGTACCCCATTGGTCATGCTCGCCGCCGTCAGGATGGCATTCCGAAACTGGTCGATAAATTCAAAATCAATCTCGCGCGCCAGTTCCCGACTCGCCAGCAACAGCGCATTCTGGAGGTTTCTCTCGACAGAGCTCGCCTGGAACAGATGCCGGTCAATGAGTATCTCGACCTGTACGTCATTTAAGTAAACGGCGGTAAGGCGTAAGTTCAACAGGAGAGCATTATGTCTTTTAGCGAATTTTATCAGCGTTCGATTAACGAACCGGAGCAGTTCTGGGCCGAGCAGGCCCGGCGTATTGACTGGCAGACGCCCTTTACGCAAACGCTCGACCACAGCAACCCGCCGTTTGCCCGTTGGTTTTGTGAAGGCCGAACCAACTTGTGCCACAACGCTATCGACCGCTGGCTGGAGAAACAGCCAGAGGCGCTGGCGCTGATTGCCGTCTCTTCGGAAACAGAAGAAGAGCGCACCTTTACCTTCCGCCAGTTACATGACGAAGTGAATGCGGTGGCCTCAATGCTGCGCTCGCTGGGTGTGCAGCGCGGCGATCGGGTGCTGGTGTATATGCCGATGATTGCCGAAGCACATATTACTCTGCTGGCTTGCGCGCGCATTGGCGCTATTCACTCGGTGGTGTTTGGGGGATTTGCCTCGCACAGCGTGGCGGCGCGAATTGATGACGCTAAACCGGTGCTGATTGTCTCGGCTGATGCCGGAGCGCGCGGTGGCAAAATCATTCCGTATAAAAAATTGCTCGACGATGCGATAAGTCAGGCGCAGCACCAGCCACGCCATGTTTTGCTGGTGGATCGTGGGCTGGCGAAAATGGCGCGCGTCAGCGGGCGGGATGTCGATTTCGCGTCGTTGCGCCATCAACACATCGGCGCGCGGGTGCCAGTGGCGTGGCTGGAATCCAACGAAACCTCCTGCATTCTCTACACCTCCGGCACGACCGGCAAACCTAAAGGCGTGCAGCGTGACGTTGGCGGATATGCGGTGGCGCTGGCGACCTCGATGGACACCATTTTTGGCGGCAAAGCGGGCGGTGTGTTCTTTTGTGCTTCGGATATCGGCTGGGTGGTGGGGCATTCGTATATCGTCTACGCGCCGCTGCTGGCGGGGATGGCGACTATCGTTTACGAAGGATTACCGACCTGGCCGGACTGCGGCGTGTGGTGGAAAATCGTCGAGAAATATCAGGTTAGCCGCATGTTCTCAGCGCCGACCGCCATTCGCGTGCTGAAAAAATTCCCTACCGCTGAAATTCGCAAACACGATCTCTCGTCGCTGGAAGTGCTCTATCTGGCTGGAGAACCGCTGGACGAGCCGGCAGCGGGGACCCCGCGTCGCGACGCGGCCCGCCAGTTGGGTGAGCAATACGCTGGATGTGCCGGTCATCGACAACTACTGGCAGACCGAATCCGGCTGGCCGATTATGGCGATTGCTCGCGGTCTGGACGACAGGCCGACGCGTCTGGGAAGCCCCGGCGTGCCGATGTATGGCTATAACGTGCAGTTGCTTAATGAAGTCACCGGCGAACCGTGTGGCGTCAACGAGAAAGGGATGCTGGTGGTAGAAGGGCCGCTGCCGCCGGGCTGTATTCAGACCATTTGGGGCGACGACGACCGCTTTGTGAAGACGTACTGGTCGCTGTTTTCCCGTCCGGTGTACGCCACTTTTGACTGGGGCATCCGTGACGCTGACGGTTATCACTTTATTCTCGGGCGCACTGACGATGTGATTAACGTTGCCGGGCATCGGCTGGGGACGCGCGAGATTGAAGAGAGTATCTCCAGTCATCCGGGCGTTGCCGAAGTGGCGGTGGTTGGGGTGAAAGATGCGCTGAAAGGGCAGGTGGCGGTGGCGTTTGTCATTCCGAAAGAGAGCGACAGTCTGGAAGACCGTGAGGTGGCGCACTCGCAAGAGAAGGCGATTATGGCGCTGGTGGACAGCCAGATTGGCAACTTTGGTCGCCCGGCGCACGTCTGGTTTGTCTCGCAATTGCCGAAAACGCGATCCGGAAAAATGCTGCGCCGCACGATCCAGGCGATTTGTGAAGGACGCGATCCTGGGGATCTGACGACCATTGATGATCCTGCGTCGTTGGATCAGATCCGCCAGGCGATGGAAGAGTAGGTTATTGTCGGATGCGTCGTCTGGCGCATCCGACACCATGCGCCGATGCCTGATGCGACACTTACCGCGTCTTATTATGGCTACCCACTGTTTTTACACCGATAATTTTTCCCCCACCTTTTTGCACTCATTCATATAAAAAATATATTTCCCCACGAAAACGATTGCTTTTTATCTTCAGATGAATAGAATGCGGCGGATTTTTTGGGTTTCAAACAGCAAAAAGGGGGAATTTCGTGTCGCAAGATAACAACTTTAGCCAGGGGCCAGTCCCGCAGTCGGCGCGGAAAGGGGTATTGGCATTAACGTTCGTCATGCTGGGATTAACCTTCTTTTCCGCCAGTATGTGGACCGGCGGCACTCTCGGAACCGGTCTTAGCTATCATGATTTCTTCCTCGCAGTCCTCATCGGTAATCTTCTCCTCGGTATTTACACTTCATTTCTTGGTTACATTGGCGCAAAAACCGGCCTGACCACTCATCTTCTTGCTCGCTTCTCTTTTGGTGTTAAAGGCTCATGGCTGCCTTCACTGCTGCTGGGCGGCACCCAGGTTGGCTGGTTTGGCGTTGGCGTGGCGATGTTTGCCATTCCGGTGGGCAAGGCAACTGGGCTGGATATTAATTTGCTGATTGCCGTTTCCGGTTTACTGATGACCGTCACCGTCTTCTTTGGCATTTCGGCGCTAACGGTTCTTTCGGTGATTGCAGTTCCGGCTATCGCCTGTCTTGGCGGTTATTCCGTGTGGTTGGCCGTTAACGGCATGGGCGGCCTGGACGCATTAAAAGCGGTCGTTCCCGCACAACCGTTAGATTTCAATGTCGCGCTGGCGCTGGTTGTGGGGTCATTTATCAGTGCGGGCACGCTCACCGCTGACTTTGTCCGGTTTGGTCGTAATGCCAAACTGGCGGTGCTAGTGGCGATGGTGGCCTTTTTCCTCGGCAACTCGTTGATGTTTATTTTCGGTGCAGCGGGCGCGGCGGCACTGGGGATGGCGGATATCTCTGATGTGATGATTGCTCAGGGTCTGCTGCTGCCTGCGATTGTGGTGCTGGGGCTGAATATCTGGACCACCAACGATAACGCACTTTATGCGTCGGGTTTAGGTTTCGCCAACATTACCGGTATGTCGAGTAAAACCCTTTCGGTGATTAACGGTATTATCGGTACGGTCTGCGCATTATGGTTGTATAACAATTTTGTCGGCTGGCTGACCTTCCTTTCGGCAGCTATTCCTCCGGTAGGGGGCGTGATCATCGCTGACTATCTGATGAACCGTCGCCGCTATGAGCACTTTGCGACCACGCGTATGATGAGTGTCAATTGGGTGGCGATTCTGGCGGTCGCCTTGGGGATTGCCGCAGGCCACTGGTTACCGGGAATTGTTCCGGTCAACGCGGTATTAGGTGGCGCGCTGAGCTATCTGATCCTTAACCCGATTTTGAATCGCAAAACGACGGCTGCAATGACGCATGTGGAGGCTAACAGTGTCGAATAACGCTTTACAGACAATTATTAACGCCCGGTTACCCGGCAAAGAGGGGCTGTGGCAGATTCATCTGCTGGACGGAAAAATCAGCGCCATTGATGCGCAATCCGGGGTGATGCCCATAACTGAAAACAGCCTGGATGCCGAACAAGGTTTAGTTATACCGCCGTTTGTGGAGCCACATATTCACCTGGACACCACGCAAACCGCCGGACAACCGAACTGGAATCAGTCCGGCACGCTGTTTGAAGGCATTGAACGCTGGGCCGAGCGCAAAGCGTTATTAACCCATGACGATGTGAAACAACGCGCCTGGCAAACGCTGAAATGGCAGATTGCCAACGGCATTCAGCATGTGCGTACCCATGTCGATGTTTCGGATGCAACGCTGACTGCGCTGAAAGCAATGCTGGAAGTGAAGCAGGAAGTCGCGCCGTGGATTGATCTGCAAATCGTCGCCTTCCCGCAGGAAGGGATTTTGTCGTATCCCAACGGTGAAGCGTTGCTGGAAGAGGCGTTACGCTTAGGGGCAGACGTAGTGGGGGCGATTCCGCATTTTGAATTTACCCGTGAATACGGCGTGGAGTCGCTGCATAAAACCTTCGCCCTGGCGCAAAAATACGACCGTCTCATCGACGTTCACTGTGATGAGATTGATGACGAACAGTCGCGCTTTGTCGAAACCGTTGCAGCCCTGGCGCACCGTGAAGGCATGGGCGCGCGAGTCACCGCCAGCCACACCACGGCAATGCACTCCTATAACGGGGCGTATACCTCACGCCTGTTCCGCTTGCTGAAAATGTCCGGTATTAACTTTGTCGCCAACCCGCTGGTCAATATTCATCTGCAAGGACGTTTCGATACGTATCCAAAACGTCGCGGCATCACGCGCGTTAAAGAGATGCTGGAGTCCGGCATTAACGTCTGCTTTGGTCACGATGATGTCTTCGATCCGTGGTATCCGCTGGGAACGGCGAATATGCTGCAAGTGCTGCATATGGGGCTGCATGTTTGCCAGTTGATGGGCTACGGGCAGATTAACGATGGCCTGAATTTAATCACCCACCACAGCGCAAGGACGTTGAATTTGCAGGATTATGGCATTGCCGCCGGAAACAGCGCCAACCTGATTATCCTGCCGGCTGAAAATGGGTTTGATGCGCTGCGCCGTCAGGTTCCGGTACGTTATTCGGTACGTGGCGGCAAGGTGATTGCCAGCACACAACCGGCACAAACCACCGTATATCTGGAGCAGCCAGAAGCCATCGATTACAAACGGTGATCGGCTGGGCTGTGTGTTGACAAAGCGAGCGTAGTTTATGCCGGATGCGGCGTGAACGCCTTATCCGGCCTACGTAGAGCACTGAACTCGTAGGCCTGATAAGCGTAGCGCATCAGGCAATTGTGTCAGTGGTTACCGCGATTCATTTCCGCCAACATCCGCACATTCCTCCAACGCCATGTGCAAAAATGCCTTCGCAGCGGCAGTCTGCCAGCTATTTTTCCGCCGCAACAAAACCGCCGTTCTCTCCAGTAGTGGCGGGGCAAGAGAAATCGCTTTAAGCCCGTCATGTTGTGTGGCAATCGCTGCTGGTAACAATGTGGAAAGGGAAGTGCGGCGAATCAGCTCCAGAACCGCGCTAATTGAGTTCGCCTCAATGACCACCTGTGGATGTAGCCCCGCTTTCTCGCAGTAGTGGTCAATTTGCTCTCTGGTGGCAAATTCCGCGCTGAGCAGGACCAGTTTTTCATCATGCAAGCGACTCAACGCCACCTGTTCACAGGCAGCCAGCGGATGATGTTGCGCCACGACTAACGCTAAACTTTCTGTCAGTAAAGGAATTGCCTCCAGCTCCGGCGAATGCACAGGCGCGAAGGCAATCCCAACGTCCAGCTCGTCGCGACAAAGCAGATCTTCGATTTTCTCCTGCGACATTTCCTGTAGCTGGAGCGTGATGCCGGGGTAGCGCGCATAGAAATCCGCCATTAAAGGGCCGATAAAGTAGCTTGTAAAGGTGGGAGTGACGGCGATACGCAGCGATCCTCGCGTCAGATCGGCAACATCATGAATCGCCCGTTTACCCGCCCCCAGTTCCTGTAACGCCCGGCTGGCGTACTGTCGCCAGACTTCTCCTGCATCAGTGAGACGAATCGTTCGCCCGCTACGGTCAAACAGCGGCACGCCTAAACTCTCCTCTAACTGGCGAATCTGCTGGGAAAGCGCAGGTTGGGAGACGTGCAACGCACTGGCGGCACGGGTGAAGCTGCCATGTTCAGCCACGGCAAGAAAGTAATTGATATGTCGAGAGAGCATTCGCCAACCTATAAGTAAATCCAATAGAACTCATCATAAATGAGACTTTTACCTTATGACAATCGGCGAGTAGTCTGCCTCTCATTCCAGAGACAGACAGAGGTTAACGGTGAAAGAGATTATTGATGGATTCCTTAAATTCCAGCGCGAGGCATTTCCGAAGCGGGAAGCCTTGTTTAAACAGCTGGCGACACAGCAAAGCCCGCGCACACTTTTTATCTCCTGCTCCGACAGCCGTCTGGTCCCTGAGCTGGTGACGCAACGTGAGCCTGGCGATCTGTTCGTTATTCGCAACGCGGGCAATATCGTCCCTTCCTACGGGCCGGAACCCGGTGGCGTTTCTGCTTCGGTGGAGTATGCCGTCGCTGCGCTTCGGGTATCTGACATTGTGATTTGCGGTCATTCCAACTGTGGCGCAATGACCGCTATTGCCAGCTGCCAGTGCATGGACCATATGCCTGCCGTCTCTCACTGGCTGCGTTATGCCGATTCAGCCCGCGTCGTTAATGAGGCGCGCCCGCATCCCGATTTACCGTCAAAAGCTGCGGCGATGGTACGTGAAAACGTCATTGCTCAGTTGGCTAATTTGCAAACTCATCCATCGGTGCGCCTGGCGCTCGAAGAGGGGCGGATCGCCCTGCACGGCTGGGTCTACGACATTGAAAGCGGCAGCATCGCAGCTTTTGACGGCGCAACCCGCCAGTTTGTGCCACTGGCCGCTAATCCTCGCGTTTGTGCCATACCGCTACGCCAACCGATCGCAGCGTAACCTTATTTTTAAACCATCAGGAGATCCACCATGATTCAGTCGCAAATTAACCGCAATATTCGTCTTGATCTTGCCGATGCCATTTTGCTCAGCAAAGCTAAAAAAGATCTCTCATTTGCCGAGATTGCCGACGGCACCGGTCTGGCAGAAGCCTTTGTAACCGCGGCTTTGCTGGGGCAGCAGGCGCTTCCTGCCGACGCCGCCCGCCTGGTCGGAACGAAGCTGGATCTCGACGAAGACGCCATTCTACTGTTGCAGATGATTCCACTGCGTGGCTGCATTGATAACCGTATTCCAACCGACCCAACGATGTATCGTTTCTATGAAATGTTGCAGGTGTACGGCACAACCCTGAAAGCGTTGGTTCATGAGAAGTTTGGCGATGGCATTATCAGCGCGATTAACTTCAAACTCGACGTTAAGAAAGTGGCGGATCCGGAAGGTGGCGAACGCGCGGTCATCACCTTAGATGGCAAATATCTGCCGACCAAACCGTTCTGACAACCATGCGCGACCATCAAAAGACGTTCACGATGCTGCTGGTTCTGGTGCTGATTGGTCTTAATATGCGACCACTGCTCACCTCCGTCGGACCACTGCTACCGCAATTGCGTCAGGCGAGTGGAATGAGCTTTAGCGTGGCAGCCCTGTTGACCGCTCTGCCGGTGGTTACCATGGGCGGGCTGGCGCTGGCCGGAAGCTGGCTTCATCAGCATGTCAGCGAACGTCGCAGCGTCGCCATCAGTTTGTTACTGATTGCCGTCGGTGCATTGATGCGTGAGCTTTACCCCCAAAGTGCGCTGCTGCTTAGCAGCGCACTGCTTGGTGGAGTGGGGATCGGCATCATTCAGGCAGTGATGCCTTCGGTAATTAAGCGGCGGTTTCAGCACCGTACGCCACTGGTGATGGGGCTGTGGTCCGCGGCTCTGATGGGCGGCGGTGGACTTGGTGCCGCCATTACGCCCTGGTTAGTTCAACATAGCGAAACCTGGTATCAAACACTCGCCTGGTGGGCGCTGCCTGCCGTTGTTGCGCTCTTTGCCTGGTGGTGGCAAAGCGCCCGCGAGGTCGCCTCTTCTCACAAGACAACAACCACTCCGGTTCGCGTGGTATTTACTCCCCGCGCGTGGACGCTGGGTGTTTACTTCGGTCTGATTAACGGCGGTTACGCCAGCCTGATTGCCTGGTTACCCGCTTTCTATATTGAGATTGGTGCCAGCGCGCAGTACAGCGGTTCCTTGCTGGCATTGATGACGCTTGGGCAAGCCGCAGGGGCATTGCTGATGCCTGCTATGGCTCGCCATCAGGATCGGCGCAAACTTTTGATGCTGGCGCTGGCGTTACAACTGGTGGGGTTCTGCGGCTTTATCTGGCTGCCGCTGCAATTGCCGGTATTGTGGGCGATGGTGTGTGGGTTAGGTCTGGGTGGCGCATTTCCGCTCTGTTTGCTGCTGGCTCTCGATCACTCTGTGCAACCGACTATTGCTGGCAAGCTGGTGGCGTTTATGCAGGGGATCGGTTTTATCATCGCCGGGCTTGCCCCGTGGTTTTCTGGCGTGCTGCGTAGTATCAGCGGCAATTACCTGATGGGCTGGGCATTTCATGCGCTGTGCGTCGTTGGGCTGATGATCATAACCCTGCGTTTTGCACCAGCACGTTTTCCGCAGCTGTGGGTCAAAGAGGCATGATGCGACGCTTGTTTCGCCAGATGATGGAAGAGTAAATTATTGTCGGATGTGCCCAGTGGCGCATCCGACATTTATTTCAGTGCTTATTTAAACTGAAGGCTCAACTTTATAATCTTTGTAATAATATTGCTTATCCCGGTCGTTTATTTCGCGAATAACCCGACAAGGAACGCCAGCGGCCACGACGTTTGGTGGAATGTCTTTTGTGACGACACTACCCGCGCCAATAACAGAATTATCCCCGATGGTGACGCCTGGATTAATAACCACATGACTTCCGATCCAGACGTTATTGCCAATCGTTATCGGAAAAGAGTACATCTCACCGTTTTTTCTCAATTCATGGTGTACAGGGTGTCCCGTAACGGAAAGAGTAACATTGGGAGCAATCAGTACGTTATCACCGATTGTTACCGTGTAGTCATCGACAATGGTTAAATTAAAATTTGCATAAAAATTGCGGCCTATATGGATGTTGGAACCGTAAGAGAAATAGACGGGAGGTTCTATCCAGGCGTTTTCCCCTACCGTGGCAAACATTTCTTTAAGCAGGCTTTCTCTTTTTTCAACTTCTGATGGATGCGAGTGATTAAACTCATACATTAACGTTTTCCCACGAAGTCTTTTTTCCGGTAAGCCTTCGCACATATCGGTAAATAGCTTGCCTGCTTTTATTCTTTCGGTCATTGGCATGTTCATTGCGATCATTCCGTCCTGATATGTTGGTCGGATAAGGCGCTCGCGCCGCATCCGACATTAATTGCTTAAGCGACTTCATTCACCTGACGACGCAGTAGAGAAAGCGGACCGGGGCCGCTAAGCGTGAACACGGAAATTAAGGTGAAGCCCAACGCTACCAGACCCAGCACCAGATAAGCGCCCTGGAAACCGATGCTTTCATACATATTGCCCGCCAGTACAGACATAAAAATCATCGCCAGTTGCTTAAAGAAGCAGAAACAGACCAGATAAATCGTCGCTGAAAAACGCACTTCAAACTGGCTGGTAATATATTTAAAGCAGCCCACCAGCAGGAACGGTACTTCAAACATATGCAGCGTTTTCAGAATAACCACTTCCAGCGCTGAGGTGGCGAACGATGAGCCAATAATACGTACAGACATAATAGTGCCAGCCAGCAGCAGGGCGTTTTTCCCACCGATGCGATTAATGATCAGCGGCGCGAAGAACATAATCGAGGCGTTAAGTAATTCGCCCATTGTCGTTACGTAGCCAAATACCCGCGTACCCTGTTCACCTGTGGCAAAGAACGAAGTAAAGAAATTAGCAAACTGTTGGTCAAAAACATCGTAGGTGCAGGAAACGCCGATAACATACAGTGACAAAAACCACAGTTTTGGCTGTCTGAACAGTTCCAGCGCCAGCTTAAGGCTAAATGCCGAATGGTTGGCACCTACCGCATTGGCAACCGTGGCGGAAGAGGGCGCATCCGTTTTGGCGAAAAAGAGCAAAACGGCGAGGATGAGTGCACAGCCAGAACCCAGCCAGAAAACAAACTGATTATTGATGGTGAACATGATGCCGACAATCGAGGCACACAGCGCCCAGCCAACACAGCCAAACATCCGCGCGCGACCAAATTCGAAATTACTGCGACGGCTGACTTTCTCGATAAATGCCTCTACTGCTGGCGCACCGGCGTTAAAACAAAAGCCAAGATAAATACCACCAACAATCGATCCTACTAAAATGTTGTATTGTAACAGTGGCCCGAAGATAAAAATAAAGAACGGCGCAAACATCACTAACATGCCGGTAATAATCCACAGCAGGTATTTGCGCAGCCCGAGTTTGTCAGAAAGCAGACCAAACAGCGGTTGGAATAATAGCGAGAACAGAGAAATAGCAGCAAAAATAATACCCGTATCACTTTTGCTGATATGGTTGATGTCATGTAGCCAAATCGGGAAAAACGGGAAGTAGGCTCCCATGATAAAAAAGTAAAAGAAAAAGAATAAACTGAACATCCAAAAGTTTGTGTTTTTTAAATAGTACATAATGGATTTCCTTACGCGAAATACGGGCAGACATGGCCTGCCCGGTTATTATTATTTTTGACACCAGACCAACTGGTAATGGTAGCGACCGGCGCTCAGCTGGAATTCCGCCGACACTGACGGGCTCCAGGAGTCGTCGCCACCAATCCCCATATGGAAACCGTCGATATTCAGCCATGTGCCTTCTTCCGCGTGCAGCAGATGGCGATGGCTGGTTTCCATCAGTTGTTGTTGGCTGTAGCGACTGATATTGAACTGGAAGTCGCCGCGCCACTGGTGTGGGCCATAATTCAATTCGCGCGTCCCGCAGCGCAGACCGTTTTCGCTCGGGAAGACGTACGGGGTATACATGTCTGACAATGGCAGATCCCAGCGGTCAAAACAGGCCGCAGTAAGGCGGTCGGGATAGTTTTCTTGCGGCCCTAATCCGAGCCAGTTTACCCGCTCTGCGACCTGCGCCAGCTGGCAGGTCAGGCCAATCCGTGCCGGATGCGGTGTATCGCTCGCTACTTCAACATCAACGGTAATCGCCATTTGAACACTACCATCAATCCGGTAGGTTTTCCGGCTGATAAATAAGGTTTTCCCCTGATGCTGCCACGCGTGAGCGGTCGTAATCAGCACCGCGTCGGCAAGTATATCTGCCGTGCACTGCAACAACGCCGCTTCGGCCTGGTAATGGCCCGCCGCCTTCCAGCGTTCGACCCAGGCGTTAGGGTCAATGCGGGTCGCTTCACTTACGCCAATGTCGTTATCCAGCGGTGCGCGGGTGAACTGATCGCGCAGCGGCGTCAGCAGTTGTTTTTCATCGCCAATCCACATCTGTGAAAGAAAGCCTGACTGGCGGTTAAATTGCCAACGCTTATTACCCAGCTCGATGCAAAAATCCATTTCGCTGGTGGTCAGATGCGGGATGGCGTGGGGCGCGGAGGGGAGTGTCACGCTGAGGTTTTCCGCCAGACGCCACTGCTGCCAGGCGCTAATGTGTCCGGCTTCTGACCATGCGGTCGCGTTCGGTTGCACTACGTGTACCGTAAGCCAGAGTTGTCCGGTGCTTTCCGGCTGCGGTAGTTCAGGCAGTTCAATCAACTGTTTATCTTGTGGAGCAACATCCAGAGGCACTTCACCGCTTGCCAGCGGCTTGCCATCCAACGCCACCGACCAGTGCAGGAGCTCGTTATCGCTATGACGGAACAGGTATTCGCTGGTCACTTCGATGGTTCGCCCGGATAAACGGAACTGGAAAAACTGCTGCTGGTGTTTTGCTTCCGTCAGCGCCGGATGCGGCGTGCGGTCGGCAAAGACCAGACCGTTCATGCAGAACTGGCGATCGTTTGGCGTATCGCCAAAATCACCGCCGTAAGCCGACCACGGGTTGCCGTTTTCATCATATTTAATCAGCGACTGATCCACCCAGTCCCAGACGAAGCCGCCCTGTAAACGGGGGTACTGACGAAACGCCTGCCAGTATTTAGCGAAGCCGCCAAGACTGTTACCCATCGCGTGGGCATATTCGCAAAGGATCAGCGGGCGCGTCTCTCCAGGCAGCGAAAGCCATTTTTTGATGGACCATTTCGGCACCGCCGGGAAGGGCTGGTCTTCATCCACGCGCGCGTACATCGGGCAAATAATATCGGTGGCCGTGGTGTCGGCTCCGCCGCCTTCATACTGCACCGGGCGGGAAGGATCGACAGATTTGATCCAGCGATACAGCGCGTCGTGATTAGCGCCGTGGCCTGATTCATTCCCCAGCGACCAGATGATCACACTCGGGTGATTACGATCGCGCTGCACCATTCGCGTTACGCGTTCGCTCATCGCTGGTAGCCAGCGCGGATCATCGGTCAGACGATTCATTGGCACCATGCCGTGGGTTTCAATATTGGCTTCATCCACCACATACAGGCCGTAGCGGTCGCACAACGTGTACCACAGCGGATGATTCGGATAATGCGAACAGCGCACGGCGTTAAAGTTGTTCTGCTTCATCAGCAGGATATCCTGCACCATCGTCTGCTCATCCATGACCTGACCATGCAGAGGATGATGCTCGTGACGGTTAACGCCGCGAATCAGCACCGGCTTGCCGTTCAGCAGCAGGAGACCATTTTCAATCCGCACTTCGCGGAAACCGACATCGCAGGCTTCTGCTTCAATCAGCGTGCCGTCGGCGGGGGGGAGGTTCACCCCCCCCCCCCTCGGGATCTGGGTTT
>ERZ780060.484-NODE-484-length-15780-cov-6.836375_pt1 | contig 15780 bp, 17 predicted proteins | sample MGYA00511176_ERZ780060 | MGnify/ENA primary metagenome ERZ780060 (study PRJEB29588, sample SAMEA2148374) | human gut metagenome | biome: human gut; feature: human-associated habitat; material: faeces | place: Denmark | collected 2008/2010 ... | reverse complement strand
GCCACGGCGCGACAGAGGCGGCGCGACCGGAACGGTCGCTGCAAGCCCGGGGTTTTCACGCATCGGACCGTAGCGACAGCCCGAAACCGCGCCAGCGGGTTCGGCGGAGACTGGCGGGTGCGCCAGCAGCTGCCTGTCGGAGTCGGGCCTGACGACCGGATGCCGCCAGGCAGCCGGGAGCCGAAGGTGCGCCCGGCAGACAGAACAACACTGCAGTAGTCAGAATCAGAGCAGCAGATAAAGGAACAACAACAACGACAACATCAGGAACAGTTCCATAACATAAGAAAGAAACACTCCTGAGTCAGACACATCACAGACGGGAAGGGTAACGGGCGACGCGCCAGCGTGGCCCGTTTCCCTTCCGGCAGGCGTCAGCCTGCCAGGGGTTTTCGCGCGGGCTGACAGGCGGCCTCCACCGCCTGCCCCTGTATCACCTGTTTCTGCTACCCTGTAAGATGTAGTGACCGCCCAGGAAAACCGCCTGCTGATTCGCCACAAAATCGCAGATTTCATCAACAATCTGCGCGGTGGTGAGCGGTTTCTGCCCGATTTCACGACGCCGCGCATTAATCACGGCCCTGTAATTACGCAGAATTTCGCGGGTTTCTGTGCTGATATTCATGACATCGTCTCCCCGTCCAGCGCCTGTAACACAACGTCCATTGCTTCGCGTTCCTCCCTGACGAATGCGTCACCGTCGCCCCCGTTCTCACTCCCGACGGCATACAGGCGCTTCATTTCACTGCCTGCCAGCGCCATCACTTTTTCCAGCATCACCGCCGGGACTGTCACCTGACGGCTGGCGCGCTTTTCTTCCATCAGTTCACGAACAACGTCGTGAACAACGCTGACATCCGCACCATGCTCAAAGGCATCGTCCAGCCGCTGCATGACGGTTTCCAGCTCATCGTCTGTCAGACTCCAGTCCTGGGCTATGTGACGCACATCCCCACGGGTCAGCACTACGGCAAAAACGCATTCACTGTCCGGCACATCTGTATCCAGCACTTCGCGGATAATTTTTTTAACAGTACAGTACATGTTCTCGTCTCCTTTACAGGGGCGGCATTGCCGCCCCGTCCGTTAATCAGTCCAGAGCCGCGTAAATCGCGTTGCATTCGGGGTGAAATTCGATGTGACGCCACAACTGCGCATCGCGCATCCGGTAAAGCTGGGTCAGTCCTGCATCCCCGCTGTCGTGGTACAGCCACAACTGGCGGTTAATCACAAGGGAGGTCAGGATGATGCCTGCGGCATCAGCACTCACGGTACGGTCAAACCAGTTTGCACCGTTCACCATGTGGAAACGGTCGCCATCCGGCATCATGTAACCGCCACCGTCCGGCAGGCGGATGAAGTGCCAGAAGCCTCCCTGATATTCCGGCATCATTTTTTGCGCCAGCGCGTACACATACGCCTCGGCATACAGAAAATCGTTGCCAAACAGGTAAGGCAGAAAAGACAGACGGTCGCACTCTTCAACATTCAGAGTGACAGGTTTCGCATATTGCATGATGTTTTCCTCCGTTGTTCACATATTCCGCGACACCGGGCGGTGCCGTGCCTCCATAAAAGACGGGCGATAAGGCGGGGATGCAGGGGCGCAAGGGAAGCCGCAGCCTGACGCACACGGCTGACGGGAGTTGGAGGGTGAGACCGCGAAATCTGAGCGGGTGAACGACCGGAAAATCACGGCAGACGGGAAGGAGGGACCGGGTGACCGCAGCGGCGAAGTGTACCCTTGCATCAACGCCAGCCCGGCTAAGATGGAGGCACGGCACCGCCTGCACACGACGCTGAGGCCACATAACTGAAAACCCACAAGGCCATGCCCTGCATGGCCGGGTAAAGCGGAGCTGGCGGCGATTTCCTTTGTGCTCTGTCCGGGGACCGCCATCGTCATCATTTCCGGATTTTTGCCAGGGCATCCATCATGCTGCGGATTTCATCCCGTGCCTCCAGGACAACTCCCGCAGAATATTGAGGTCAAACAAGCGGCGGGGCGGTTAACCCGATATTCACAGCACATACAGACCAGGCCACTTGCCAGGATATGCTCTACACACTCACTTACAGGCATTAATGGAATCGTAGTCTCACGCAGATAATCTGATCGACAATACGAGTGGGACCGTGGTCCCAAACTGATTATCAGACCGACAATACAAGTGGGACCGTGGTCCCAGGCCGATAATCAGACCGACAATACAAGTGGGACCGTGGTCCCAAACTGATTATCAGACCGACAATACAAATGGGACCGTGGTCCCAGATATAATATTCAGACCAGTTAGTTATGTTTTCTAGCCTGTGCTAAAGGAAATTAAGTAAAGACAGATAAATGTAGACTAAAACATGCCGCATCAAAGTGCCGTTTTTTCAAGTTCCTTAAGAATGGCTTCAATTTTCTCTATACACTCAGTTGGAACACGAGATCTATCTAGGTTTAGCACCATTTTATCGCCCTTGTACAACACTGTCGCTCCAGGAGCAAACTGATGTCGTGAGCTTAAGCTAGTTCTTGAGGCAGATGACGTTTTAAGCACAGATGTTAAAAGAGTGATGACTTCTTCAGCTTCAAATATCACCCCTGCTTTTTTCTGCTCGTGAAGGTTAGATGCCTGTTGCTTAAGTAATTCTTCTTTATCTGTAAAAGCTCTTTGAAGTGCATCACCTGACCGGGCAGATAGTTCACCAGGATGAGAAAAAAGAGCAACAACTGATTTTGGCAGTTTAGCTGTGTTTATACAGCGGGTAATAATCTTACGTGAAATATTTTCCGCATCAGCCAGCGCAGAAATATTTCCAGCAAATTCATTCTGTAATCGGCTTGCATAACGCTGACCACGTTCATAAGCACTTGTTGGGCGATAATCGTTACCCAATCTGGACAATGCAGCCATCTGCTCATCATCCAGCTCGCCAACCAGAACTCGAAAATCACTTTCTGTAAGTGCAGCAGCTTTACGGCGGCGGCTCCCATCGGCAATTTCTATGATCCCAGACACTCTTCGACCAAACGCTGGTGTCTGCTGACCTGTCAGTAGAAAAGAAGGGATAAGATCATCCAGGGCGTCTTCAGTTAGCAGTTCCTGGTCACGTTCATTACCTGACCATACCCGAGAGGTCTTCTCAACACTATCTCCCCGGAGCACCTCAAGGGTAAATTTCACGTCCCGACCACATACAGGCAAAGTAATAGCATTGCCACGAGCCATAGCTCCTACGCGCGCAATTAACGAATCCACCATCGGTGCAGCTGGTGCCGATGACGAAGTATCTTCAAGCGGTTGAGTCTTAAGCGTATGTTTTGGAATTACAGGCGCACGCTTCATTATTTAATCTCCCAGCGTGGTTTAATCAAACGATCGAAAATTTCATTGCAGACAGGTTCCCAGATAGAAAGGGCATTTCTCCAGGCACCTGTTGAAGAGCGTTGATCAATAGCCTGTTCAAAAACAGTTCTCATCCGAATCTGACCTTTACCAACTTCATCCGTTTCACGTACAACATTTTTTAGAACCATGCTTCCCCAGGCGTCCCGAATTTGCTCCTCCATCCACGGGGACTGAGAACCATTACTATTACTGTATTTGGTAAGCAAAATACGTACATCAGGCTCGAACCCTTTAAGATCTACGTTCTTGAGCAGATCACGAAGCATATCGAAAAACTGCAGAGCGGAAGTGTAGTCGAACAACTCAGCAGGCGTGGGGACAATCAACACATCAGCAGCACATACGACATTAATCGTGCCGATACCCAGGTTAGGCGCGCTGTCAATGACAATGACATCATAGTCATGAGCGACGGTTTCAATGGCCAGCCGGAGCATCAGGTGTGGATCGGTGGGCAATTTACCTTCATCAAATTTGCCCATTAGCTCAGTTTCAATGCGGTGCAGAGCCAAACAGGAAGGAATAATGTCAAGCCCAGGCCAGCAAGTAGGCTTTATTGCATAAGTGACATCGTCCTTTTCCCCAAGATAGAAAGGAAGGAGAGTATCCTCTGCATGAATATGAAGATCTGGCACCCAGCCGTGATACATCGATGCTGTTCCCTGGGGGTCGTTACCTTCCACGAGCAGAACACGTAGTCCCTTCAGAGCCAGATCCTGAGCAAGATGAACAGAAACAGAGGTTTTGTAAACGCCCCCTTTATGAGCAGCAACTCCAATCACCGGCGGAAATACGTCTTCAGCACGTCGCAGTCTCGTACCAAACACGTCACGCATATGATTAATTTGTTCAATTGTATAACCAACACGTTGCTCAACCCGCCCTCGTATTTCCATATCCGGGTGCGGTAGCCGGCCTGCTTTCTCGGCATCCCTGATAGCCTGAGAAGATACTCCAACTAAATCCGCTGCTTCACCTATTCTCCAGCGTCGGGTGATTTTCCTTGCTTCCGGACTGTCATCATTAAACTGTGCAATGGCGATAGCCTTCGTCATTTCATGACCAGCGTTTATGCACTGGTTAAGTGTTTCCATAAGCCTCATTCTGAACATCCTTTAATCATTGCTTTGCATTTTTTTATTAAATCTTGCATTTAATTGCAAAGCAACAATAAAATTGCAAAGTTGTTTAAAATAAGAGCAACAAAACAAAAAATATAAGAAGAACAAACACCTTATCGATTGGCATAGGGGGTAGCACAAGACTGCGCCCTGCTACACCACTCAGCATGCAGCTCCAACCGGGCAGTTCGAGAAGTTGAGGTTATGCGAGTCAAGGGAAGCCTAAAGCCAGCTCGCCTTGTTCCATCGCACCTCATATCAGATTCTTATTCATCGGTTCACGGGGTCATTCCGTGCTTCCTTCCCACACTCGGTCACCCTCACGCAGTTGCACTTCCTTTCGCTCGCTGTAGTCAGCTCGCGGGAGGGCTTTCACCTCCAAGATCGCGCCCATGCTGGGCGCACACATCCTACACACCCTGAAAAACGTGGAGGATGTCTAATTTATATTCCCCAGAACGTCAGATTAATAGCGTTTTTGATGTCATTTTCCCGGTGGCTGAAATCAGCTACTTCTTCTCCTATAACGGAGACCGGCACACTGGCCATATCGGTAGTCATCATGCGCCAGCTTTCCCCCCCGACATGCACCACCGGGTAAAGTTCACGGGAGACCTTATCTGATAACAGACGTGCACTGGCCTGGGGACCATAATCCGTCGTGTCAGCGCCAGTGATATAAGACAGTAATTCACCATTTGGATGGTCCGCTCCACCCAACATATTGTTTCCTTGAGGTTCTCACACCAGAAAGGACATCAGCATGCTGAGCAGAGAGGACTTTTACATGACAAAGCAAATGCGCCAGCAAGGTGCGTATATTGTTGATATTGCCACTCAGGTTGTTTGCTCTGAGCGGACTGTCATACGATACCTGAACCTCCAGCCAGAAAAACGCGCCACAAAATGGCCAAACTCAAGCTGTTCATGGGCTATATCGACATGCGTCAGGCTGAGAACGTCTGGAACGGCGAGGTCCTCCTGGTAGAAATCAAAGCGATGGGTTAAATCGGTGGTCGTTCCATGTTGCGTTACTACATCCAGCCCAAACGTAAGATGCAGCCGTCGAAGAAAACGGTTCACTTCGAAACTCAAGCCCGGTTACCAGCTACAGCATGACTGGGGAGAATTTGAGGCTGAGGTTACCGGGCAACGATGCAGGGTTAACTTCGCGGTTAATACACTGTGGTTCTCACGTCGCTTCCATGTCTTCGTGGCACCAAAGCAGGATGCTGAACATACCTATGAATCACTAATCCGCGCCTTCCGCTACTTCAACGGCAGCGTGAGAACCGTGCTGGTCGATAACCAGAAGGCTGCGTTGCTGAAAAATAACAACGGGAAGGTGGTGTTAAACTCCGGGTTCCTGCTGCTGGACGATCACTATGGCTTCCTGCCACGGGCATGCCGTCCACGAAGGGCCAGAACCAAAGTTAAAGTTAAGGGGGAACGGATGGTGAAATACCTCAAGGAGAACTTCTTCGTCCGGTACCGCCGATTCGACAGTTTCGCCCATGTTAATCAGCTTCACTTCATGTTAAGTGATTTTATGACAGTTGGTTGGAAACCATCCGGATTGGGCTGCTGTCAGGTCTTCTCCCGGACCCGACCCGCGACTTTTCCCAATACTGGAACACCATCAGAAGTATTGTCAAACCTGCCTATCTGGCCAGCCCTCCCGTATTTCCAGAGCATGGTATGATGGACAGCCTGTTTGATTTTCGGATGCGCCAGAATACGCATACTGTCAGGGCTGGGAAACAATGCTCTCGATTATTTACTGAAAAAAGGTGATATCACTGACGCAGAATATCGGGCGGCTCTGGAAATCGATCCCCTGCAATCGATTTCTGTACACCTGCCGTATTCACAGACCTACCTCTGATAAAAAGGGCCAGTAACGCCCCTTTTCTTTTTCATAATGTTCTGATCAATCTTGCCGGGTTTCCTGCATAAATGCCTTTTTTCTCAATGTTTTTTACCACAACAGCCCCCGCACCAATAACAGCTCCGCTGCATATATACGGAGACAGAATAATGGCTCCACTGCCAACAGTAACCGAATCCCCTAGGATAATGCTGCTCCAGTTATCCGGTGACGGATCTGGTGCTCCTGAGTGAAACAGATCGTTGGCGAACGTCACGTTATGACCAATGAAGCAGTTCTCACCCAGTGTTACGTTCTCACAAATAAACGTGTGCGACTGTATCCGGCTTCCACGACCAATGACACAGCCTTTCTGTATCTCAACGAAGGGTCCGACAAACACGTTGTCCCTGAGTTCACATTTATAAATGTTGACCGGTTTAACAATACGTACATTGGTTCCATAAATCACATCCCGGACAGTACATTCCATAAATTTCATACTCACACGTCCTTTAAATACAGATGACACTTGCCGGAATTATACCGCCCAGATTCACTCTCAATATTTCAGAATAGCTTATAAGCCGCACTTTTACCGATGCCCAGCAAAAAATCAGCTCTGGCTCCACTTCCACCAGAAATTTGATCTGCGCGCCGGGAAACACGCAGTTGGTAGTGGAACTGACGGACGCCGGCCGGGCCGTGGCACAGCCTCTGCTGCTGGCAGAAAAGGACCGCCTCCGGGCAGAACAGCGTGCGGGCAGACCTGCCGCTGGTCCCGGCAGCAGGTCTGCCCGCAGACGGCACTTCTGCCACTGATCTGGCGGTAGAGCTGAACGGCATAACGTATCAGGCCTGCCGTGGGGATTTTGTGGTGCGTCTCGACGGCAGCACCTGTCTGCAGTTATGGAATAAAGAAGGCAGAGTGGTACGCCGGGAGGGCGATCCGCTGGAAGTGGCGCAGTGGCTGCAGGCCTGTCATGACGCAGGAATAGAGGTTCGCGTACAGATAAATGAAAGTAGCGTCCCGTAAAGGGGGCCTGAGTAAAGCGGCGCGGATGGCTGATTATTTCCAAGAATAATCGTCAGTTCAGGTATCGTGGATACCTGTAACAGCCTCCTGTGTACGAGCTAAATCCACACATCTTCTGCCGTAGCCAGGAACCTACTGGCTGAGTATTTCTGGTGGCAGAGCTACGTAAGTAGCCGTACCTGTATAGTAATCAGATATCCAGAGAAAACGTAATGAAAGATACAATTACTCCACTAAATTACACTAAGGAAGCCATAAAAGACCTGTCTGTCATGGAAAAAGGATTAAGGTCAAATGCACCTCTTACATCATATATTATGCGTCAGGTCATTGATATGCTGGACAGTAGTGTTAAGTTCATCTTACCGAACTGCTGCGATATTATTGAACCAGAAGAATACCGCCAGACGCATTTCGATTTGGCACGATTACCATATCCAGTTGTAACATTTGAAATACCATGGTTCAAAGACAATGTAGAAACCCAAATAGGTGATTTTAATATATCACCATCATCCAGAAGAATTGCCCTGTGCTGGGAGGCCAGACAGAGTTTTGAACCCATCCCGGGATGTAATTCAATCCTTAACACTTATATTGATGGCGGAGTGTTTATCCTTCCTGTTTCATGGTCTGATGATTTAAAAATATGGATTCTTGGTGTCGGTGGAATGTTTTTCCCATATAACAACAAACTCACTAAATACGAACCTGACAGGACATTGCCTGCATCCAGGCTTGTAATCGACACATTAAAAGAGAATGGAGTAGCCAAATATAATGCAGCACACTTCAAAGCAGAGCCTTTTATAACAAGCATGGAATTTAAAGATGATTTGATAAAGCAGGTGGGAAGTATTGAAAGATTATATGCGCAAATTATTATGGATACTCGCGATGAACTACAGGCTTTCATACAGGCATGTAGCGTGTTAAATTGCGAAAATGTGTGTCCTGTCACACTTAGCACTAAACCAGAAAGAAAATTCATAAATGGTCGTAAAGTTCAGCCACCTGAAAAAAACAAGCGCCCTTCATATACTTATAAAGTATTGCAACTGTCTGAAACTAAGGTGCAAAGTAATCATACTGGAACAGGAAAATCCGGTGGGACGAAAAGGATGCACTTACGCAGAGGACATATTCGCAGGAAGAATAACAAACTAATATGGATCAGACCAGCAATGATTAATGCAAACAGTAGAGCAGGCATTGTTGATAAGGATTACCAGATAAATATAAGAAAAGAAGAAAACAAACCTTAGTAAATCTTACTGTGTAAGTAACAATCCGTTGTATCCTGCTATAAACGTTCCTGATTCACATAGCAGGGTACAGAGTCATCTTCGTAAATTATCAAGGGATATTACATAACAGAAAGTTTATTAAATTTTGAACTATGATATTATAAGGAAGTAGAACAACATAGCCGAGGTATTTATGGGAAAATATCAGGAAGAAAGGAAAACTCCCGTCATTGTGGTGAAAAAACGTCGTACTTTTTCGCCACCGTCCTTATCCGAAAAAACAGATATTATCGCACCTGTATTTACTGAACAGACGGCAGAATCAGCCCCCGCCGGAATAAATTCATCTGCCGTCGAAACACATATCCCCGAAGCGCCAGCCAGGAAGAAGAAAAAGAAAAGACACCGTTTTCCACGTCCCTCCCACTGGACCCGTGAGTATACTCACGAGTGCGTGGAAAAAATAAAGGCCCTGTTTCCTCATCTTCGTGCTGAAGGTGGTGGATTTATTCCCCTGAAAATTGGCATAAACAATGATATTTCGGCATTTCTGGCAGAACACCCGGAGACAGAACTGACCATGGACGAATGGCTCTGTGCAGTGTCCTGCATCACATCCCGCCGCGTATATCTGCAGCGGACAGCTGTCGCCGGCGTCCCACGTTATGGCCTGGATGGTCACCCCAAAGGGCAGGTCTCAGACTCTGAAGCACAGAGTGCCGGTCGCAGACTGGCGACATTAGAACAAAAGTGGCTCAGGATGCAGGCACAGCAGGAGAATATTTCTGGGCAATAAACACTCCTGATAACAGGTGGACATTACGTATCAGAAAAAATGGGAAGAGAATGTTATGTGTGATTCAGAAGCGGAGAAGATTTTATTCATCCTAAATAAACATGAACGGGCATACAGACGCCTGATCCCCGTATATATTTTTTTAGCTATAGTATTATGGATTTTACCTATTCTCCTGATTATATACCTGTATTTCTGTATAGTTGACAATGAGTTTCTCAGAATCGGTTTCTGTATTGCATGGACAGCATACTACTTTCTTTCGCTTTTCAAGTATTTTGTAAAATACTTCTTTCCTCTCGATCGTGAAGATTTGCTTAACCTGATGGATCTCACCAAAAATTCTCCTGATACGAAACATGATCTTCTTGACCATCTTTTGTCCGGAAAAAGAATGACCGGGCGGGATGAAATGGATATCAAGCGCATTCTAAAAACAAAAGAAGCACTTAATAACATCAGGAAGTTTCTTGATAAAAAGGGAAATAAATGAAAAAGAGGGGTATCCATCCCCCCCTCTGATTATATCCGACAGACATTAATCATCTGAATCGTTCCGGTCAGTGAATTATGAGTACCGTAATGCCTCTGCAGGCGGTATGGATGCTGCTTTCCATGCCGGATACAGTGTGGACAATAAAGAGATGAGTATTGTTGCCAGAACGACGAAAATTACCTGCAATGGTTCTGTGGCTACGGGTAACTCGATATTTCCGGTCAGTAACCCCGTTACCGGCATCAGGTTATTTAACTGGCCTGCGAGTACTATACCTGATACTGCGCCAACCAGCGCACCGATGACACCTGTACTGACTCCCTGAACAATGAAAACCATCATTACCTGACGTGAAGTTAATCCCTGCGTCTGCAGTACCGCCACTTCGGCCTGTTTATCCATCACCATAAGTCCAAGAGAAGTGATGATATTAAATGCGGCAACAATCACGATAAGACTGAGTAAAAGCCCCATGATGTTTTTCTCCATCCGCTGGGACTGGAATAACTCTCCTTTTCGCTCACGCCAGTCTGTCCATGTTATTCCGTCCGGCAGAGTCTGACGGCTGAGTTCTCCCACCTGCAATGGGGCTGTCAGCCACAGACGCCATCCGGAAAAACTCCCCGAAGGATAACGCATAAGGCGTGACGCATCCTGTATATTTACCAGTAGCTCACTCTTGTCAATGTCACTGCCGGCAGCAAAAATTCCTGCGACAGTAAACAGGCGCTGAGCAGGCAGACGACCGAGTGGAGTGAACTGACTGGCTGACGGAACCATAATGCGGACTTTATCACCGCGATTAACCCCCAACTGAGCCGCAATCTGTTCACCAAGAATGACATTATACTCACCCGGTTGTAATACGGACTGGCTCACATTGACCAGATAAGGTGACAGAGGGTCCTTTTCTGCCGGCCCGATACCCAGCATAATTCCGGCAGCCACATTGCCGGCACTTTGCAGCACAACCTCACCTGTTGTTAAGGGTGCAATTCGCTGAATACCTTCAAGCTTTATCCTGTCTGCAGGTAATATGTCGTCATTAATATAACCTTTCTCTGCAGAGAGAATGGCATGGGGCATCAGGTCCAGAATATTCTTCTGTAATTCACGTTCAAATCCGTTCATTACAGATAATACTGTTATCAGGGCCATAACGCCGAGAGTAATACCAATCGTTGAAAGCCAGGATACAAATCGGCTGAAGCGGTCTGCTGCGCTACCATATTTATAGCGAAGCCCTATAAAAACAGTTACAGGTTTGTACATATCTCTTTTTTAACAACGGTTACTAATCAGAATTGTTCATACGCCGGCCAGCAGGTAATAACCGGCAGGATAATTGTCATCAGTTAACGAATTTATGCTCCTGTATATGGGCTACGCTACCGGTTTATCAGGGCAAATCAGACATTCGCAGTGATTCGACAATAATATTAAATGCCGCAGAGGATTTCAGGCGACTGGTATAATACAGATAATAGCCCGGGAAAGTGACTGAAAAATCGTCCAGGACAGTCAGCAGTCTTCCTGATGTAATATCATTCTGCACCAGTTCCTGTGGAACATACGCCAGACCGTAACCATCAAGACAGGCCTGGCGAACCTGGCTGATACTGTTAACGACAATCTGTCCCTGAACACGTAACTTCTGCTCTTCTCCGTTAATTAAAAATGTCCACGGAAAATTCTGTCCATGCGTGGGTAACTGCAGATTAATACACGGTAACTTCAGTAATTGCGAAGGAACAACGGGTAAGTCCTGTTCCGGAAGGCACTGAGGCGAAATCACCACCACCATCCGGTGTTCCGCGCTGACCGGGATGGCTACCATATCCCGGGCTATCAGGCCTCCCCGTCGCACACCGGCATCAAAACCCTCCCTGGCAATATCAATCAGACCATAATCCGTAATTAGCTCCAGGTGGATATCAGGATATTCTTTCAGAACCGGTGCCAGTTTTGGCCACAGAAAATACTGAATGGCGTATTCATCGGCCGATAAGCGTATTCTGCCTGCAGGTTTATCCCGCAGCTCTTTCAGCTGTTCAAGTCCGACTACGATTTCTTCAAGTGCCGGCCCTGTCAGCTGTATCAGGCGTTCGCCAGCTTCTGTCAGTGTCAGGCTCCGGGTTGTGCGATTGAGTAGTTTTAACTGCAGACGCGCTTCAAGGTTGCCGATTGTCTGGCTCACCGCTGACTGGGACATCCCTGATTTCGCCGCAGCACGTGTGAAGCTTCCCTCCCGGACAACCGTCAGAAAAGTGAACAGGTCGTTAAGATTCTCTTTCATTAATTTATAAGTCAGTCTGATAACAGACATAAGATTATCCTCACTTATCAAATGAACTGTCCAGCCTTGGATTTGCCCCTATATTTCCAGACACCTGTTATCACTTAACCCATTACTGGCCCGCTGCCGTAGATATTCCCGTGGCGAGCGATAACCCAGTGCACTATGCGGATGCCATTCGTTATAATGCTCGAACGCCTCTGCAAGGTTCTTTGCTGCCGTTAACCCGTCTGGTTTGGGCATGATACTGATGTAATCACGCTTTATCGTTTTCACGAAGCTCTCTGCTATGCCGTTACTCTCCGGACTCCGCACCGCCGTGTTCTTCGGTTCAAGCCCCAACATCCGGGCAAACTGCCGTGTTTCATTAGCCCGGTAGCATGAACCATTATCCGTCAGCCACTCTACTGGAGACGCCGGAAGCTCGTTGCCGAAGCGGCGTTCCACCGCTCCCAGCATTACGTCCTGTACTGTTTCACTGTCGAAGCCGCCCGTAGTGACCGCCCAGTGCAGTGCCTCACGATCACAGCAGTCCAGCGCGAACGTGACTCGCAGTTTTTCTCCGTTATCACAGCGGAACTCGAACCCGTCAGAGCACCATCGTTGATTGCTTTCTTTCACGGCCACTTTGCCAGTATGTGCCCGTTTCGATGGCGGTACAGCGGTTTTTCGCTCAAGCAACAGCGCATTCTGGCGCATGATCCGGTAAATACGTTTGGCATTGATCGCAGGCATACCATCAAGTTCGGCCTGTCTGCGAAGCAGCGCCCATATCCGACGATAACCATATGTGGGCAGCTCTCCGATAACATGGTGTATACGGAGAAGCACATCCGTATCATCTGAGTGACGGCTGCGGCGACCATCTTTCCAGTCATCGGTTCGTCTGAGAATGACGTGCAACTGCGCACGCGACACCCGGAGACAACGGCTGACTAAGCTTACTCCCCATCCCCGGGCAATAAGGGCGCGTGCGCTATCCACTTTTTTGCACGCCCATATTCAACGGCTTCTTTAAGGAGTTCATTTTCCATCGTTTTTTTGCCGAGCAGGCGCTGGAGTTCTTTAATCTGCTTCATGGCAGCAGCAAGTTCAGAGGCAGGAACGACCTGTTCTCCTGCGGCCACAGCAGTAAGACTTCCCTCCTGGTATTGCTTGCGCCAGAGAAATAACTGGCTGGCTGCCACACCGTGTTGCCGGGCAACAAGGGAGACCGTCATTCCCGGTTCAAAGCTCTGCTGAACAATAGCGATCTTTTCCTGTGTAGTACGCCGTCTGCGTTTCTCCGGTCCTAAGACATCAATCATCTGCTCTCCAATGACTAGTCTAAAAACTAGTATTAAGACTATCACTTAAATAAGTGATATTGGTTGTCTGGAGATTCAGGGGGCCAGTCTAAGCCTTATCATCACCGCATTATCACGACACATTGCCCGTCAGGCTGCAACAGTCAGGAGAACAACACATGAAATATACCCTTATTACCGGAGCCAGTTCAGGTATCGGCAAGGCTCTCTGCTACCAGTTTGCTTCCCGTGGTTACAACCTGATTATCACTGCACGACGCGAGGAAGAGCTGCAGAAGCTTCGACAGGATATTGAAAGTCAGTATGCAGTACATGTCATCGTAAAACCCTGTGATCTGGCGCAGGAAGGGCAGGCAGAAAGCCTTTATCATCAGCTGGCTGATTTTGATATTGCCGTGCTGATCAATAATGCGGGCTTTGGCGATTTCTCTATGCCCTGGGATGCCGATTTAGCAAAAGTGAAACGGATGCTGGATCTGAATGTTAAGGCCCTGACCACACTTTCCCTGTTGTACACACACGATTATGCCGATCGGGATGCGACCCTGATTAATGTCTCTTCCATTGGTGGCTATTCAATTTTTGATATTGCAGTTACTTACTGCGCAACAAAATTCTTTGTGGCGTCATTTACAGAAGGGCTGGCGCAGAATCTGCGTGATCAGGGTAAAAAAATGCGGGCAAAAGTTATCGCCCCGGGACCAACACAGAGTGAATTTATCACCCGTTCCTCAGACAAGGGAAGCATCTGTGGTGACGGTCTGTTTGCAGAGACGTCTTTTCTTACTGCTGAAAAACTGGCGGATTACATCTGGCAACTGTCTGAAAGCGACAGTACCGTAGGCATCATCAGTGATGATAACCAATTGATGCTTAAGTCCGCCGTCTGTCCTTATATTAACGTCCCGCATTAATGCCGGAACGTTGTCATTAACCAGGAGAATATCACCGATGTCTCATGAACATGCCGTTTCATTCCGGCACAACAACTGGCAGGTTGCTGCCACGCTCCGTTTACCTGAAGGATTTGATGACCGGCATAAATACCCGGCAATTGTCTGTGCTCATCCCATCAGCAGTTGTAAAGAACAGACATCCGGTGCTGTCTACGGTCGGAAACTGACTGAAGCGGGTTTTATCACACTGGCTTTCGATGCTTCCACTCAGGGAGAAAGCAGTGGAGAACCGCGCTTCAGCGAAAATCCCTCCACGCGTGTGGAAGATTTCAGTTGCGCGGCAGATTATCTGATGACGTTACCCTTTGTGGATGAAGAGCGTATCGGGGTTTTAGGGGTTTGTGGTGGTGGTGGGTATGCCATCAGTGCTGCCACCATAGACCATCGTTTCAAAGCCATAGCCACTGTGGTTGCCGCTAATTATGGTCGTATTATGCGCGAAGGCGACGGCAGTCCGGATGCAGCGCTCAGAACGATTGAGGCTCTGGGGAAACAGAGAACGGCTGAAGCTCGTGGGGCTGAGCCTCTTATCGTCGGTTATATTCCGGCCAGTGCAGAAGAGCTGGCGCATACAGGCATTGACGATATTGATATGACTGAGGCTGTTGATTACTACAGAACCCCACGTGGACAGCAACCCGGTTCACCGAATAAACTGCGGTTTACCAGTGTTGCACAAAGCCTGAGCTGGGATGCGTTTGCCTTTACAGAAAAACTGCTGGTACAGCCATTACATATTGTTATTGGCGATGTTCCTGGAGGCTTTGGCTCTTACCGTGACGGCTATGAACTTTATCAGCGTGCCCGCTCTGCAGAAAAAACACTGCAGATTGTGAAAGGGGTATCCCACTATGATCTGTATGATCGCCCTGAAGCGACATCGCAGGCACTGGCAGGAATAATACCATTCTTTAATAAACATTTAAGCGGATAAGATACATTATCTCCTGTTTATCCGGCATGAACTTTATGGACGAGTAATGCCGGACATTTTCTATAATGACAGAGTTACATTTATACAATGTCCGGCAGGGCATTGAAGGGGCGAAAGAAAATACCTGGGCGAAGCCGCTGAACATCATTCTGGCGATTTCAATAAAGGTACTTGCTCGCGCTCTGTCATTTTCTGAAACTCTTCATGTTGCATTTCGATTTTTCTTCTAAAATCATAACTCGCATTCCTGTTCTTTTTATATACATCCATATCTATTTTTGTGACGAGTTCAAACCACAATGTTCGCACTCCCCATGCAGCGT
>ERZ780060.479-NODE-479-length-15864-cov-4.744007_pt1 | contig 15864 bp, 16 predicted proteins | sample MGYA00511176_ERZ780060 | MGnify/ENA primary metagenome ERZ780060 (study PRJEB29588, sample SAMEA2148374) | human gut metagenome | biome: human gut; feature: human-associated habitat; material: faeces | place: Denmark | collected 2008/2010 ... | reverse complement strand
ATCGTATTCATAGTTGTAGCAGTTGCCGCAGACCTGCTTGTTCAGCTCCTGCGCCGCCTTGACCTCTGCAAAGTATTCCTTGAATCTTCCTACCAGCGGCAGGGTGCGCATGCTGGATTTGGTTTTTGCCGACTCCTGCTCGATGATCTGCGTTTTCCCGCCGACATTGACGGAGGTCACCGTCCGTTTGATGGTCAGCGTTCCCCGTTCAAAGTCGATGGCGTCCCATTTAAGCCCCAGCACCTCGCCACGGCGCAAGCCGTAAAAGGCGGCGACTAAAACGGGAAGCTCCAGCTTTGTACCCTTGACCACTTCAAATAAGTGCTGGAGCTCCGCCGCATCCAGAAATACCGGCTGGAAATCGTTCTTCTTGGGGCGGTCTACCTTCATCGCCACGTTCTGCGCCACCAGATCGGTTTTCATGGCGTATTTCAGCGCCTGATGGATCACAGCGTGGTAGTGGATGACGGAATTAGGCTTGACGGTTTTCAGCTTTTCGGAATAAAACTGCTGGATATGCCTTGCTTCCAAGTCCTTCAGCGTGATCGGCTTATTCCGGAAATAGGGCTCAATGGTCTGCTTCACCATGCTCTCATAGGAGCCAAAGGTGGTGGGCTTCACCCGAACCTTGACGATCTCCAGCCAGCCCAGCAGATAGTCGGCGAAGAGCATATTGGAACAAAGCTCGCCGATCTCTGCGGGCGGCTCAAAGGCGTTGCGGATTTTCACAAGCTCCGCTTCGGCTTTTCGTTTATTTCCCTTTTCGGGAAGTCCGGTGGATACATATTTGACATGCCGCTTGTTTTTGCTGTCGTAATAACTCAGCACGGCGTAGTAATATCCCTTTTTAACCTGTAAATGTCCTGATACCATATTTGTTTTACCTCCGTTCTTTGTATTTGGCATTCACGGACAGTCCGGCACCGACAAGGCCATTGTACCCTGCCGGTGCCGTTCTTTCCATTGTGCGAAGGTCGTGCTCCGCACACATTTTCGGTTCGAATCAGCGGCTGTCTCTGTCCCGTTCCCGTCTGCGCTGCCATTGTTCCAACAGCTTAATGACCGTATCGCAGACTTGCTTGTCCGTGTAACTTTTCGGGAAATATTTGCGAATGTCCTCCCGCTTGAATTTGTACTGTTCCTGTTGGTTGGGCTTCTGTTCGGCAAGGATTTCATAGATAGTCTGTTCGTTCAGCACGCCATCCTGCAAGAGTTTCTTTAAGCGGATTGCCTGTGCATGGGACGGGGTGCAGTCGTTGAGCGCCATTGCGTTTAATAATACCCGTTGCTCCGACTGGTCTAAGTATGAGATTTCTACCGCAGGGTTGAAAGCAATTTTTCCGTCGTCCACCATCGAGAGCAGTTCGGGGATTAAGTAGGTCAAGCGAATATAGCGTAGCACCTGATTCTTGCTGTCGCCGCTGTCTGCACCGATTTTTTCGACGGTCAGCAACTTCTCCCCAACTTGGGGAGAAGTTATACCTTGGTGATTCAATGCGTCCCTTTTCATCTTATAAGCAAACGCCTTTTCGCTGGGCAAAATATGTTCCCGTTGCAGGTTGGCGTCCACCATAGCAATCACTGCTTCATCATCGCTCATCTCTCGAATGATTACGGGCATTGTCTCGATACCAAGCACCTGACACGCCGCCAGCCTTCTATGCCCGGAAATCAGCTCGTACCCGCCCTCCGGCAGTGGTCGGGCGAGCGCCGGTGTGAGCGTCCCGAACTTTTTAATGCTCTCAATCAGGCGTTTCATTTCCTCATCGTTTTGGATTTTGAATGGATGATCCCTGAACGGATGAAGCTCGTTTATGCGGATGTGGCAAGGAGCAAATGGAGTTTCCGACTACGACGGAATTGTTAGCCCTGCATACACCGTGTTAATGCCTACCGAAGAGATTGATAATCAATACTTTGCAGCCTTATTCAAAACTTCCAATTTGATAAATGAGTTTAGGAAAAACTCGCAAGGGTTGACGTCGGACACTTGGAACCTTAAATATCCGCAAATCTGTGCCATTAGGCTCTCTATTCCTTCCCTACAAGAGCAGCACAAAATCTCTGCTTTCATTGGTGCGCTCGAAGAAAGGATAGGCAAACAACGGCAACTCGTTGATGCCCTCAAGAAGTATAAAAGAGGATTGCAAAACCGATTTTTCTTTAAGCGCTCACAACTGTCTCAAAAAACTTCTGAAATCGGTTCGCATGAAGTTAAGCCGTTGGGGAGTATAGTTCAGATCAATCCAAAAACCGGATCACTTCCGGAGGCGTTCATATATATTGACTTAGAGTGCGTAGAGGGGGGTGTTTTGAATAGTAAAAAACTTATTTCTCGTAACTCTGCACCAAGTCGAGCACAAAGGCTTTTGGAGAAAGGCGATTTAATCTATCAAATGGTTCGACCTTATCAAAAAAACAACTACTATTTCCAGAAGGCATTTGAATATCCAACAGTTGCATCTACCGGATATGCACAAATCCGCTGCTCAGAGATGGACACTCAATTCATATACGAGCAGCTTTCGTCAGACTATTTTGCCCATGAAGCAATGCTTCGCAGTACAGGCACAGGGTATCCAGCTATCAATGCAGACGATCTTGCGGAAATTCCTATTTGGGTTCCACCGTTTGAGCGGCAGCAGAAAGTCGGAGCGGTTCTATCCTTTATCGGAGCAAAGATAGAAGCCAATCAGAGGATGCTTTCCGCCTTATGTAGAGTGAAATCCTCTTTGCTGCAACAACTCTTTATATAAATAGCTGTTGCAGCATTCCTGCTTTTATCATGTTCAGAAAGATGAGCACGGAGTCCGCAAAAGAAATCTTTTTGTCCACCCCCTCAAGAAGCATGACTACTTTACGCTGAACAGGTAAATCAGGGATATAGAACTCAGCTTTTTCTATATTAGACCACTCTGCTCTCGGCATCTTTGTGCCTGAGCTGATATTGGCAACTCGAAGAAACTGGTCAGTTTGAACAAGGTAGAACAAGAACTTCGGTAAAACGACATCTGACGGAATAAGCGCCCATATCTCCGATGAGCAAGCCATCGTCTGTTGGACAAAAGCATATTTACGAAGATAAGGCCGCAATTTTCCAAAAAGTGTGTCACCGGACTTCGCTATATTTTTTATACTGCCTTGCTTTATTGACGGAACAGTGGCAAGGATTTTTCCTGTTTCCTGTTCGATGTTCTCCAACTCTACACAAGGATACTCGATGCCAGAAGAAGGATCATATTTCTCGCCTCTCCTTTGTGCAATCTCCGAGAAATAGTAACGGCTTGTTGTCCATCCCTGAGTTGACTTTTCACAGAACAGGTCTGAAATCAATCCTCTTTTATACTTCTTGAGGTTGTTGATCAAGCTGCGTTGATAGGCTATTCTTTTATCTAAAGAATCCAAAAACTGAGAAATCTTCTCTTGCTCTTGCTTTGTAGGTACAAAAACTGGAACGCTCAGGAAATCTTCCGCATAGATACGGTACTGCCCATAGAGGCACCCTTGTCTATATTTCAATACCTTTTTCATGTTCTGTGGGCGCTGTATGAGTTCACTTACAAAAGTTGGCAAGTAATCGGATTTAACGCTGAAAATCTCATAAACATCAGAAATAACAGCAGTTCCATATCTATTTAGCCCGATTGAGCCTACATCCAGATTGTTTGAGCTGTATATGAAATCATTATATTCTGTCCTTTTATATAGCTTATCTTCATTTTTAACAAGATAACTGCGGTCATACCTTTCCCCCTTAGGCTCAACTCCACCTTCGGCTGTGAAAGCCATCAATGGTGCGTCTACAGAAGGGATTTGTTTCTCGATACGCTGATTTAACATATCATTGAGCTTTCGCAATTTCCACGGCTCATCAAAGCCCGGGAAACGCAGCTTCGGGCGCTTTTCGAGACCGTTACTTGAGGATACATTTGCCATGATTATTTGCCCTCCACATCAAACGGGAAATCCAGCCCCAGCTCATCAAAATACGGCTTCAATTCCGCATCGATGCCTTTAATTTCACTTTGGAGCTTGCGGATTTCCGCAGCCACTTCGTTCAGATCAATTTCTTCTTCCGGCTCAAAGGTGTCAACATAGCGGGGAATATTGAGGTTAAAGCCGTTTTCTTCAATTTCCTGCATCGTTGCCACATGAGCATACTTGTCAATATCTTCACGGCGCTGGTATGCGTCAACGATTTTGTCAATATCACACTGACGTAGGATATTCTGATTCTTCCCGGCTTCAAAGTCCTTGGAAGCGTCAATGAACAGGATATTATTCGAATTACCGTTACGCTCTCTCTTTAGGACGAGAACACAGACAGGAATTCCGGTGCCGAAGAAGAGGTTTGCCGGAAGCCCAATAACGGCATCCAGCACATTCAATTTTTGGATGAGGTGTTTGCGGATTACCTCTTCAGCCGCTCCACGGAATAGAACGCCGTGGGGCAGCAGCACGACAGCTCGTCCATCTTCATCCATGTGATAAACCATGTGCTGAACGAATGCAAAGTCTGCCTTACTCTTCGGGGCGAGTTTGCCATACTCATTGAAACGAGGATCTTCCATAAACCGCATATCGGCTGACCAATGCGCTGAATAGGGTGGATTTGCTACCTGAACACGGAATTTTTTATCGCCAAAGTAGTCATGCTCCAAGGTGTCACCGTTGTAGATATTGAAATTGCGATAGGGAATACCACGCAGAATCATGTTCATTCTGGCAAGGTTATATGTAGTCGAGGTAAGCTCCTGACCATAGTAGTTACGTACATTGGCATAGTTTTTGAGACGTAGCAGCAGAGAACCGGAACCGCAGGTCGGGTCGGCAGCATCTTTCACATCCGTCAATCCGAGGCAAGCGATGCGGCAAAGCAATTCCGCAGGGCCAGATGGGGTATAAAACTCGCCAGCTTTCTTACCGGCTGTGGCGGCAAATTGGCCGATCAGGTATTCATAAGCGTTCCCAAGCACATCAATCTTCGTATCTTCCACACCAAAATTGATTTCATCAAGAGATGAAATGATTTTGGACATAACTGCGCTTCTGTCCTTAACGGTATGTCCAAGCTTCGTAGAATCGAGCTGCATATCCGAGAACAGGCCATCAAAATCTTCCTGAGAATCATTACCTATGGTGGACTCCATGAGGGAGTTGATGGCCTTTTGCAAAAACTCAATATCGAACGAACGGTTTTCCACCATCTTAACCATCTTTCGGAAAAGGAACTGCGGCTCAATCACAAATCCCAAGTCACGCAAAGCTTCCTCCGCGACGGCTTCCTTGTATTCAGGGTCAGCCCACGCCTCTTCATACCCAATTCCATCATCTTTCAAAAGATTTACCATGTACTTCTCAGTTTTGTCTGAAAGATAGTAGTAGAAAATCATGCCCAAGATGTAATTTTTGAACTCATAGGCTTCCATATTACCTCTGAGGGCATTGGCCATTGCCCAAAGCTTGTTGCAAAGCTCTTTTTGATGAGCTTGAATGGTGTTGTCCATTTTTCACTTTCTCCTTATTGATATTTTTCGGTATGCTTCCTGATAAATTCCACAATACGATTGACCAATGACCGTTTTTTCAAAAGCGGCATGGGTTTTGTTAGCCGGTCACGGATATTTCCGGCATCCATCGTACCGGAAAATTCATATTCCGAGATGAAGTCGGTAAGTATCTTAGCGTCGATGTCCTCCTGATGGGCAAAGGTCTCAATCTCTTTTTGCTTTTCAGCATTCTCGAAGTCATTGTAGGCAGCGTCAATTTCATCGGCGCTGTTCAGTCCTGCGACAACCTTATCCAAGAACGATTGCAGAATTTCAACCTTTTTGAGCAACTGCGGGTTGTCCGTCCTGCCAAGTTCATCTTTGATGTGCTTGATGTCGTAGTCTTTCTGCTTTGCGTCATCAAAGTGGATGTTGCGGATGAGATTCATGATGTAGGCGACATTGATTCGGTCGCTCTCCATAAGCTCAATGCAGAAGTCCACATCATTCAGCACCGAAACAACTTCACGATCTGTTTTCTGCCTTGAATAGAGCATCAGATATTTACTCTTGTAATCCTGATACTCCTGTTCAGACATCGTGAGTGCATTTTGGTCAAAGCTAAACTCGATAAAGGTATGCAGAGATTGCAGATACTTCGTAAGCTCACGAAAAGTCACAACAAACTGCTTTTGATCTTCCTCGCTCTGCATGGTATCTACCGTAGCGGGAGTATCGGCGATTTCCTTCAGTTTAATGACCATTTCGTTGAATTTCTCGACGAAGTAATCATAGTCTGGAACAATAATGCCCGACGTGTCCTGTGCCTTTGAGAACAGTGTAAGCGCATCATCTGTCTGCTTTTTGAGATTACGGTAGCAGATGACTATACCAAACGGCTTTGTTTCCTTTTCCACACGGTTTGTACGGGAATAGGCTTGCAACAGATCGTGATACTTCAAATCTTTGTCCACATAAAGGACAGAGAGCGTTTTGCTGTCGAAGCCGGTGAGAAACATATTGACCACGAGAAGGATGTCCAGCGGCTTCGTCTTCTTACCCTTTACACGATCCGAAATGTCCTTGTGATAGGCGGCGAAAGTATCAGTCGAGAAGTTTGTACTATACATCTCATTATAATCTTTGATGATCCGCTCCAACGCATCACGGCTATGCTCGTCTTTTCCCTCCGCATCTTCATTCTGTCCATAAGAAAAGATACCGGAAATATTTAGGTCGTGTTTGATGCTCTTGAAGATGTCGTAATACTTGACCAGCGCCTCAATCGACGAAACTGCGAATATGGCAGTATACTGCCTATTCCGTGTTTTTGCCTTATGGTTCTGAATGATGTGATTGGCAATCAAGGACATTCGCTCTTCGGATAGGTAAAGTTCATTCACATCGATGGCATTTGCCAATGTGGGATCGTCCCAATCAAAATCTCCCTCCATCGTCTTTATGTACTCCACATGGAAGCCGAGGACATTGTTATCGAAAATAGCGTCTTTAATCAGGTAGTTATGGACGCACTCTCCGAACAGCATTTCTGTAGTCTGCGTGATTTTTCCTTCGACTTTTCCGTTGACCTCAAAACGAGGCGTTCCAGTAAAGCCAAAGAACTGTGCTTTCTGGAAATGCCGCACAATATCTTTGTGCATATCGCCGAACTGACTTCTATGGCATTCGTCGATGATGAAAACGACTTTTTCATCTTTATATGCATCCATGATTTTAGCATACTGCGGACGCTTGACTGCATTTGCCATCTTCTGCATGGTGGTAACAATGAGCTGCCGGTTCTTATCTTGCATTTGTTTAACGAGAACATCGGTGCGGTCGGTTGCATCCACCGATCCGTTTTCAAACTTGTTGAATTCTTCCGTAGTCTGAGAGTCCAAGTCTTTGCGGTCAACAAGGAAGATGACTTTCTTGATATTTGGATTGGCTGCCAGAATCTGAGCCGTCTTAAAAGAGGTCAGAGTCTTACCGGCGCCGGTTGTATGCCAGACGTAAGCATTGCGGTTTGTCAGCGTTGCTTGCCGAACAAGCGCTTCAACAGCATAAACCTGATAAGGACGCATAACCATCAGCAACTTGTCCGTATCATTCAAAATCATATACCGTGTCAACATTTTGATGATATGGTCACGGGCAAGGAAAGCTATCGAAAAATCCTTCAAATTCGTAAGACGAACATTATCAAAGTCCGTCCAAAAGAATGCGAGGCTATGTAGCATCTCCCGATCCGAGTTTGCAAAATACTTTGTATCTACGCCATTAGAAATAATAAAGATTTGAATGAAGTGGTAAAGCCCATTGTAAGAATGCTTTTTATACCGCATCACCTGATTGACTGCTTCACGGATGTCAATGCCTCTACGCTTCAACTCCACTTGAATCAGTGGAAGTCCGTTGACGAGAATGGTTACATCGTAACGGTTGACATACTTCCCGACAACAGTAGTCTGGTGCGTTACCTGAAAAATGTTCTTTGTGTGATCGCTGTCAAAAAACGAAAGATAAACCTTCGATCCATCCTCACGTTCCAAGACAAACTTGTCTCTGAGTATTTTTGCACTCTGGAACACAGATTTGCCGAGCATCAGGTTGAGAATGCGTTCCCATTCTTTATCTGTGAGCGGTTTGTCCAGCTTACTCGCATTGAACGCCTCGAATTGCACCTTGAAATTCTCGACCAGTGCGTCATAGTCAGGAATTGAAATGGTATCATAACCTTGTTTGTATAACTGATCTATAAATTGCAGTTCAAGCTCTGCTTCACTTTGATATGCCATATCTTCATCTCCATTACTTGAGGATCATTTATAAATTGTCTTTAATGTGAGGGCACTTTATTTCATTTGCTCACCATATCCTCATACCCCACCAGCATCACATTTCCCATCTCTTTTGCCCGGTCGGTGCAGCCTTTGGTGAAGCCGTTTTTGGCAAAGAGGTAGTAGTGGACATTCTTGTAGGGGAACAGTTCTCTGCGCTTTACAAGCGTTTCCAAAACGCCGAGATCAACTTTCTCATTTGTCCATTTACACTCCCCGAAAAGGGCGGTGTTTTTATCCTGTTCGGCGAGAATATCGATTTCCGCCTGACGCTTTTCCTTAGGATCGTTGCCCCACCAGCGGCCGAGGGAGGAAAACTCCACCGGACATTCGCCGGAGAGCAGCTGCTTCCAGAGATACTGCTTGCAGATTTCCTCAAACACCTTGCCCATATAGTCGGACAGATGTGGCTCAATGCGTTTGTATGCCAAGTCGGCAGCGCCACGGGCGATGATTGAATTGTTTTCCGGCACAAACCGATACCAAAAGCGGAACATATTATCCGCAATAGAGTAAATCGCTTTTCGGGACGCCTTTTCACCATAGGGCGTCTCTTTTTCGATAATGCCGAGGGAGATCAGGTTTTTCACATAGGCGGAGCAAATATTGGTGCTTTCTCCAACCTTTCCGGAAATCTCCGACATACGGGAAGCGCCGGTGGCAATCGCCGTGATGATGGCATTGTAGAGCGCCGGTTCCCGCACCTCCTGCTTGAGCAGGTTTTCCGGCTCTTCAAACAGGGCGGAGTTGGGATTCAGGAATGTGTTTTTAATATTGTCCTCAATGCTCAGCTTATCACTCATCTGAAGCAGATACTGGGGTGTACCGCCGACAATGCCGTACACATAGGCTTTCTCTTCATCGGTGAAATTTTTGAAATAACGGCAAGTCTCCTCGAAATCAAAGGGGAGAATTTTCATCTGCGCCGTCCGCCTGCCGTAAAGCGGCGCTTTATAGGCAAGGACATGATCTTCCATATAGGACATAGACGAGCCGCAAAGAATCAGCATTAACTTGGAAGTATCTTTATATTGGTCGATCAGAAGCTGGATGGTGGAAGCGAGGCTTTTTGACGAGCGGGCAACATAAGGGTATTCGTCGATTGCAAGAATAATCCGTTCCTTTTCGGCCAGCTTGAACACATACTCCAAAGCCGCTTGAAAGGACAGGAAAGAGGTTTCGGCCTCCATGCCGGTATGGAAGCTTAGAATGCTCTTGCTGAAATTTTCAAGATTCTGCTTGGCATTGCTCTCAACACCCATAAAATAGATGGCGCTTTTATCGTCAATAAACTGGCTGATCAGCGCCGTTTTGCCGACACGGCGGCGGCCGTATATTACTACAAATTCAAACTTGTCCGATGCGTATAACTTATTCAGCGTCGCAAGTTCACGTTCTCTGCCGATAAACATGGATTACATCCTCCCATCTCAGCGACACGCATTGCTTATAGTATAACTAAATACAGTATAACACAAAATTAAAATTAGTCAAGTACGATTAGGCAAATTGTGATTGACTAATTTTCTCTTATGGGATTAGAAAACAAAACGAGTGCAAGAATCCAAACTCCTGCACCCGCTTATTATTGCAATAGTTTCTATATGAAAATCATCTCTGCATTTACAACTTCGTTGACACGTTCTCGAATATTATTCATCATGCGTACCCATTTCATTGGATTCTCCGCCTTAAGCTGTTCGGTAACACCTTCCTTTCCGGCATACTTTTTTACCAGCCGAAGAAAGAGTGTCTGTGCTTCATCCTCTACATCAGCGAGATAGGAGTAGAGCTTGCCGGAAGTGAGCAGATTGCAGTAGAGAATTTTATGGTGCTGCTTTAGATACTGTCTGCGGCGATGCGCCCATACGCCAATAGGACGTTTTTCTTCGGGTAGTAAGGCCAGATCAGGCAGGCAATAGTCGCCCTGAATGGTGTATGTGCCGCCCATTTGTTCAAATATTGTTTTAGCCATAATAGAAAACCTCCTTTGATACGCTCATTGTACCAAAGGAGGCTTCGCTTTTCGAATGTACGATTTTTAATCTTTCAGATAGCTTTCAAATGGTGCGTCGTCGCTGCAAAAGGTATCAAAAATCATTTTAGCGCCGAGGCGGAAGCCGACGAGAAAGGCATCGAGGCCGGTATCGCCCATCAGCTCCCCGTAGGCGTTGCAGAAATCGAGGAACAGCGCCTTGTCCTCACCGCTTAAACGCTCGGTCAGCTTTTCTTCCAGCTCGTTGATGTCTTTTGAAACCTTAAGAGTATGACTGCCCTTTCGGTATCCTCTGGCCTGCGGATCAACATTTCCGTAGTACAGCTCTTCTAAGAAATTTGCCATTACTCCGCACCTCCTTCGCTGTCTGCTGTGTGCAGGTCACGGATTTTCCGCCAGCTGGAAAAGCCTTGCAGGGTACGGATGTGCCACGGCGATTTGCGGGTGATGGTGCGGAAGTAGGTAGAGCAGAAGAACTCCACCAAATAGACCTTCGGAATGTGGTTGACATTGTTTTTCCGGAAAGACTTGATGTGCCCCTGATTGCACCAGTTGTTGATGGCGGTTTTTCCGTAGCCGGTGATTTCGGAAACCGCCTGTGTGGTCAGCACATCGGGATAGCCAGAGAGCAACTCGGTATAATACAGACGCAAATGCTCCCGCACGACTGGGGGTACCTGTTCCTCCATCTGGACAGTATAATCGCCTTTGTACCAGCCCGCCGGGGCGGAGTAGCTTTCGGGAAACACCTTACGGTTTTCCAGATAGGCAATCACATCCTCCTTTTTGATTTTGTAGCAGCGGGTTTTCCTGCCCGTGTACTCGCAGGGGATTTTCCCACTCTGGAGCAGATACAGGGCGGTGGATTTGCTGATATGGCAAATGCGATACAGCTGATCCTTCGTGATCACATCGGGGACAGCGTCCCAGTTGATTGCGTTTTCTTTCATGACAATACACCTCATATCTTGATAAGCTTTGCCGGTATTCGAACTGTCCGTGTATTGCCTTTTGATTTTTGTTCTTTCCGTTCTTTCCGCAGTTCTTTCCAAAAGCGGAAAAATCGCTGATTGGAACCGATGGGCGATTCCTCCGTATTTTCGGGCGATTTTTTCAAAAAGCCCAGATTTCATGCGGGTTTGCGGGCGTACAAGGCTGACTGAAACTGACAGGAGAAACCATGTAATTAACAGACGGCGATAAAACTCGAAATGCTGTAGACCGAAAGGTCTCTAGGGTTCGAATCCCTAACTCTCCGCCACAAAAAGCCTGTAAACAAGCCCGTTTACAGGCTTTTTAATTTTTGCCTAAAGGGCAAAGCCCGCACGATTTTCGGTTTTCAGAGGAGAAAATCAGCTGTTCTCCCCGGCACTGATCAAACTCCAGCGGCTGCTGAAGTCGCCGCCCTCCGGCAGAGCAAGCCCTGTCTCCATCGCCTGCGCCGAAGTGATCTTGGACTTGTAATCCAAGTGGGCGTAGATGTTCGCCGTGGTGGTAAAGTCGCTGTGCCCCAACCACTCCTGAATGTGTTTGAGGGGGACGCCGTTGGCCAGCAGCAAGCTGGCACAGCTGTGACGCAGATCGTGAAAGCGCATCCGGCGCAAACCGTGACTCTCCAGAAATTTCGGAAATGCGTTGGTCAGGTATTCCACCCGCATCCGCTCGCCCAACTCATCCACGAATACAAAGCCATCGTATTCATAGTTGTAGCAGTTGCCGCAGACCTGCTTGTTCAGCTCCTGCGCCCCAGCAAGCAATTTTGACTGTTCGGGCAGGGGACCTGAACAGCGCAAGCACAGCAAGCGGGTACTCGCTTGCTGTGCTTGCTGACCACTTCGTACCCCAGTATTTCCCCCTCTACCCATACTACAATCCGAACAGGGCGTTTTGGCCAGTTTTGGAGGACTTTTTCAAAAAATGTCGCTCCTATCCGTAACTTTTCGCTGCCCACTTCACCAGACGCCTTGTATTTCTTCGGATATTCGTATATAATGTATCGTGTTGAGTATTATCCATGCGGAGGTGCGGGATGAACGGGATCAAGGGCTATATCTCCATTCGGGAGGCGTCCTACCGTTGGGGCGTGTCAGAGCGGCGGGTCAACCAATATTGCGCCGAGGGGCGGATCCCCGGCGCGTCCCGGTTCGGGCGCTCATGGGCGATCCCGGAAAACGCGGAAAAGCCGTCTGACCCGCGCTTTCAGGAACAGCGCCGCGATTCCGGCAGGGCAAGCACCTGACGGATACCCCTCTGCATTGGAAGCATCCGCAAAAAGGAAGTGAACGCTATGACCTGCGACGAGAGCTTGTACCGCCAATATCTGAGCGGTGACGACGAAGGGCTTAATGCCCTGATGAAAAAATACGGCGACCCCCTGACCCTGTATATCGACGGCTATCTGCACGACGTTCACGAGGCGGAGGAGCTGATGCTGGATGTTTTCGCCTATCTGTTCACCAAAAAGCCGAAGATACGGGACGGCGGCTTCAAGGCGTATCTCTATAAGGCGGCGCGGCACATGGCACTGCGCCACAAGAGCAAGCGAAAACCGCTATTCAGCCTCGATGCGCTGACCGGTGAGCCGGACGGACGGCTGCTGGCGGAGGAGGTCATACGGACGGAGGAGCGAAACCGCATCCTGCATTTCTGCATGGATGAGATGAACCCGGACTATCGGGAAGTCCTCTATCTCACCTATTTTGAGGATATGAGCTACGCGCAGGCGGCGGAGGTCACGGGAAAAACGGTGAAGCAGATCACCAACATGGTGTATCGCGGAAAAGAGAGCCTGCGAAGGCTGCTGGAACGGGAGGGGATCACAAATGCGGAGTCATGAGGAACGGGTCGCTGAGACGAAGCGGCGCATCGCCAAAATTGAGCGGGAAAAACGGCTGTGGCGCAATACGGTCACCATGGCTTCCGCTGTGGCGGCGTGCCTTGTGCTGCTGGTAGGCGCATCCTTCGCCATGCCCGGCATTGCCGCAAGCATCCAGGCCGGCGATTATTCCGGCTTTGAAACGGCGGCCAGCATCTTTCACGGCGGCGCGGCTTTGGGATACATCGTCATCGGGCTGCTGGCGTTTTTACTCGGCGTGTGCGTGACCGTTCTGTGCTTCCGGCTGCGGCAGATGAACCGCGAGGACGGACAGGACAGGGAAAGCGAGGATGCGCATGGAGCTGATTGAGAACCTGCTGCAACTGCTGGTCACGTTCGTCGGCACGGTGCTTTCGGGTATCGCCTACCGCAAAAGTCGCAGGCAGGCGTATTTTCTGCTGCTGTGCTTCTACGGCTGCTTTGCCCTCGGTGCGCTCTACTGGACGCTGTATCTGCTGCTGTTCGACACCACGCCGCGGGTCTTTTATGTGTCGGAGTTCGGCTGGGTGGCAAGCCTCATCTTCCTGCGCATTTTGCAAGCAACGCTCGCCACTCAGGACGAGCGCAGCTTCCGCTGCCGCAGGGCGTGGCTCGCGCCTGCGTTCGGCGTGCCGCTGCTGGCGTTCTACTGCACCTTCGGGGACATTCTCTCCAACCTGATCTGGTGCGGCATGATGATATGGCTCTCCTTCTGCGCCATTCGAGGAATTGCCTATGCGAAAACGCAGACGGGCGCGGCGCGGAATATGCGGTGGTTTCACATCGGCGTGCTGTGCTTTGCGTTCGCGGAGTATCTGCTCTGGACGGTGGGCTGCTTCTGGCCGGATACCTCACCCGCAAGCCCCACCTTCTGGTGCGATATGCTGCTGACGCTTGCGATTCTGGGGCTGCTGCCCGCCACGAGAAAGGCGGTGGACGCATGACCTACATCGAAAACATCTTCATCTGCATGGTATCCCCGCTGCTGGTGGCCGCCCTGTGTATGGGCAGGCGGCAGCTCCGCTTCTTCCTGTTCTGCATTGCCGGGATGGGTGTGTGCCTGCTTTCGGCCTACATCAACACCTTCCTCGCGGCGGTATGCCGGGCGGACGCCCTTGCCGCCACGGCGGAGATCGCGCCGGTGGTGGAGGAAATGATGAAGCTGCTGCCGCTGGTGTTCTATCTTCTGGTGTTCGAGCCGGAGGGGGATAAGATCAAGCCCGCCGCCATCACGATTGCCCTCGCCTTCGCCACCTTTGAAAATGTGTGCTATCTCATCCAGAACGGCGCGGACCGCTTCTCCTTCATCTTCTTCCGGGGCTTCGGCACGGGAGCGATGCACGTCCTCTGCGGCCTGATCGTGGGCGGCGGACTTGCATACACATGGCAGCGGACGTGGCTGAAGATCGCAGGCACCTGCGGCCTCTTGGGCGCGGCCATCACCCTCCACGCCATCTATAATCTGCTCATCGCCTACGGCGGCGCGGCGCAGTACATCGCCTACGCCCTGCCGGTGCTGCTGGTGGCGGCGGGAAAGCTGTCCGCTTTCCGCCTCGGGCAGAGGAAATAACCGAATAATCACTCCCTGAGAGCTGCTTTTTGGCGGCTCTCAAATTTTTTTGAAAAATTTTGCGTTTTGGGTGAGAGTTTTTTCGATTTTTTGTACCTATATAAGTGAAGGGGTTTTTAAGCCGCATTTCAAAAAATCCAGAGAGGAGGTTCAAACGATATGTACGATACCGCAAGACGGGTCGCACTCGTCAAGCAGCGGGTGCGGGAAAACACCCGCCGAAGGCAGCGGCGCGGCATATATGGACTGAGCGCTATGTGTATGCTGCTGTTCGCGGTGCTGATGCAGGCGGTGGGCACGGTCGCCGGGCCGGGGCAACCGGAAGCATGGGGCGTGTTCGGCGCGATGCTGCTGCGGGAGGACGCGGGCGGCTATGTGCTGGTGGCCGTCGTCTCCTTTGCCGCGGCGGTGGCGATCACCGCGCTGTGTTTCCGGCTCAGAATCAGAGAAAACCGGAAAAAAGGCGGGGCGGACAAACCGAACCGACACGAACAGGAGGAGAAAAGCCAATGAAGAAACGAATACTCAGCATACTGCTCCTATGCTGCATGGTGCTGACGCTGCTGCCGACAGCGGCCTTTGCTGCGGGTAAGCTACCGGATGTCAAGCTTTCCGTCCCAACGAAGTTTGACAAGACAGTGGAGCTTACAAAGCAGAAGGGAGAATTGAAAATCAAGGACAGCAAGACCTATCTGATTAAGGGCTCCGCAGATCCGAACTGGTATTTTCAACACCGGATCAAAATTGATGGCAAAAACAATACGCCGCACATCTTTCTGGACGGCGTCCGCATTAAGGCACCCAATGATGGCCCTGCCATCGAGCTTTACAACGGTCCCTCCGCCTGCCTGTACTTTATCGGCAACGACAGCGAGCTGATCGGCGCGGAGAACTTCGCCGCGCTGCAGAAAAACAAAACCGATGGTTATCTCCGTGTTCTGGTGCAGACGGGGACAAAGCTCACGTGTGAAGGCGGCAAGTATGGCGCTGGCATCGGAGGCTCAAAGGTCGGAATCAAGAAATTCTCGGAGGGACACGGCGTGAACCTTCATTTCGGCTCTCTGGCGACGAATATCTATGGCGGGGGGGTTCTTGCGGCCCGCGGGGGCGTCGGG
>ERZ780060.470-NODE-470-length-16016-cov-2.840173_pt1 | contig 16016 bp, 10 predicted proteins | sample MGYA00511176_ERZ780060 | MGnify/ENA primary metagenome ERZ780060 (study PRJEB29588, sample SAMEA2148374) | human gut metagenome | biome: human gut; feature: human-associated habitat; material: faeces | place: Denmark | collected 2008/2010 ... | reverse complement strand
TAAACAATTAACTTTTGACATTCCAAATGATAATGGTGTTTACTTGCTAGTTGGTGCTAATGGTGCTGGAAAAACCACCTTACTCACTTGTCTTGACAGAATATGTAATCCATATGCTTTTGCTACAAACTTCACATCTGCTAATAATACAAATAATATTGACCAATATTCTGCTTCTTCAATTGAATACATAACAGAACATGCACACATTAAATTTCGGAAAGGCACCCGACGTTGGGCATGTACTCCTCGCACCAATAGTTCTCCATTATTAAAAAGAGAATTTGGATTCGAAAATACAATCTTTATTAAAGCTGATTCAAAAAGAATTGATGTACCTCAGGAAGAAATTAGAAGCGGAAATCTAGTTGACGTAGAAAGTACAATTATTGAATCACTTAACAAAATATTTGAAACCACAAAATACAATAACCTTAAACGTTTAAGAAACGTTAATGGTCGTGGAAGAAATTCAACCTACTTTTATATATTAAAAGATGGAAGAAAGTACTACTCAGAAAAACGTTTCAGTACTGGTGAACTCGCAATAATAAGATTAGTAGAACGTTTACAAACAACTATGTCCAACTCTCTCTTTTTGTTAGACGAAGCCGAAATGGCTTTACATCCCCGAATTCAAAAGAATCTTTTGGATTATTTAAACGAAAAAGCTACCGAGAAAGGACTAACGATTATCATCTCGACACATTCCATCACTATGATAAAATCAACACATAGAAATAATATTATGTTGATGGAAAATGATGCCTCAGAAAATACAGTTATTTCTACACCTTGCTATCCAGCAAAGGCAATTGGTTACGTAGATTTTGAATCAAATATTATTTTTGATACCATTTTCTTTGTCGAAGATGATATGGCTAGGCTTGTTTTAAAAGCAATGATAGCTAAGTACGCCAATATTAATACCCTCATTAAATCCATGATGTATTGCATTGTTCCGGTTGGTGGATATGAGCAAACAGCCCTATTAGCAAAAAATACTAGACACCAACTTTTTGAACGCTCTAAGGTATATGCACTTTTAGATGATGATGTATTTACAGAAGCAATACTTAACAATCAAAAATTTGCTCAACTATATGAGCAAAACCGCGATCTCATCTTTTCATTAAAATGTACGCCAGAATCTTGGCTAATTGAACACTTGGAAAATCGAGATGCTAATCTGACTTCTTGCATACGTTATAATTACCACTGTGAAATTAATACTATTTTAACAGACAACAGATATACTGCATGCAATGCTCAAAGTCCACGAAAACTATGCAAGCAAAAAATGGATATAGTTCTAAAAATATTAGAAGAAAGATGTGGGGATTCTCAAGAATCCATCCTCAATTCTTTTGTCGATTTACTAATAGAGCAAGAAATGGATACCGGAACAATTCAAAGTGTATTAGCACCATTATTAAGATACTAACTCAAATAAATTATCCCTCCAACTTTTTCAAAATTATTGTCATTTGATTGTCACGCAACCAAAAACGAGCCAAGAAGCGCCGCAAATTCGGCATTTCTTGGCTCATGTACATTATTCAAACTCTTCCCAAAGGAAGTATCATCAAATCAAAAATGCTGATTTTATGCGGCATTCCACCGCATCTGTTTCATCTAATGTTACTCTTTTCATATCGTTTTCAAAAACTTTAGTAGCAAATTAGTTGCAATAATTCAATATTGCTTCTACGAAATCAATGGCAGATATAATCTACTTTTACTACTAAAAACGAATAATCAAATGTGGCTTGCGGGTGCTTAACTGTGCCTGCTGCCGCACCCACTATGAAAGGAGCTTTTCTATGAGCAATCAACACAAACATCCAACTATAAGTTTTAGAATCAGCGATGCTGAACGCAAGCAAATCGAAGCCCGTATCCTTGCCAGCGGCATGATGAAGAAGGATTACTTTGTCCTTTCTTGCCTCTATAACCGCATCTGCGTTGTTGGCAAGAAAGAAACCATATATCATCTTGTACAGACTATTAATGCTCTGTATCTGCAATTACTTGAAATGCAGAAAGCATTTGCGAGACTGTAAACATCCAACTTTAAATAATCTTCCTACATGCAATGAAATCAAGGAACTACAGACCGACTATAACAATATGCTTACAGCTATCATTGATCTGCTTGATGGTGCTAAGTATCTGTGGGAATGATAACACCATGAAACAAAATAATCCTTGTTACCTGTTTTTCATGTATGAACCTGATACAGATACATATTGCATAACTTGCTGCATTCAGGTACTCTTTATGATTACAATATATTCATTATAATTATATAATAAATTAACACTGTTCAAAGTACATATCATATATATCTTCACATAATACCATTTTAAACACTTTAACCCCAGTGTTCTTATATTGCTTAATTATTTCATTTTGATATTCATATGGCATATTACATCCTAAATAAATTGCTGTTATGTAATCCTTCACTTTAATTATGGGATAACTTTTTGATTTCCACATTGAATATTCTCCAATTTTTCTTGAACGCCATTCTCGCTCATAAGACCAACACTCAGATTTTGTCAATATAGTCCTTGATACATATTCTTCTTCATTTTCAAACTGTTCTACACATGGTTTTTTATTTGTATATTCAACCTTAGCAATCCCTTCTAAGAATGCCTTATCTTTCGATTTAGCAAAATCATACTCAATACATAAACCTGAATAGCCATCTGCATAATGTGCCCACATTAATTTTGAATTATTCACTTCTGAAAAACAAGAAATCACTATCTCTTCCTTGTATGATATCTTATGCTGCTTTATTTTCTTTAATAATGTCATCGATAAATCTCTATTTGGTAATTGATTCTCTATTACGATATTTAAAGCCCTATCAAAATTCTCTGAATAAATCAACCTATTTATTTCATCTTTCTTAATAGAAATTACCCTTTTTAATACTTTAATAATTTCTTTTCTCTTCTTAATTGACGGAACAATTTCTGGCGCATTGGGTAACTGTGTGTCAAATGGATCATTAAAAAATTGTGGTGATGTATAAAATATATATCCATCTAACGCTATTGCTCTCCATTTATCTATTACTTCTCCAATACTGCTTGCATCTTCTCTTGATAAATTAGGCGTAAACATTAAGATATCTGTACCTTTTTCATCATCTGCTAATTTTACTGCATATTCCTTTGATAATGGATAATATTTATACAATTTTCTAGGATTATCATATAAATTAATTGACAAATTTCTTCCACTCCTGTTTTTTATTTATATTTACTTCATCTACAATATAGTACATAATTTAAGAGTATGATACCTCCTCCAATATCTATCTTAATAATTTAACCAAACTCTTTTCCAGTTCAATATTTGTTTCCAGTTATCCTCGAAAAGCTATGGTCATCACGGATTTTTGAAGCATATATTCAATTTTCCATAGATATACGATAAAAATACTCTTCAAAAAGTCTTGAATTGATTTTATTAATTCTCTACCAATTCCATATTCTTCTCTAAATTTATGCTTTTCTTCTCTTTTATGCCTTTATGAACATATTATAGCTAAAATTGCAATAATCACTGAAATTACTGCAATGACTTGATTACTCTTCGTGTAATTTATTTCTGCCATTTTTTCCATATAATCGTATTTCTCTTCATATATTTTCTTGTAATCTTCTATCTTAATATATTTGTAATCTTTTAGTCTGCACTTATTATTCCCCTTATATAAAATCCAATTTTTATCAAAATCTTTCATCAAATCTTGTTCGCTACCTCTTAATGGCTGACATTCTGAAAAACTTCTAACTTGCTTAAATAATTTGATTATTTCTCTATTAAAATATATTTTCTTACGTCCAGATACATATTTTGAATATTCTTTTTCAAAGAATGTAAGTTCTGATTCCCCCATTATTCTCAAATAGAATATGTTTCCATATTTCATTACATATTCGCTTATATCAAACTTAGGAACCTCATTATCTCCTGATAAAAGTACATATTTTGTGCTATCATAATTTCTATTAAGAATAATATTCTGGTCTTTATTGTAATAAGAAATACATAAATTATCCCCAAGATATATTTTATCAATATCTATAGATTCTTTTCTTATTTGATAAACAATACTAAGTAATTTCCTTTTTGTGCCTGTTTCTGAAAAAAATAATGATGTAACAAAATGCTGGCATATATACTCAAAATAATTTTGATTCATTTCATAAATTATCTCCAGTTTATGACAACCATCAATATTAAAACTTTCAAAATAATCGTCATCTGTTATTTGTGGCAAATATTCTATTATGAATTGATTACGATTTTCTTCATTAAGCATAATACTAAATGAAATATCATATTCTATAAAGGCATAGATATCATTCATTTGTGTTACAGTTATATCTATGCTATTTATATATTTAGAGTCTATAAATTGCACTTCCGCAAGTCTGCCCAAAAAGCAATGTTCCTTTTGCATATGTACATAGTCATATTTATGCAGAATTGTTGGTTTCCTATATAAAACATTGAATACCTTATACTTTTGGTGTGATAATTTATAAAGACTATTAACTAACTTTGTCATCCCATCATTTGATAAAATGTCATAAATTTTAACCTTTGGTACATAATAATTTAAAAAATAATCTGTGTGCTGTTTATTTACACTTTCTTTTTCAATTTTTCTGCAAAAATCCCTTGTTTGCCTATCAACATATTCATGGTATTCTATCTGATCAAAATTTTGCAAATAAAATGCAATTTCAGATTTAATTTTTCTATGTTTCATTTATACAATCATTCTCCATTTTATCTACATCTCATATTTTACTAAAGCCAAATAAAATACTAGAGTTCCTTAACAATCCTCATAAACTCTTCATATGAATAAGCACCATTATATCCAGGATTCTTTGTTTCAAACACCATATAATACTTGTACATTCTTCCAGCCATTTCAGCCCATTTTGCCCCAGTTTCTGCTTTTTCTTTGGACTCTGAATTTTCAAGTTGGTCTCCTTTTGTTTCAATCAGAAGCAGCTTGCCACTTTCTGTTTTTACCATTAAATCTGGATATGCGTTTATTGCACCATTGATTGAAAATCCTTTTCTTGCTATATTTCTATGCCACCATCTTACATTGTTCAAAGAAGATAATTCCATAACAACTTTTCGTTCATATTCTGTATCAAAGTTTTCTTCTTCGCTATACAAAGATTTTGGAATCGATGCAATAGTATTTGTCGGTGATATCTCTCTCGGTAATTTATATGATGGCAGACAAGAGATTTTATCTTGTTCAACCCACTCATAAAACATTTTCTTTGCATATTCATTTAAAAGAGAATTAACTTTTTTATTAATTTTCAAAACATAGATGCCTGGGGTCTGTTCCATATCTGTTAATTGATCCTCAGTCAGGTTCTGAATAATTCTGTCTACATATATACCCAAATCTCTATCATTTACCGCATTATTCTTTGATAATTTCTTTATTATCATATCCTTGCACAAACGTATTTTTCTATCTGATGGCTGTTCATCAAACCACTTTTTCACATTTTGATTGTCGAATCCCTGCAATTTCCATGCTTTAGGCATTGCATCAGAATCATCAATATCTATACGGGCTATTTCAGAATCCACACTATCAAAATCTATAGCTGTATCTTTATCCAATAAAGAAAATCCTGCATATAAATTTTCCTTGGATAGAGGCTGTTGCACATGTTCAAAAAACAGAGAACGTCCTGTCTCAATCATAAATTGTGGTATTTCCATACTGCTAGCTTCATCTGCAAATAATTGATTCAATTTATAATGTTTCATTTTATCCCCTACTTCCGGTGGTACAGGTACATAATCCTCTTCTGTCTCCTGAAATTCCTGCCGATACAACTCATTCTGTGATTTTGCATGTTCAAGCATATCGTTAATCGCTTTAGATGATACTGAACTATCTTCTGTTCCTGTTTCAGCAGATTCATTCTCCAATGTTTCTAACTGTATCTTCATTAATTCTACATTTAATCCATCAAGTTCGTCTGTATCCTTATCATCATTACCAACTTGAATATTGTCAAGTGGCAGCTCTGTCTGACCATTAGCTTCTTGTTTTGTCTGCCGTTCATCAACTACATCTTCACAGTCATCTACTCTATAATCTTTACTGGTAAATCCTGCTGCATTAAGTCCAACTACTACCTTATCAAGAGTTGCATAAAATGCATTTGATGATGTAATTACATATGAAAGATTTAAGACTTCGCTTTCATTCTTTTTGGTATTAGGTAATCTTAAAATTCTACCTAATATCTGCTCCACATCTATACTCGATGTTCTATTTGCAACTGTAGCTAGTATATATGCAAAAGGACAATCCCACCCTTCTTTCAATGCATTAATTGTTATAATATATCTAATATTGCAATCCGAACTACTCAAATCTATATTCTTTAGTTCATCCTTATCTGCTGTTTTTATTGCAATTTCAGACTCTGGTATTCCCATCTCCATTAAAGTATGCTTAATCTTCTCATATGTTGTACTGTCAGCATTGTTTTTAGGCTGTGCCTGAAACAATACAATAGGACGAATATATTTACCGCCGTTTTTTTGTCCCTGAACCGCCTCCAATTCCAGCTTTCTTCTTAATGATACAGCAGATATAAAAACATCTTCCTGTGATTTTCTGTTGTATACAATTACAGGTAACTTTACCATGTTTTCCGCTTTTAACTGTCTGGCATCTACAAATGAAATTATATTACTTCCCTTCTTCGGTGTTGCCGTTAGATCAAGTACAAATGACGGATTAAAATTCTGTAACATTTCCTTACTAAGTTTGCTCGTTGCATGGTGGCTCTCGTCAACAATAACAACAGGATTCAGTTTGCGAATAACCTGAATTAAAGCAGTTTCATCTGTATCTTCTAATAAATTACTGCTATCCTGTTTAAATCTTACAAATGGTAATAAACTACCATTTTCCTGATATGCTTTTCTTCCATCTTTTTTACTTGTCCTAAATGAATCGTAACTTAATACAAAAATAGACAAATTGTCACTTACTGATGTTGGATTAAAATTCTGTCCATTCAGGAGCTGTTGCTTTGAGTAAACTTCTACTTTATTTCCAAAATCAACATCTATCTTCTTTCTATATGCATGATTCTTATCTGTTAATGTCTTATATGTCTGTGACAAGATAGCATCTGAAGGTACAAGCCATACTACTGCCTTAGGATGTATATGTGGCATAGAAGCAAATATCGGTTTGAGCGAATTTGCTGCCAGAAAAGTCTTTCCTCCTCCCGTTGGAACTTTAAAGCAAACCTGAGGAACACCTGCTAGTTCAGGATTATATGGTGGCATGCCGTCTATTCCAACATTAATTCCTTTTTCATTCCACAAAGCATTATAGGCTTTACTTATATTCTGCTTTTCTATCAGCAATTCTAAAAATCTGTCTAAATCCTTTATTACCTGTAACTGATATTTTTTTAATTCCATATCTCATTCCTTTCTAGATATGTTCAATATCTCTTGGTATTTTCTTAAATGTGATATTCCATTTTTGTAAATCACTATCTGACAATGCACAAGAATCCGCATACATAACATATGCCTGTTCTTTCTTATGTACACTTGTCAAAAATTCATAATCAAGTATTGTTACCCTATCTTTTTCATAATAAAAATAATAGGCTGTATCATTATATGAACCAAGAAAATACTTTTCCCGTATATCTTCTTTATACTCAATGCCATTTGTTTCTGTATACCAGACATACTTTCTGACTTCAGTTATATCTACCTCATTATTTATCGTTCCATCTTGCATAAATAATGGATTTCCTAACTCATAGTATGAAAAGTTTCCACCTGTTCCTTCTACGGCGTTCTTTTCTTCTCCATAACCATTTATTACTCGTTTCACACGCTCCGCAGTAATTGTATCTGCATAATCTCCCATTTCTACAAGAATAAATTTTCTATTGCCTCCGTCTGACTTGTTCATATTCAAAACAGCATGAGCTGTTGTACCGGAACCGGCAAAAGAATCTAGAATTAGTGTTTCCTCATTTCCAGTAATTTGTAAAATACGTTCAATCATTCTAGGTGGCTTAGGCGTATCAAAAACCACCTTACCATCAAACATTGCTTTTAGTAAACGTGATGCCTCATCCGTATGACCAGTTTCCTCAAAAGACCAAAAATTTGTTACTGGGCGTCCACCTACTTGATTAATGTATGCCTTCCTGCTTAAAGTTCCCTTCCCATTTCGTGAAAAATAAAATTCTGGCAAAACATTATTGTTTATCTCCTTAGCCCTTTTCATAGCATCCTCTAATGATCCATCTATTACTATAGCTAATACATCTCTTCTTATTTTTTCTTTAGGCACACCACATATTTCTGCCCTTTTTTTTTCATCATGAATATCACTCAATTTATAAGAGTACCACTTATTCATCGCTTCTAACATTTGTTCTTGTCCTAAACTCCAACATCTTCCTTGCGGTGGATATGCAAATTCTCCAGTATATGGATTCTGAATTGCATACACCATTCCCTGATGTGTTGATGCGTTAGGTGCACTAGCAACAATGTTTCTCCATGCTCCACGAGGATCATTATCTGGATTTTTATATTTTGAATCCATTTTTTCAGTTCGCTTTAATTTATTAGGCTGCCAATATGGTAACTTTCCATATACAAGAATATGTTCAACTTCTGCTGCAATGCCTTTCACATCGTTTCGCATAGAATATGTTCGCTGCCATGAAACATCTTCTACAAAACAATTTGCTCCAAAAATTTCATCACAAATATTTTTCAAATTATATAACTCATTTGTGTCAATACTGATAAAAATAGCCCCATCATCTGCCAATAATTTTTGTAGCAGCACAAGTCTTGGATACATCATACATAGCCATTTATCATGCCTTGATAAATCCTCTCCTTCTTTACCAACGACTTCCCCGAGCCACTTCCTTATCTTGGGATCATTTACGTTATCGTTATATATCCATCCTTCATTTCCGGTATTGTAAGGTGGATCTATGTATATACATTTGATTTTTCCTTCATACTGTGGAAGAAGCGACTTCAAGGCTTCAAGATTATCACCATGAATTATCATGTTATTGCTGTGAATATCATCTTTGTGCATACCACTTTCATCAAAACTATACTTTCTTTCAAGTACTTTATACGGAACATCTTTATGATGATTAATTACTTTGTCTTTTCCTATCCAGTCTAATGTAGGCATATATTGCTCCTTCTCTGTAACTACTGTAATGTTTCTATTGTTTCAATTATGTTTTCTGCTTTATCCGTCAAAACATATTTGCCTCTTGTTTTTTGCTCTATATAATCTTGCTTTTGCAAAATACTAAACATACTGTTAATCTTCATCTTGCTACATTTTAAAGTTGTCGCTATCTCCTGCTGTGTTAATGGAATGACTTTTTCATCCAGAATCACTACTTCATTATCATGCATAAACTTTAAAAGATCATAATAATCATTCAGAAATAATTTGATACCCATGTTTTCTCCCTACATTGCAAATCATAATCTACTTGTAAATTATATCACATTTTTGTGATGTTATAAATATCATTTTTTTGTTATCTATTTATCTTTAACAGCTAAAAGCAGAGGAATTATCTCTCATCTTTATGATTTATAACCAACAAAAAATTACTATGACATATTAAAACAATCCGCTACACCAAAATCTGGCATAGCGGATTGTTTTATATACATCTATCTTTTTTTATTTATCAAGCAAATCTGTGTAGAAATCAGCGTAATGTGTCTCGCCTGACTTGATGTAGTCAATGGCTGCTGATGGATGCTGATTTAAGCGTCCTGTGAGCAGGTATGGAATATCGTAGCCCCATACAGCACCGCTCTCCTTGAGCGGAAGCATATGCTCTTCAACGAATTTAAGTACAGGGAATACATTGTATTTTGGATTTTTGAGGAAGCTGAGTAAAAGCTCCATCGCACAGTTTCCTGCGCCTCGTCCCATGCCCATCATTGTTGCATCCAACAGGCTGACTCCCTGGGCTGCCGCCTCTATGGTGTTTGCAAATGCAAGCTGCTGATTATTGTGTGCGTGCATTCCTACGAACTTTCCGTTTGCCTCAGCAATTTCTGTGTATTTATCGGCAGTGCGGCGAATCTGCTCAGGGTAGAGAGCTCCGTAGCTGTCTACGATGTATATGCCGTCTGCAGAGCTCTTGGCAACCATGTCAAGTGCCTGATCAAGGTCTGATTCCTGTGTGTTTGAGATGGCCATGATGTTGCAGATTACCTCGTAGCCCTTGGACTTGGCATCCTCAATCATCTCGATTGCTGCAGGCATCTGATGTACATATGTAGCCACACGCACCATGTCAATCACACTGTCCTCGCGAGGGAGAATATCCTTCTTGTAATCACATCTGCCGACATCCGCCATGACAGAAATCTTCATATCAGAGTTGTTGTCTCCGACTATCTCACGGATAGCTGCCTCATCACAGAACTTCCATTTGCCGAATTTATTTACATCAAAAAGCTCCTTAGATGCTTTATAACCAAACTCCATATAGTCGATGCCTGCCTTTACGTTTGCACGATAAAGAGCATTGATAAAATCATCTGTAAACATAAAGTTGTTTACCAGTCCTCCATCTCTAATGGTAGCGTCAAGCACGCGGATATCAGGGCGTGCTGTCATTAAATCACCTTTCTGAGCCATTTTTGTTTCCTCCAAGTATAAATATTATTGTAACAAGTATAAATATTACTATAGCTTGATGTTACAATTTAAAGTTTTAATGCTTCAACGCTTTAAAGCATATAAGTATAATAACACAATTATTTAAAATTGCAAGTAAAACTTTACTTTTTTTAGTCAGACTAATATAATGAATGAGGTTGTAATACAATATCAAAGGAGGACTATATGATTTCTTATTTGACTTCGGCAGATATGTCGATAATAGCTTTCATCGGAGTGATTTTCGCATTCGCACTCACATGTATTGCTATTGCAAAATTAAATAAATTTTTACCAAAGGACCTCGGCAGACAGTTTGCTGTGGACGGAAAGCTTTCAGCCGGGAAGCCGAGAGGCGCCGGTATTATCTTTATATTCACATTTGTGATATCGGCAGTGCTTTTCTCACAAATCAATGCGGAGATTGCCATTTATCTTGTGCTTATAGTTATTGAGATGCTCACAGGCTACTTTGACGATGCGGCAGAAAAGCCATGGGGTGAGTATTTAAAGGGAGCACTTGATTTTGCGGTTGCCATTGTTGTGGCAGTTGTGTATCTGCATTTCAACTCAAGCACAATCACCTTTGCCATATTTGGCGGCTCTGTAAATATTCCACCTGTTGTGTTTGGAATACTTACAGTCATCTTAGTCTGGGTATCAATCAATGTCACAAACTGTTCAGACGGTGTTGATGGTCTTTCGGGAACACTTACCATCATTACCATAATGACCTTCTTCGTGCTTGATTCAGTGCTCAAAATAGCTGACAGCTTCAACTATTGTATTTTATTATTTGCGGTATGTCTGCTCGGATATCTGTGGTACAATGCCACACCAAGCAAGCTTTTGATGGGTGATGCCGGCTCAAGAGCCATGGGTATATTCATAGCTATTTGTGCTCTTAAATCACAAAGCCCATTCATCTACATACTGGCAGGTCTCGTGCTTATCATCGACGGTGGACTTGGACTCGTAAAGGTTTCTCTTCTTAGATTTTTGAAGATACATATTTTAAAGAATACCACAACTCCTATCCATGACCACGTCAGAAAGAAGCTCGGCTGGTCAAATGCACAGGTCGTTTTCAGATTTGCAATTATCCAGATTGTTGTGTCACTCGCAACGGTTTATCTGGCGATGATTTAACAGTTTTAAAACTATATAAAGCAAAAGCCGGAGTCTGACAATTTGTCGGCTCCGGCTTTTACTTCTTTCGGCTCGTAACTGTGAATGTACCAAACAGTTACATACTTATATAATTTACTGTGTGGACTCCTTTAACACTACCTCATACGGCAGAAGTGTCCTGTTCTCAGTCTCTTCACCCTCTATCTGTCTGAGCAGATTCTTACAGGCTCTTGCTCCAAGCTCCTTTGAATCAAATGAAAGCGATGTAATGGACGGCACATTATTTTCCAGCACTGAGCTGTTGTAAAATGAAGCCACCTTCACCTGCTGCGGCACCTTTATATGCCTTTCGCGGAGCCGTCTCATGGCCTGCGCACAAACTGCATCATCCATACACAGCAGACAGTCGCAGCCTCTGTCAATTGCATCATCTACAGCCTTTTCGACATATGCTTTTCCTTCAAGGTTTAAAAATACAAGATTTTCATTTATTTTCTTTCCAAACTGCTCATGGGCATCCACTACGCCTGCGTATCTGGTCTGATTTACAACAATATCCTCGCTTCCACCGAGAAGCGCCATATTTTTCATGCCACGCATGAGCATAATTGATGTCAGCTCCCTGCAAGCACTTTTATGGTCATGGTCAATCTGCTTTACATCCTTATATTTGCATGAGCCAGCTGTGACAAACGGTATCCTGCGCTCCTGCAAGAATGTCACCTGTGGATCATCTACCATTGTGCGAAGCAGCACCACTCCATCCACCTTATGATTCTGTATGATACGCCTAAGCCCCGCCATATCATTGCCTGAGCCTATACAAAGCAAAAGGTCGTATTCCATCATACCTGCTATCTCCTGAATCCCCATTATAGCTTCCTGGAAAAAAGGCAGATCGACAAGTGCATAATCCCCCGGCATCACCACACATATATTAAATGTCTTTGACTGTGCAAGCCCCCTGGCTATTACATTAGGTTTATAATCATGCTCCTGTATATATTCAAGCACTCTTTTTCTTGTTGCAGCGCCTATCCTGCCCTTCCCCGATATAGCCCTGCTTACTGTTGTCTTTGAAACGCCAAGTGCCTCTGCTACATCTGATATCGTGATATTGTTACTCATTCTGCCGCCTCTTTCATCTGAATGTGATTAATCACTGAACAACTTTTATTTGTTGCGCAACTCTATTGTTTTTCATTATAACCTATCTTCATACACTTGTCATCCTGGACATGCAATTTTTGCGCAACTGACTCATTCTTCCACGCATATTCGCTCAACATTTTGCTTTCTGATGGTTTAATGTTTACACCATTTATTTACTAACGTATATTTATATTATGATTAAAGGGTCAAAAGGTATCATCGATGCATGCTTGCATGCAATTCGATGCATACCTTAGTGACCCGCATATCATATTATAACTATTGGAGGTACATATAAATGAATTTTAACGAAATATTATATGGTGTGGCATATTACGACGAATATATGCCTTACGACCGCATAGAAACAGATTTTAAGATGATACGCGATGCCGGCATGAATGTTATCAGGATTGCCGAATCCACCTGGAGCACATGGGAGCCTGAGGAGGGAGTATTTGATTTTACACACCTGCACCGTATGCTTGACTGCGCAACAAAATATGAGCTGAATGTCATTGTCGGAACACCTACATATGCTATTCCATCATGGCTTGCAAAAAAATATCCCGATATTCTCGCTGTAACACATAACGGCAAAGAGCTCTACGGCCACCGCCAGAACATGGATATCACAAACCCTGACTATCTGCACCATGCACAGATTATCATTGAAAAGCTCATGGAGCAGGTAAAGGACTACGACTGCGTGATTGGCTTCCAGCTCGACAATGAGACAAAGCCTTATGACACCTGTTCCAAATACGCTCAGGCTAAATTCGTAGAATATCTGAAAAATGAATTTCATGACATTGACGAGTTTAACAGGGAGTTTGGACTTGATTACTGGAGCAACCGTGTGGATGACTGGGATGCCTTTCCTGATATCCGCGGCACTATAAATATGAGTCTTGATGCTGAATACAAAAAATTCCAGAGAAAGCTCGTGACAGACTTTTTTGCATGGCAGGCCGATATCGTCAAAAAATACAAGAGAGATGACCAGTTCATCACTCACAATTTCGACTTTGAATGGCACGATTACTCTTACGGCATGCAGCCGGAGGTCAATCAATACGAGGCTGCCAAGTGTATGGATATCGCAGGCTGCGATATATATCACCCTTCCCAGAGCAGTCTGAGCGGCCGCGAGATTACCGCCTGCGGCAATATTGCAAGAGGCATAAAAGGTAATAACTATCTGGTGCTTGAGACTGAGGCAGCCGGAAATCACCCATGGCTTCCTTATCCGGGACAGCTGCGCCTGCAGGCCATAAGTCACATTGCAAACGGTGCATGCATGGTTGAATACTGGCACTGGCATTCTATCCACAATGCCATAGAAAGCTACTGGAAGGGCGTGCTCTCCCACGACCTTAGACCGAACCGGCTTTATAAGGAGTGCAGTGTTATCGGAAACGAACTAAAAAAATACGGACACAGGCTGGTAAATTTGAAAAAGACAAACAGGTTTGCGGTTATTGCTGACAACGCTTCTCTTACAGGGCTTAATGAATTTAAGCTGAACAACGAAAGTGACTCCAACTACAATACCGTTTTCAGATGGCTTTGCGATGCCCTGTATCTGATGAACATTGAGTACGACGTGATTCCTGCCGATCCGGCACTTTTTGCTTCATATGAAAATATACTTGTGCCTGCACTCTATAGCGCAACAGATGATGTGCTCAATGCCTTAAATGAATTTGTTGCAAACGGCGGCAATATGGTGGTAACGTTTAAATCTGCTTTTTCGGATGAACATCTTAAAATACGCCATGACGTGCAGCCTTATATTATAAACAAGTCTCTCGGCATACAGTACGATGAGTTCACCCTGCCTGACAATGTCACCGTAACCTGTGGCGGCAAATCCTCAAAAGCTCGTGACTGGATGGAGATGGTCGACTGTACCACTGCCACACCTGTTGCTATGTATGAGCACAAGCACTGGGGAGTACACGCAGCTATCACAGAAAACTCTTACGACAAAGGACGCGCCATGTATCTTGCCACACTTTTTGGTGAGGACACGCTGATAGAAGCTCTAAAGCTTTTCTTCGGCGAGCAAAAAAATGAATTTGATGCTTCTTATCCCGTTGTCATAAAGCGCGGCACCAATATGCAGGGAGAAAAAATCATTTATCTGCTTAACTACTCGGATGATGAGCAGACTGTTACCTGCCATGCAGACGGTCTCAAGAAGCTTTGCGATGACAGTACAGTATCAGCAGGCGATTGTATAGCTCTTGCCCCATGGGATTTTAGCATTCTTTATGCTGATTAAACCATAGCTTATATCCTATGCTTTTTGCTGCAGATAAATATTTCACAAAAAGCTCATTATATAAGGTCTCAATTATTAATTTTTTCATAAAATTTATTAAGTCTTTTGTTTTGGTGTTGTTTGAATTATTTTTCAGTGTTATAATTTCAAGCGGATTAAAAAGGTGGTTTTATGAAGAAAATACAGAATAAGCTTATAGAGCTTTTCAACCGCTACAAGCATGTGTGGATTTTATCATACTTTATCATATATCTGACCTGGTTTGGATATTTAGAGCGCACTGTTACCACACATTATCACTTGATTCATCTTCCGATAGATGATTATATACCGTTTTGTGAATACTTTGTTATTCCTTATATCATGTGGTTTGGCTATGTGGCCTTTGGAATTGCTTTCACGGCATTACATGACAAAAAAGAATTTTACAGACTGTGTGCGTTTTTATATACCGGTATGACCGTATTTTTGGTTATATCAACGCTCTACCCGAATGGTCACAATTTAAGACCTTATTATTTCACGCACCACAATATGTTTACAGCGCTTTGCGAGTGGCTTTACTCCACTGACACACCGACGAACCTGTTTCCGAGCATTCATGTTTACAATTCGCTCGGCGTACATATTGCCATTATAAACAGTGAATG
>ERZ780060.465-NODE-465-length-16153-cov-3.081563_pt1 | contig 16153 bp, 14 predicted proteins | sample MGYA00511176_ERZ780060 | MGnify/ENA primary metagenome ERZ780060 (study PRJEB29588, sample SAMEA2148374) | human gut metagenome | biome: human gut; feature: human-associated habitat; material: faeces | place: Denmark | collected 2008/2010 ... | reverse complement strand
CGCACGATAAATTCAAAACAGCTTCTGAATTTATCGTGCGATGAATTCCTTTCTACCCTCTGTTATAAAATGTAAAACTTATTGTGACATGAAAACTTTTCTCTAACTTTGAAAATGAAGCAACCCTAACAACTATGAGTGCACATACTTTACAACTGATAATTGTCCTCACGGTTTTATCTTTTACAGGAAACAATATGAACCGACCGGATAAAGAAAAACAACACTACTATTGCGAATATTGCGGAAAGAAATTCCCTGATGTCCGCCAGCTCATCTCCGCCACCTGCCCCCGTCATCCCGACGGCTCGAACAAAGGTCGTCACAAGCTGTACGAAGGAAGCGAAAAGCAGGAATACACCTGCAAGTATTGTGGAAAGAAGTTCCCCAGCATCCAAGTGATGACGGGCGGACAATGTGTGAATCATCCGAAAGGTACGAACAAAGGACCACACGCCCCGGCGTTGTAGCCCCTACATATAATAAGGAGTAGAAACTATGTTTAAAGGAATGACCCTATTCAAATGTACCCAATGTGGCAAGCACTTCAAAGCCCCCGACATCGAGTATTGTGCCACTACCTTTTCAATGCCTCAGCCCTGCCCGAAATGTGGAAGCATAAGAACACGCCCGGTAAGTTTGTTCGGAAAAGTGACGGAAGAGGTTTATCGGGGGATTTGGGAGAGGATGGAGAAAGAGTGAGTAAAACTGCAATTATCATATAAAACTTATAAAACTTAATCATGGAACTCAACAATAAAGAAATAGCCTATCTATTGGGATGTTATGTCATCGTTGAAGATAAAGAAATTAATTCTCACGAATTGGCTGTACTAAATAATTTCTTGCCTTTGCAGAAAGACAGCCAGTTGTATGAGGAGCGCAAGAAAATATTCCAAGATGACGAAACAAAGATTCCCGTCAAGAAACTTCTTGACGAGCTATCACATTTACACTTGAACAAAGAAGAAAGTGAAGACCTCGTTCATTTTCTCGTGCGTATATCTTATGCGGATTTTTATATGGACTCAAAGGAAAGAAATCTTGCGGAAAAGGTATCCAAAATTCTTAATGTACCCTTTGATCCTATTGCCGAATATGAAGCTTTGAACAACAGTAAAAACATATCAGATAGCAAACTAAAGTGGCATGAATCCTTGTGGGGAAAAGTAGAGAATTTTACATATGGACTTTCTGATAAGAATGAAAAACGGACTGATAAAATTTTAGGAGGATTAGGTTTTGCTGATATATTGGAAGAAGTAACAGAAGAAGCTTCAACTGACATGGAGAGAGTTTCCAGCATTTTGAATACAATCAATGGTGACTTGAAAACTTGTGCACAAAACTTGAATCAATTTAACCCTGCAAAAAACAAAAGTAGAAAAGAATTCAACAAAATAAACGAGACCATTGCTCATATCAGAGAAGAATTCAATCGTATCATAAATGAATCCGTGTCCCAAAATATAGAACTTTTGGACAAGAAAAAACGCAATATCCACTATTTTACCATTGCGTTTATGGGAAGGACAAAAGCGGGGAAAAGCACCTTGCATAAAGTGGTGACGCAACAAGACGATGACGACATAGGCATAGGAAAACTGCGTACCACAAGGTATAACCGCAGTTGGTATTGGGACAGATTACGGATTGTAGATACACCGGGTATTGGTGCGCCAGGCGGGGAAGTTGACACTGAAATAGCAAAATCAATTATCGACGAAGCAGACATGATTTGCTACATCGTGACAAGCGACTCTATACAAGAGACCGAATTTGATTTCTTTGAAACAATAAAAGACCGCAATAAGCCATTATACATCATACTGAATTACAAAAGCAACCTTTCGGGCATTCGTCTGAAAAAATTCTTAGAGAACCCCACCGACTGGAAAGACTGTAAAGGCCCGCAATCCATCGAAGGACATTTCAAGCGCATCGAAGAACGGCTAAACGGTAAGTACAACATGGATGCAGTTGCAATCATCCCCTTACACCTATTGGCAGCACAATTATACGTAGAAGGCGGATTTGACGCTGAAATTTTAGAGAAATTAAAGACAGGTTCAAATATCACCTCTTTTATCAGAACGATAAAGGAAGAAATTTACAACACCGGTTGTCTAAAGAAAAGCCTAAGCATTATAGACGGATCTTCGTATAACATCCATCAAGTAAACGCCCGGATAAAGGCGGACTGCGATAGATTAAGGGAAGATGCCTGTTTGCTGGAAAAAACAAGAGAAAAAATAAGCTCCTTTTTCTCAAATGAAAGAGGCAAACTCACGAGTCAACTATCCAGTATCACGGACTCTGTCAGGCAGGAACTTAAAAATAGGGCAAATACATTTTCTAACGAAAACTATGACAACGAAAATGCCGGTGCAGCATGGGAGAATGACTCTGTGGTGAAAAACATTCTCGAACGTTATAAAGAAAGGATATCTGATTGTATCGAGGATTTTAAATCCAAACTAAAATCTGAATTAGAGGAAGTTACAAGTGATTTGCAGATACATTTCAGATTCACCTCGTTCCAAAATATCAAAGGATCATCCATTAGTAACACACGGCTTGGAGTTGGCATTTTTGGAAGTATTTTAACGGCTGCAGCCCCATTCATAATCTCACAGTTATGGCATCCTGGTGGATGGATCGCAGCGGCTGGGACAGCCGTTGTCGGAGTGATTGTTTCAATCTTTACCAGTTTGTTCACATCAAAAAGTGAAAAGATCAGAAAAGCCATAAACAAAATGAGAGAGCAGCTCGAAAAAGGCATTGATGAGAATATGAGCAAAAACAAAAATACCCTACTGGCAAATATAAACAGTTCCATAAACAGTGCATCCCAGGAGATCAATAATGCTTTTGTTGCCTACATTACTGGTGCTAATGACATTCTTAACGAGATGGATACGCTACTCAAGAAATGTGACAAATCAGAAAATGCAATTAACTCATTAATCGGTTTCAGAATTCTTGATTATGTCAGAAAGAACAAAGTGAAAGGCAAGAAGATCAAGGATATGGCAAATGAATTTCTGATTGAGAACTACCCGGTAGAAAGAGATTGGACAAATCACTCTCTGACCTACAAATACGCCAATGCTTGTAATGAGAATGATAAAATGAAAGCCGAAAAGGCAACTCAAATGACTATTAACTTCAAATAAATAGAACAATGTACGAAACAATCAATTATGCCAAATATCAACAGCGACTTGAGCAGTTGATATTGAAGACCAAACAGTTGTTGGCACAGACTGACAACAGCGACCTAGCGCAGAAAATGGATGCCGAACTACAAGAAGTCAGCGAACGGAAAGAATTGCGACTGGCATTTGTCGGACAATACAGTTCAGGAAAGTCAACCATCATATCGGCATTGACCGGCAACAAAGACATTCTGATTGATGCCAACATCGCTACCGACAAGACCACAGAATACCGATGGAACAACATCACCCTGATGGACACCCCGGGAATCTTAGCAGGCAAGGTCGAAGAACATGATGAAAGAACCAAAGCTGCGCTAAAAGAGTGCGACTTGATTTTTTATGTATTAACCAGTCAACTATTTGATGACGTCATTTTTAATAACTTCATCGATTTGGCATATAATCAACACTTGGCAGACAAGATGTTTATTGTAGTAAACAAGATGAATATGGAGTATGGAGATTACACCCAACTCGTACAAAACTACACCACGTCTTTGCAAAACACGTTTAAAGAACGCGGCTATGATTTCTCGGCTTTCCCCGTCGCCTTTATCGATGCGAATGATTACTTGGAGGGGGTCAAAGACAAAGATGATGAATTTATACAGGTCAGCAATTTTGAAAAGTTTATCAATGACCTTAATTCATTCGTAAGCAGCAAAGGACTCATCAAAAAACAATTCGACACGCCTGTCCGTGTACTGCAAAGTTATGCAAAAGACATTGCCATCTCGGAAGTAGACCAAAACCGTGGTTGATTTTTCCCGCCAATTTGAACAGAGGTTAAGCATTAGCGAAAGAGAACTCAAACGCGATGTTTCCAATGTACTCTATTCTTTTGAGACAGATGCAATGACAAAAGTTTCAGCCCTATCCAGTGGAATCGGTTCCTTAGGAGAAGCAGAATGGAAAGTTCAACAAGAAGAGTTGAACAGAGCATTACAGCAAAGCATAAATACGACTTCCACAGAAATTGAGAAAGTAGTAGAACAGAATTATGCAGATTTGTTAAGAGAAGTGGAGAACTTTGGCAATAGAGACACTCTTGCCAAATATATCAGCAGTATAGATGCAAAACTTAACTCCCCCAATATCAGCATAGAAGAAAGAAACAACCTCAACTATCAAAAAAAGGCGCTGAATTGGCTTAAAACTGGTGCGACAAAAGTTGGGGATATGGCACCTGGCGTAAACAATGTTTTTGGAGGAATTAGTAGTGCTTCAGGTTCCTCATTACATAACATTGTGTTAAATGTGGGACATTTTTTCGGGAAAAGCTTCAGACCATGGGAAGCTGTAAGATGGGCTAGCAATATTGCCAAAGTGGCAAAATTCGGAATCCCTGTAATTACAGCGGGAATAGACATTTGGATGCAGTTGCGTGAGGAGAAAAAGGAGAACGAGAGATTGCAACAAATCAAAGAATCCAAGAATCAATTCATCACTGGTTACCAAGGAGAGCTGAACAAAGTCAAGGGGCAATTTGAAGATTACCTGAATACGGTATTGAAGAATTACCGAGACAAGCGTAATGATGTAAATAAGTCAAAAGATGAAATCATCAAAGCCTCAAAACGTAATGATGCCATCAATAAATCCATAAATGAGCTTGAACAAGAATACGTTGACTTCATTGAGGTTATTGAAAATGATAATTGATAAAAAGTATGGCATTTTACTTAATTGAATTACACAAACCCAATATTGTCATTGTGTGGGGCACTCCTGTTGGCAATGATTTGAAGAAGAAAGAACGGATAGTTACTCACCTGCCTAAAGCAGATGATAACTATTTATTCAAGCAACAGATTGGGGACAAAGAATGTCTATTTATAAACTGTTATCATCCTTCAGAACTTCCTTCTACAAGAAGGAAATGGTTTACTAATGATAAAGCTAATTTTAGAGAACAATTAGAGATAGTGTTGAACCTTTAATGTAAAAATAAATCTTATAGGAATACTCCAAACAGCCAAAGATTTGTATAATGCTAATTCAAATAACCAGCTGGATAAATACATAGGTAAAAAAGTTTCCAACATCGTAAAAAAGATTGATGGAACTGAATATCTCTAAAGAAAGAGCTGCCGAAATAGAAAAATTAGTAATAACCAATTAATTCTTTTTATTATGTCCAAAGTATTCCAAATCACCCCGAAGCGCACGAAGCGTGTGAACGGGACAGTCCTTACACCGGAGATGGTAGTCACCGTCACTACCCAGTCGCACACCATAACTCCATTTTATAATGGAGCCAAGGAAGTGCAGGAAGCCTACATGCGACTCTACAACTTCGATTACAAGAAAGCATGCTGCTCAGCAAATGATTTTGAGTTTAAAAAGTTAGATTAAAATTGGCTTCTCATCTGACTCTCAAAAGCCAGTATATCTTACTTTGCCGATGAAGATATACTTCATCAGTCAACGCAGTATATCTTCATTGGCAGTTGAAGTATATCTTCTTTCAGAAACCTGTTTTTTTTCATTCACTTGTGCAATGTTTTGACACTTCCCCACCCTAACTTTGCACAAGTAAACAATAACCAAAGATGATTATATGGAAACATTCAGAAAGAAAATCCAGCAAATGACCGGTTGGTCAGACACTGTGGTCAATGCCATTCAATGTGAAGCCGAAGCACGTATCTACATCGGTGCAGGACTGAAAGAAACAACTGTCAACGGAAAACCAGCCTTAATCCAACCCCGAATAGACCCAAACTATCAGATGCCGGAATGGTGGATAAAGGAACATGGGGAAAAGTGGCGTGGATGGACAAACAGCGACTTAATGGGCGAAGGTTATCCCCCACACGATGAAAACGGAGACCCATACGAGCTGCACCATATCGGGCAACTGACCGATTCGCCTCTTGCCGAACTGACCTGGTCGCAACACCGGGAAGGGGAAAACTATGCGGTGCTGCATACTACCGAAGACTACTCGGACATTGACCGCAGAGCATTCGAGAAAGAGAAAGCTGCACACTGGAGAGCAAGATACCGGACAAGAGTATGAGAAACATGCAACATACATTTCCGGGTGAAGAACTGGACAAACGGGAACGAGTGTGGCGTTTTGCCGACTATGCAGCAGGAGCCTGCGTATCGCTGTTGGAAGGATTCATGCGTCACGCACAAATCCCCGACCAATTGAAACCTACGTATGAAGAAGCCGCATTTGCCTTGCACTACATACTCGACAACCAACAGGAAGAGGAAAATATAAATCTGGAAACCTGTGCCCGTGTCTTGTTCGGGTTACATCATTTTGCCATCTGCCTGCCTTTTCTCAATGCCGAATACATAGCTGTAGACGATGAAGACTATGCTCAAACAAACCTACTGATAGCCAAGCGGATACTCCCTGTACTGAAAGACTTTGCAGCACACACCCAGTGTCCACCCAGCTACTTTAACCGCATCTACACAGACATCAAAGACCAGTGTGCCCACTGGGATGCCACCCTGCAAGAGATGATATTTGCTTTCGAGTATTTGACCGAACCTGCCAAGTACCATAACGAAAGAGACATCAAACGGATGCAGACAGGACTACACCTGTTTGCCGAATACTTACAAGAAATGTATAATTGAACCCCATGCGAAAAAGGAACACGCACATGAAATACAGAGACGGGTATTTATGCGGATACGATGACCTGACCCAGCTGCCGGTAGACATACTGGAAGACATCATCATCCGCATCTACCAAGATGGTTTGCACTGCATTTGGAAATCTGGGACAGGGAAGATACGGAAGAAAGATGTTATTCGGACGAAGAGTGCGATTTATGGGGAGTGCTTTGCGGAGAAGAGCGCAGATATACTCCTTTTTGGGGTGTGATGAGAGACCATGTCTACGTCAACGAAAAAGAACCGGAAGACAATAGTCAGCCCCAACAACGCCTGTACAATCCCATCTTGGAAGACAGATTAAAAGAAAAACAAGCAAACGGGTTGGGAAAAGACTTCTGCTACATGAAAGAAACATACAAGCTTTCGTGGCAGGACATGATGCAGATTTCACGCTTCAACCTGACCGTCAAGATGTATTACGATTAAATTAAACGACCAAAAACCATGACAAAAGACCTGTTTGACAAATATATATGGCTGGTAGATACTATCTACCGTGCCGGAAAAATCACTCTCGAAGAAATCAACAAACGGTGGATGCGTTCCCAGTTAAGTGAAGGGACCAGCCTGCCACACCGCACGTTCCACAACTGGCGCAACGCTATCGAGCAAGTATTCGACATCAATATCGAATGCGACCGCAAAGCTGGTTATTATTACTACATCGAGAATGCCGACGACATGGAAAAGGGAGGCGTACGCAACTGGCTGCTCAACACGTTTGCCGTAAACAACCTCATCAATGAAAGCCATCACTTGAAACGTCGCATCTTGTTCGAAAACATACCGTCGGGCAGGCAATTCCTGACTCCCATTATCGAAGCGATGCGCGACGGACTGGAAGTGAACATGCTGCATCAAAGTTATTGGCGCGACACCCCCACTCTATACACCGTACAGCCCTATTGCATCAAAGTGTTCAGGCAACGCTGGTATGTCGTAGGCTTTTGCAAAGAGCGTAACGCCCTGCGTACGTTTTCGTTAGACCGGATACACCAGCTGACTACTTCAGACATACATTTCACTTACCCAAAAACTTTCGACCCGGAAGGATATTTTGCCGATTGTTTCGGCATCATTGTAGACGATGAGGATGTCGAGACTGTACGGATAAAAGTATCTGCCACACACCGGCAATATGTGCGTGCCCTGCCACTACATTCCTCCCAAACAGAAGTAGAGACAACGGATGAATACTCCATTTTCGAATACCGTATCAAACCGACTTTCGATTTCAAACAAGAAATCCTTTCGAGAGGAACCGACATGGAAGTCCTTACTCCTGAATACTTCAGAAAAGATATTGCAGACACCATTCGGAAAATGTCTGCCCACTACCTATAATCCCAAAACTTTGTCATCTGTATTCGAAACAGGAGGACGATAAAAAGAAAATTTGAATCTAACCCGATTATGAAACAGAAATTTTACCATAAATAATATAAATCAGAAGTTAAACGTAAAATGAATGTCCGCATTTAGCCGACAAAAAGTAAAAAAGGAGTTATTTCTAGGAGTTAAAAGGAGCTAGAAGACCAATACTTTTATGCTATTGGCTTTTAACTCCTGCCGAAGGCATAACTCCTTCTAACTCCTTTTACCTACTGGTTTCGTGAGGATATTCATATTATAAGAAGCTATTGATTTCCTGTTTTCACTTCGCTCCATGCCGGCGGATTAACTCCCATCAGGTGGCGGACAAAGAAATCGTAACGTTTATGTTCGCCGAAGGCTTCACCCATGGTGTGGTGCGCACCGGGAATAACCACCAATTCAAAATCCTTGTTGGCTTTGATAAGTGCATTGACTACTTGCATGGTAGAGGCAGGGTCTACATTGTCATCCAGTTCGCCTACCACCAACATCAGCGGACGGCTCAACAGATGGGCGTTTTCCACATTCGAACAGGCTTTGTATGAATCGTCTATCGGGTAGCCCATCCACAGTTCGTTCCACCAGATCTTATCCATGCGGTTGTCGTGGCATCCGCAAGCCGAGTAGGCGGCTTTGTAGAACTCGGGATGTAGCAAGACGGCGTTCAATGCCTCTTGTCCGCCGGCCGAACATCCGAAGATACCTACACGGTCGAGGTCGATGTACGGATATTTCTGCGCAAGGGCTTTCAGCCAGGCAATGTGGTCTGCCAGTCCGGAGTCTTTCAGGTTCTTGTAACACACTTCCTCAAACTCTTTCGAACGGAAGGAAGTGGTCATGCCGTCTACCTGCACCACGATGAAGCCCAGTTCGGCAATCGCCGACATGTAGCCGTTGAAGGGTGAGAAGGTCTTGGGCACGTACTGGTCGCCCGGACCAGAGTAGATGTATTCGATAACAGGGTATTTCTTCGAAGCGTCGAAGTTGGACGGGCGGTAGACAATGCCCCACATATCGGTCTTGCCGTCGCGTCCTTTGGCTGCGAATACTTCGGGAGCTTTCCAGCCGTTGGCGGTAAGTTTCGAAATATCGGCTTTTTCCAATTCCATCATCACTTTGCCGTTTTCCGCGTTGCGCAGTACGGCTACAGGAGCCTGGTCTACTTTGGAATAGACATCTACCAAGTATTTATGGTCTGATGAATACCATGCTTTGTGCATTCCCTCCTCAGGAGTCAGTTCTTTCATGCCTTTGCCATCGAAGCCGATGCGGTAATAATGTATCAGATACGGGTCTTCGTCTTTGTTCACCCCGTTGGCCGAGAAATAAATCTGCTGGTTGGCTTCGTCGACGTATTGCACTTCGCGTACGTACCACTCGCCTTTGGTGATTTGGTTGATGGGGCTTGCCGTAGCGCGGTCGTATAGATACAGGTGGTTGTAGTTATCCCGTTCACTCGACCAGATGATGCGTTTGCCGTCGTTCAGGTAGTAGCGGTAGATGCGCGGATAGTTGACGTATTTTTCTTCCTTTTCTTCGATAAGCGGGCGTACGCTGCCATCAGTTACCGACATTTCGAGTACCCGGTAGACTTTGTGTCCGCGTTCGTTGTATTCGAAGGTAATTCCTTTGCTGTCGTTGTTCCATATAGGTTCGTACAGTTCATACTGGTGGCTGAAGAGTTCGGTAGAAGGTATCAGCCGTTTGCCGTCTTCCACCCCGAAGATGCAAGGCACCTTGAAGGGCAGTTCATCGCCCGGTTTGGCGTATTCTTGCTTGTGCAGTTTGGGCTGAAGCTGGTCGGCTGGTGATGATTCCACGTAGTATACATACCGTTTCTCGGTAGGGCGGATGCGGCAAGAGGCTACATACTTCGAGTCTGGCGACCAATAGATATACGATGAGTAATAGTTTGCCATCGTGCCGTCCTGGCTCAGTTGCTTTTCTTCACCGGTTTTGATATTGCGTACGCATACGTTGTCGTTTTTGATGAAAGCCACATACTTGCCATCGGGCGAAGTGACGGGTGCTCCCTCTTTTTCGTCATCCCGTTCCATCCAGTGGCGTTGCGGTCCCGGTGCAGGAAGGTTGCCTTCCTCGGTCAGCTTGTTGTGGGTAATGTCGAAGCACCAGCGCTTTCCTTCAAAAACGAAGCGCAAGGTGTCCAGGTTTTGCGACACGCGGCATCCGCGGATGGGAAGCTGCATCGGGTCGATTTCTTTGCTTGTGCTTGCGGCAAGGGATGCCGATAACTTGTTTGAGTCGAATAAAAGAGCGCGTTTCTTCTCGCTGGCATCTACTTTCACGTATTCCTCACCTTCGGGGGTATTTCGTATGTACCAAAAACAATTGGTGCCTTCTATCCACTGCGGGTTTACGTTGCTGTAGTATACTGATTTCGGACTGTATTTTTCGCGCAGCCCGTAAGCGCGGTTGTAATCTTCTAATGTGCCTTGCGCCCAAGCCGCACCGCTAATCAGGAGTGCGGCGGTAGTGAGTATGGAATATTTCATTGGTTTGTCGGGTTTATATTGTGCAGGTAACGTATTAAGGAGAGAAAGGAAGCGAAGTTCGAATATAAGCTTTATTTTTTAGCGATATCATCCAAATTTTACTTCCTTTCTCTCCTTTAATACGTTACTACTTGAATACTATTTCACTTCCCATTCATAAATTCCGGAAGCGTTTTTCTCTGGTAATACGACTTCCAATTTGACGGCTTTGGTTTTGACCGGTTCGAAATCAACAATGTTCGGGTCGCCTTTCTTTACGCCGTAGTCGTTCAGGTTCTGAACCGGAGTCCATGCACCTGCTGCGTCCTTGTAGTAAATCTTCCATGACTTCGGGACACGGCATCCGCCCCATGGAGCGTCATCGAACCAATAAACCGTAGAGCTGGAGACGGTCATTTCTTCAGGGAACTCGTATGAAATCCATTCGGTTGTCCCTTCTTTAGGCCACCAATGATAATAAGGAATGGTACGGTCGTTCTCATCTTTTGGCACCAGTCCGTCGGAGATAGAAGAAAGCGATGAACCTTTGTGAGATGCATCTACCTTGCTTTTCGATGCCAATGTGGGGATAGCTGTCGGACGGGTAGCGTTTACTTCATAAGGCAACCATACCGCCATGTTGCCCGAACCACGATGTGCCCATGCGTAGTAAGGAATCAGGGTCAGTGTATGGTCTTTTGCAACGAGGCGTCCGTTGTTGTCATATTCCAGGGTTTGTGCCTGAGTTTTGATTTCATTGATGCCGTACAGCAGGTCGGGTTTGCTCACCACTTCAAATTTCGGTGTGCGGTTCATCAGGATGCTCAGTACGTCGAAGTCGTTGTCGGGCCATTCGGCGCAATATACAATCGGGCCTCTTTCTATCGCAATGCGTCCACGGTCGGCTTCCACTTTGTTGTTGGCTTTGACGGTGCGCGGTTCCATGCCGAAGTGCACTTCCACCTGGTCGCCTTTCTTCCATTTCCGGTCGATGGTGAAATAGCCTTGCTGCAGTTCAGCATTCATTTCTTCACCGTTTACTTTCACGCTGTATTTGGGGCGCAGTCCGTCAGTGTACATATACAGGTCGCTCGGCACGACTTGATTTTGTACCCAGCCCGGTATGCGGACTTTCATGGCGAATTGTCCGGCACTGTTACGGTCTACGGTGATGGTGACATCTCCGTTCCAAGGATACGAAGTGGTTTGTGACAGTTCTACTTTCTTGCCGTTAACTTTCAGTGTCGCGTTGTTCGACATGAAAAGGTTGACGTATACATTGCGGTCTTTTACGGCATATACATATCCCGGAAGCGAAGGAATAAAGCGGCAGATGTTCGACGGGCAGCAAGCACATCCGAACCAGGGCTGACGCTGGTGTTGTCCCATAGATTCCAAGGGATTGGGATAGAAGAATCCTCCGCCGTCGAGCGATACGCCCGAAATCAATCCATTGTAAAGCGTACGTTCCAGTACATCGTAATATTTGGCGTCGCCATGCAACAGGAAGAGGCGGTAATTGACATACACATTACCGATAGCCGCACAGGTTTCGCAGTAAGCCGACATATTGGGCAGTTCGTAGTTGGCTCCGAAAGCCTCGCCGTTGCTGGTGGCTCCGATACCGCCGGTAATGTAGAGCTTCTTGCCTACAATGTTGTCCCAAATGCGGTCGATGGCATGTACATACGATGTGTCTCCTGTCAGGGCTGCCACATCTGCCATGCCGGCATACATATAAGTGGCCCGCACGGCGTGTCCTACCGCTTCGTCTTGTTCGATGACCGGTTTGTGTGCCTGGCTGTATTCGTCACGACGTGATGTGTAGCCACGTTTGTCGAGGAAGAATTTGGCTTGTTTCAGGTATTTTTCATCACCGGTGACGAGGTATAGCTTGGCGAGTGCCATTTCGGCAATCTGATGTCCCGGTACACGTACCACTTGGTTGGGGCCGTCGCCTATTTCACGGCATACACAGTCGGCATAACGGATGGCTATGTCGAGGAAATTACGTTTTCCGGTAGCCTGGTAGTGGGCGATAGCGCCTTCTATCATGTGTCCTAAGTTATAGAATTCGTGGCTCAACTCCTCTACTTTCTCCCAGCGTTTGCTTCCTGCCCATTCGTGCGGGTGTTTGGGGTTCATCGTGCGTGAGGTATACAAGTAACCGTCGGGTTCTTGTGCAGCGGCGACAATGGTCAACACACTGTCGATGTATTTTTCCAGTTTCTTGTCGGGATAGGTTTGGAGCAGGTAGCTGGCTCCTTCAATGGTTTTATATACATCGGTATCATCGAAAGACAATCCGCCTACCTTGATGGTATCGCTTGGATGAGCGGCCATCTCAAAATTTTTATAACGTCCCGTCTCTTCACATTTGCTGAATGCCAACGGAATAGTTGTTTCACGGCTTGCTTTCAGCCGTTGTCCCCAAAATGAATCTGTAATTTTTACAGAAGTGAACGGAACGGGGTCGATAGGATACCCATGTGCCGCCGTTCCCTTTTGTGCGTATGCTCCTCCTGTTACGATAGAAAAGAGCAAAGCGGAAATCATCAGTTTTTTCATGGTTTGTATTTTTTATGTGAGTTAATTGTTTACTGTCATTTCACTTTCCATTCGATGATTCCTCCCGATTCGCCCGGCTGGAGCTGAGCGGCTATTTTCAGTCCGGTGGTCTTTACGGGCTTGAAGTCGAGGCTGTTGTAGCAATCTTTCTTTACGCCGTATTCGCCGAGGGCTTCCACTTCTTTCCACGTGTTTCCTACCTTATAATATAATTTCCAGCTTTGCGGCACGCGGAAGTTGCCATCGTAGTGGTCGAAGTCGAGCCAGTACACCTGCACGTTCGATACGGTATAAGGCTGGTCGAACTCGTAGGCAAGGCTTTCTTCGGTGCCTTCTTTCAGCCACCAGTAGTGGTAAGGCTTCGAAGTATCCGACGAACGGCGTGGTTCCCATTGGTCGTTCACACCCCACGCATACGAGATGACCGAAGCCGATTCGGGTGCATCTTTCTGGATGGGTGCCTGTATGCTGAACGTCTGTGCCTTGCTGGCTATGGTCGGTTCGGGGGTTGGAGTAGCATATTCCTTGGCTTCGGGAATCCATACTTCCATCTGGTCGGCACCGCGATTGTTCCACGTAGAGTAAGGAATGGCGCGGAAAGTAACATCATTCACCGTACCGTCACGTTCCACTTCCTTGGCTGCTCCGCTCAATACCATTACGCCATTAAGCAGACTGGCATCGAAGGATGCGTCTATCTTCGTGTCGGGGGTGATGAACTTGTTAAACACGGTGCTGTCGGGTTGGTCTTTGCCTTCCAGGCAGAATACGATAGGTCCGCGTTCCAGTGCCAGCATGCCACGGTCTACTTCTACCGAGTCGTTCGCCTGGATGCGACGTACGTCCATCGGAAGATCCAGCTCGATAACATCGCCTGCCTTCCAGCTACGGACCAAGGTTTCATAGCCATCACCTTCGGCAGCCCGTGCCGACGAGCCGTTTACTTTCAAGGTATATTTCTTAGGAGCATCGGTATAAGCGTAGAGGTCGGAAGCTACCGGAGCACTCTTTGCCCAGCTGGGGATGCGCAGGCGGATGGCGAACTCTCCTTCTTTATCAGGCGTCACCTTAATAGCTATCTTACCGTTCCAAGGATATCCGGTGGTCTGTTCCAGTGTGACCTTGGTGCTGTCGGCAATCTGCATCTCGGCTTTACCTTGTATATAGAGGTTGACGTAGATATCGTTCTGCTGAGTAGCGTAGGCATAGTTGGGCACGGAAGCGATGAAGCGGGTCACATTACCCGGGCAACAAGCACAACCGAACCAACGTTGGCGTTCGTGCTGCCCCATCGATTCCAGCGGATTGTCGTAGAAAAACTTGTCGCCACTGAGCGAAACGCCGCTGATGACACCGTTGTAAAGTGCACGTTCCAGCACGTCGATGTATTTCGATTCGCCCGTGGCAAGGAACATACGGTGGTTCCAGTACACGTTGGCGATGGAAGCGCAAGTCTCACAATAGGCGGTGTGGTTCTGCAGTTCGTAATTCAGTCCGAAGCCTTCGCCTTGTGCACGCGACCCCATGCCGCCAGTGATGTATAGCTTCTTGCTTACGAGGTTGTCCCACAGGCGGGTCAAGGCATGAAAGTAGGCCGTATCATGAGTAAGGGCTGCCACATCTGCCACACCCGAATAGAGATAGCCGGCACGTACGGCGTGGCCCACGATTTCGTCTTGTTGCAGGATGGGCTTATGGTCTTGGCTGTATTCGCTCAGCTTGTGCCCGTCGGTGCCCCGTCCGGTTTCCTCGACGAAGTATTTCGCCATGTCGAGGTATTTCCGGTCGCCCGTCACCTTATATAATTTGCAGAGTGCCATCTCTACGATGGGGTGTCCGCTGGGGCGGTGTATCTGTCCTTCCTTGGGTCCGAAGGTCTTGCAGACGAGGTCGGCATTCTTGATAGCGACATCCAGGAAGGTACGCTTGCCGGTAGCACGGTAATGGGCAACGGCTGCTTCGTACATGTGTCCGCTGTTGTACAGCTCGTGGCTGTTGATTTTTTCCCATTTCGAGCGTCCCCACCATCCGGAGAGACGATAACATTTATTGGTGACGCAGGTAGTAAGATATCCGTCCGGTTCTTGTGCCGCAGCAATGATGTTGATGACGCTATCCAAGTAATGGTCCAGTTGCGGGTCGTATTTCACCGCAAGTGAATACGATGCTCCTTCGATTACTTTATACGGGTCGGTATCATCGAAAGAAAAGTCGCCGCGGTGTTCGCCTTTCTTCAGTCCGGCGGCAATGGCGAAGTTATCAAATCGTCCGTTTTTCTCACATTCTTTAAATGCGGGGGATGGACACAGTGCGGTTGGTCTCGATGCGGGGCAACCAGAAGCTATCGCTCAGGTGCACCTGGGTGAACGGCACTTCCTGAATGGGAGCATCGGGCTGGATATAGGCAGGTTTGCCACACGAAGTGACTCCCAACGCTACAAGTCCGCTCATCAGTGTTAACAGATAGTTCTTCATATTATTATTTTTAAAATTTCATCTGCGCAAATGTAGGAGGAAATCTGAAAACCGGATAAAAAGATAGTCCATATTGATAAGAAAATAGTCGTGTAGAGGTCTACAGAATATGCTGTACAGCACGTTTAAACAGGATATAGACGATTTTGTCATCTGTTTGGATGATTTTTTTACAGATGAATATATCCACAAACCAATTGTTTTACTATGTTGTAAGAGATTGTTTTAATTTCTCCAACAAATTTGCTTAGCAGATACGAATCAATATATGACTGAATGGTTCAGGATCTGTTACAGGCTACCTTCTTTTTACGTTTTCCATATGAAAACCGTACGGTTTCCATATCGAGAACGTACGGTTTTCAATTGGAGAACGTACG
>ERZ780060.451-NODE-451-length-16441-cov-5.295008_pt1 | contig 16441 bp, 10 predicted proteins | sample MGYA00511176_ERZ780060 | MGnify/ENA primary metagenome ERZ780060 (study PRJEB29588, sample SAMEA2148374) | human gut metagenome | biome: human gut; feature: human-associated habitat; material: faeces | place: Denmark | collected 2008/2010 ... | reverse complement strand
AAGCGGGTGGGGATGCAGAGCGTCGTGTCGACGATGAAGGCCGGCGACGAGGGGTCCCACGCCGAATAGCCGCGCGCCTCGAAGGTGTTGCGGATGCCGCCGTTGGGGAACGACGAGGCGTCGGGCTCCTGCTGTACGAGCAGCTTGCCCGAGAACTCCTCCAGCACGCCGTCCATTCCGTCGGGCTCGGCGAAGGCATCGTGCTTCTCGGCCGTACCGCCCGTCAGCGGCTGGAACCAGTGCGTATAGTGGTCGGCACCATGCTCAAGCGCCCACTGACGCATGCCGGCGGCGATGCTGTCGGCCACGTCGCGCGTGAGCGGCGTACCGTTCTCCATCGTATCGAGCAGCGCTGCGTAGGTCTTCTTGTCAAGGTACTTGCGCATGGCGGCGCGTCCGAATACCTTCTCTCCGAAATAATCCGAAGGACGTCCATCGGGAGCCTTCACTTCAACGGCCGTGTGGTTGATTGCCGCATCGACCATCTTGAATCTGAGTTGAGACATAATCTGGATGGGGGATGAATTGTCGTTTTATCTTTCGAGTGCAAAGGTAAAAAAATAAACGCTGTCGTTGTTTTGCAAAAATCGCATTTTTTCGAAAAGCACCTCATTTTTTCGCGATTTTCCGAAAAACAGGCCCTGTTTTCAGGCAGACACCCCGTTTTTCAGAGCCATTTTCCGGAAAACAGCATCATTTTTCATCACACATACGCAAAATCGCCCGTTCTTGATTTTTCCTGATTTTGTTCCTATATCATACCAATTCTATCCTATATAGCCAAACAAGTCTCCGACATGCCGAAAAACCGCATCCGGGGTATTGTTATTTTCCTAACGATTTTTTGCTTCATTCTCCCGAATATTTTATACCTTTACGTGCAATTTTGGACAACACTTATACTAATCTCTAATAGTTATGGCAAATACCCAACGTGAAAAGCTGTTCACCGAATTCCCTCCGGTCCCGACCGAGAAGTGGGAAGAGGTGATTAAGGCCGACCTGAAAGGTGCTGACTACGAGCGCAAACTCGTATGGAGAACCGGCGAGGGATTCAATGTCCGTCCCTACTACCGGGCCGAAAATCTCGAAGGTCTCCGGTTCCTGGGCTCCCAGCCCGGAGAGTTCCCTTATGTAAGAGGTACGCGCGCGAACAACCACTGGCATGTACACCAGACCATCCGCGTGGAGTGCCCCAAGGCTGCCAACGAAGAGGCGCTCAAGCTCCTCAACGCAGGCGTTGATGCACTCGGACTCTGCATCGCTTCGGAGAACTTCTCCGCCGCCGACCTCGACACGCTGCTGGCCGGTATCCACATCCCGGCCATCGAGCTGACCTTCTGCGGCGAGCATCCCGCTGCCGTAGCCGAACTCTTCCTCGCAAAGGTCGAGAAGGAGGGCATCGCCAAGGAGGATGTACACGCCAACTTCTGCATCGACCCGCTGGTCAAGGGCCTCACCTCGAAGGGTGACTTCTGCTCGGAGAACGGTGCCAAGTGCTTCGCACGCATCGCCGAGCTGGTCAAGAAGACCAAGGAGTACAAGCACATCCGCGTGGTAACCGTCTCGGGCCATATCTTCAGCAACGCCGGCTCGACCATCGTCGAGGAGCTCGCCTTCACGCTCTCGGCCGGTCACGACTATCTGGTGCGTCTGATGGACGCCGGTCTGAGCGTCGACGAGGCTGCCCGCAAGCTCCGCTTCTCGATGGCCGTCACCTCGAACTACTTCATGGAGATGGCCAAGTTCCGCGCCGCCCGCATGCTCTGGGCCAACATCGTCAAGGCCTACAACCCCGAGAAGGATTGCGCCTGCAAGATGTACACCCACGCCGTAACCTCGACCTGGAACCAGACCGTATACGACCCCTATGTGAACATGCTCCGCGGCACGACCGAGGCCATGTCGGCCTCCATCGCCGGCATCCACTCGCTGGAGGTGACGCCGTTCGACGCATCGTTCGAGGCTCCGACCGAATTTTCGAAGCGCATCGCCCGCAACGTCGAGCTGCTGCTCAAGCACGAGGCTCACTTCGACCAGGTGGTTGACCCGGCCGGCGGTTCGTACTACATCGAGAACCTCACCCAGTCGATTGCCAACGAGGCCTGGAAGCTCTTCCTCGAGATTGAGGAGAAGGGCGGCTACACGGAGGCCTACAAGTCGGGCTTCATCGTAGAGCGCGTCAAGGCTTCGGCTGCAGCCAAGGACAAGAACATCGCCACGCGCCGTCAGATTCTGCTGGGCGCCAACCAGTACCCCAACTTCACGGAGAAGGCCGGCGAGGAGATCAAGCAGGAGTGCGTAACGCGTCCCGAGAGCGAGGGCAACACGCTGAAGCCCTACCGCGGCGCCATGGCATTCGAGGCCATGCGTCTGCACGTGGACCGCAGCGGCAAGGAGCCCAAGGCATTCATGCTCACCTGCGGCAGTCTGGCAATGGCCCGTGCACGCGCCCAGTTCTCGTGCAACTTCTTCGCCTGCGCCGGTATCCGCGTCATCGACAACACCTTCTTCAAGTCGGTTGAGGAGGGCGTCGAGGCCGCACTCGCATCGAAAGCCGAAATCGTCGTTGTCTGCGCATCGGACGACGACTACGCAACGGTCGCTCCGAAGGTCAAGGAGCTGCTCGGCGGCAAGGCCATCCTCGTTGTGGCCGGTGCACCCGCCTGCACGCCCGAACTCGAGGCACAGGGCATCACCAACTTCATCAACGTGAAGTCGAACGTGCTCGAGACACTGAAGTTCTACCTTAAAGAGATGGGAATCTAATCATGAGAGCTAAATTTTCAGAATTAAAATACGAAGGCGGTCAGCAGAAGAGCTGCTGCGCCTCGAAGGGCTGCGGACAGGTGGAGCCGTGGCTGACGGCCGAGCGCATTCCCGTCAAGGGAACCTATACGGCCGAAGACCTCGAAGGCATGGAGCACCTGAACTATGCGGCAGGTATCGCCCCCTTCCTGCGCGGTCCCTACTCGACGATGTATGTGATGCGTCCGTGGACCATCCGCCAGTATGCCGGTTTCTCGACCGCCGAGGAGTCCAACGCCTTCTATCGCCGCAACCTGGCGGCCGGTCAGAAGGGTCTGTCGGTGGCTTTCGACCTGGCTACGCACCGCGGCTACGACGCCGACCATCCGCGTGTGGTTGGTGACGTGGGCAAGGCCGGTGTGTCGATTTGCTCGGTCGAGGACATGAAGGTGCTCTTCAACGGCATTCCGCTCGACAAGATGTCGGTTTCGATGACCATGAACGGCGCCGTGCTGCCCATTCTGGCCTTCTACATCGTCACCGGTCTGGAGCAGGGCTGCACGCTCGACCAGCTTTCGGGTACGATTCAGAACGACATCCTCAAGGAGTTCATGGTGCGCAACACCTATATCTACCCGCCCGAGTTCTCGATGCGCATCATCGCCGACATCTTCGAGTACACCTCGAAGAACATGCCCAAGTTCAACTCGATTTCGATTTCGGGTTACCACATGCAGGAGGCAGGCGCAACGGCCGACATCGAGCTGGCCTACACGCTGGCCGACGGTCTGGAGTACCTGCGCGCAGGTATCAACGCCGGCATGTCGATTGACGCCTTCGCACCGCGTCTGTCGTTCTTCTGGGCCATCGGCATGAACCACTTCATGGAGATTGCCAAGATGCGTGCCGCACGTATGCTGTGGGCCAAGATTGTCAAGCAGTTCGACCCGAAGAACCCCAAGTCGCTGGCACTGCGTACCCACTCGCAGACCTCGGGCTGGTCGCTTACGGAACAGGACCCCTTCAACAACGTTGCACGTACGGCCATCGAGGCCATGGGCGCCGCTCTGGGCCACACCCAGTCGCTGCACACCAACGCATTGGACGAGGCCATCGCGCTGCCGACCGACTTCTCGGCACGTATCGCCCGCAACACCCAGATTTACATCCAGGAGGAGACCAGCATCTGCCGCGAAATCGACCCGTGGGCCGGTTCGTACTATGTCGAGACCCTCACCAACGAGATTGCACACAAGGCCTGGGAGCACATCCAGGAGGTCGAGAAGCTGGGCGGTATGGCCAAGGCCATCGAGACCGGTATTCCGAAGATGCGTATCGAGGAGGCTGCCGCACGCAAGCAGGCTCACATCGACTCGGGCGCCGAGAAGATTATCGGCGTGAACGAGTACCGGCTTGAGAAGGAGGCCCCGATTGACATCCTAGCCGTCGACAACACCGCCGTACGCGAGAGCCAGATCAAGCGTCTGAAGGAGCTGCGCGCAACGCGCGACAACGAGGCCGTGAAGAAGGCTCTGGCCGCCATCACCGAGTGCGTGAAGACCAAGAAGGGCAACCTGCTCGAGCTGGCCGTCGAGGCAGCCAAGGTGCGCGCTACGCTGGGTGAGATTTCCGACGCCTGCGAGGTAGTCGTAGGCCGCTACAAGGCAGTTATTCGTTCCATCTCGGGTGTATACTCTTCAGAAGTGAAAAACGACAAGTCTTTCGAGCGCGCCAAGGAGCTGTGCGCCGAGTTCGCCAAGAAGGAGGGCCGTCAGCCGCGCATCATGATTGCCAAGATGGGTCAGGACGGTCACGACCGTGGTGCCAAGGTGGTTGCCACGGGTTATGCCGACATCGGCTTCGACGTCGACATGGGTCCGCTCTTCCAGACTCCGGAGGAGGCCGCCAAGCAGGCCGTCGAGAACGACGTTCACGTAGTGGGCGTATCGTCGCTGGCCGCAGGTCACCTCACGCTGGTTCCGCAGCTGATTGCCGAGCTCAAGAAGCTGGGCCGCGAGGATATCATCGTGATTGTGGGAGGCGTTATTCCTCACCAGGATTACGACGAGCTCTATCGCGACGGTGCCGCCGCCATCTTCGGCCCCGGTACGCCGATTGCCACGGCAGCCATCAAGATGCTTGAGATTCTGCTCGCCGAGTAACCGAAGCGACGCATGTACGAAATACCCGCCGGATGCATCCAGCGGGTATTTTTTTGTCCCGGCCCCGCTCCTCGGAGGGGAAAGGGGCGACTGCCCCTCCGAGGCAAAAGCGACTGCCCCATCGGAGTAAAAGCACTACCCTACCCAGGCAAAGGCGACTGCCCCACCGGGGTAAAGCACTACCCTACCAAGGTAAAACGAATGCCCCATCGGGGCAAAACCGACTACCCTGCCAAGGCAATTGCCCAACCGTTGCCGGCACGGAATGCCCCGCACAAAAAAGGCGAAGCCGGGTCCATTGATGGACCCGGCTTCGCTGCGTTGATATCCGAAGCGGTGATGTGCCCGTCCCGGAAAACCCGACCGACCCTGCCGGCTCGGCTCGATTCGGCAGAATCGGCTGACCAGCCCGGTTGAGTCGGGAGCGGTTAGTCGGTTCAGCCTGTGCGGCCGGTTCGGTCGGTTCGGCCAATTTTCCCTTAGAGACAGGCCTCGAGAATCCGGCGTGCAACGGCTCCCGTCACGTTGCCGGCCTCGCCATAGGCAACACCTTCGGCATTGAAGCGGCGCTCAATCTCGGCAATTGTCGCCTCACCGATACCCTCCTGCGAGAGGCGGGTCGAGAGCCCCAGCGAGCGGAAGAACTCCTCGGTGCGGGCAATCGTCCGGTCGATGCGCTCCTCCTCCGTGCCGTCGGCAATGCCCCAGATGCGCTCGCCGAATTGAAGCAGCTTGCCGTGCTTCTGGTCGCGCAGCACGCGCATCGTACCGCAGGCAACAATTGCCAGCGTAGCACCGTGCGTCAGGCCGTGGAGCGCCGTCAGCTCGTGGCCAATCATGTGGGTCGCCCAGTCCTGCGTCACGCCCATGCGAATCATGTCGTTGAGCGCCAGCGTTGCCGAGAGCATGTAGTCCGACATGGTATCATAATCATGTTCGCCGCTCAGGGCGCGGGGAGCCACCTCGACCACCGTGTGGAGGATACCCTCGGCCCAGCGGTCCATCACGCGCGACTGGCCCGTCGTGGTGAGGTACTGCTCGAGCACATGCACGAACGTATCGGCCAGACCGCAGGCAATCTGACGCTTGGGCAGCGAGTAGGTCACCTCGGGGTCGAGAATCGAGAACTGCGGATAGGTGCCGTAGAAGGCTCTCTTTTCACGCGTTTCGTGGCGCGAGATAACCGCTCCGCTGTTCATCTCGGAGCCCGTGGCGGGCAGCGTAAGCACCGTTGCGAAGGGAAGCTGCGCCGAGGCCTGACCCTTGAGGACAATTTCCCACGGGTCACCCTCGTAGCAGAGGCCCGCAGCGATGAGTTTCGTGCCGTCGATGACCGAGCCGCCGCCCACGGCCAGCAGGAAGTCGACCTGCTTCTCGCGGCCCAGAGCTACCGCCTCGCGGACCGTCTCGACCGAAGGATTGGGCTCAATGCCCCAGAACTCGAACCGTTCGTGCCCCTCGAGGGCCTTCGTAACCTGGTCGTATACACCGTTCTTGCGGACGCTGCCGCCGCCGAAGGTGACCAGAATGCGCTTGCCTGCGGGGATGAGTTTCGACAGCCGGGCAATGGTCCCCTTGCCGAAGACCAGGCGCGTAGGATTGTAATAGGTGAAGTTGTTCATATCCGTATGATGTTTTTCGTGAATCGCTCTGCGGGAGCGTTTCGTCTCCGAAAGATAGGCAAAAAAACGGGAAAAAGAAAGAGCCGGACCTCGAGGTCCGGCTCTTCTCAATCGGATGTTGGGCCGCGCCGTTAGAAGTACTTGCCGCGCAGGTCCTGGATTTCAGCCATCTGCTGGATGGCGGGAAGAGCCATCTGCTGGGCCATGTTCTCGGCCACGGCCTGTGCACGCACCTTCTCACCCTCGGCCGTCTGCTTCTCCTCGGTGGCGATGTTGTCCACCACGAAGACATAGACGCCCGACATACCCTTGACGGGAGCCGAAACAACCCCCTTCTCGGTGGTCGAAGCGATGGCACCTACCAGACGGGGCTCGATGCCGGGGCCATTGATGTAGAACGAAGCGTAGCTGACGTTCTCGAAGGGGGCAACCTCCGAGCCGAGGCTTGCAGCCTGCTCATCGAGCGTCGCACCCGAGAGCTCCTTGACGATGGCGTCATACTTCTTGTCGCGAAGCAGCTGCATGCGAATCTGCGAGGCGACCTTCTCGGGCGAGGCATACTCGTCGTCGTCGATGGCCGTCAGCGTGGCAATCACATAGTCGTTGTCCACGGTGAAAATCTCGGAGATGTCACCCACCTTGGCGCCATAGGCCCAGCGGGCAACCTCGCGCGAATCCTCCAGACCGCGAATCGTACGGTCGCCCTGCACGAGGGTAGCCACGCGCGGCGTCACGGCAGCCGTCGTGGCTGCATCGGCGAAGGACTCCTTGGCGTTGACCGAGAAGGTGCCGGCGGCGTTGTGCACCTGGGTGCGGGTAGCCGTCGAGGCCTCGACGGGATAGGTGATGGAGGCAATCTGGTAGTGCTTCGAGGGTTTGTCGGCACGGTAGACCTGCATAATCTGGATGGCGTCGCCCGAGGCAATCTTCACGATGTCACCGCTCTTGGCGCCGGCCAGAGCCTCGGCAAACTCGCCCGTGAAGGCCGAGAAGGGAAGCACGCCCACCTCGCCGCCGTTGGCAGCCGTTGCGTCATAGACCGAGTAGCGCGAAGCCAGCTCGGCAAAGTCGGCACCACCGCGCAGCACGCCCATGAGGCTGTCGGCCAGCGACTCCTCGGTATAGGGAAGCACGATGTGCTTGATGCCCAGCGAATCGGGCGCCGTCTTGACGTCGAGCACGCGGGCCATCGTCCACTCGTTGTTCTTCAGCACGGGACCGTACTGCTTGCCGGCGGTCAGCGCCTCGGCCTCGTCGTCGGTAAGCTGGGCTGCCGAGACGTAGTTCTCGGCGATGCGGCCGTTGCGGTTGCTGCGTACGAAGGTGCGCACCTCGTCGGAGGCTGCCAGCTGGGCACCCACCTCCTTGGCCTGCTTCTCCAGCGCGAGCATGTCGTCATCGGTGGGGTTCACCTCGAAGATGACGTAGGAGAGCGTGCGCGAAGGCTGCTGCTTGAACATCTGCTTGTGGCTCTTGTAATATTCGTTCATCTCCGACGAGCTGACCGTGAAGAGCGAATCGGGCATCGAAGCGTACTTCTTGCCGGCCCAACGACCCGAGAAGCTGTTGTTCGCCGAAGCAACGCCGTTGGCCACCTCCAGAGCGTTCACATAGGTGCCGCCGCGAACCAAACCCATATACTTCTGGAAGAGACGCTCGAGACGCGCCTGCTCGTTGAGCGCCTGCCATGCGGCCTGCGCCTGGGAGTTGGTCTCGGCCTGGGCAAGGAACTGACTTACGGCCGCCACGTTGTAGCTGCCCGTACGGGGGTCAGCGAAGGCGTTGAAGAAGGCCTGCGAGGGCTGCTCGCCGCTCACCATGGCCATACGCTCGGGCTCCGTCACGCGAAGGCCGAGGCGCTCGAAGCCCGGGTCGAGCACATACTTCGAGAAGAGCTGCTGCCAGGCTGCGTTGGCCAGCATGGCCGACTGCTGCTCGTCGGAATCGACGGTGCCGCTCTGCGAACGCACGCGCTCGTAGGTCTCGTAATACTCCGAATAGTTGATTTTCTCGCCGTCGATGACGCCCACGCGGGGGTCATTGCCCGAGAAGCCCATCTCGGTCTTCAGCGACAGGATGAATGCCAAGAGGGCGAGTGCGATGATAATCGAAAGCACGATGCCGAACTTGGTCCGTAAGGTGTTTAAACTTGCCATATGAAAACGTTAAATATTTGTTTGCTTGGTGCTAACCTTCCGCGTCGTCGGGCTGCGACAGCCCCGCCGAGGCGGAGCGGCAGAAGGCGTTCCGAATTAGGGCCAAAGATAATAAATATTCTCGTAAATATGCCATAAAAAAGCGGAAAAATCCCCTCGGTCATCAACTGCCGTGCGGGAATCATTCCGCTTGTCCATTCTGCCTCTCCATTCCGACTGCCCGCGATTGCGCACGATTCACCGCGCACGCTCTTCGGAGCATCTTCCATCCGCCTCTTTCGGGCGACATCACCCGACTCATCTGCATGCGGACCTCACGCCTCGGAAGCTCTCACGACCCTCGCCGGACGCGCTTCTCCATTTCCTGCTCCTCGGACAGGCTCCGACCGACCCGGGCCCCGGAAGCTCAGAGCTTGCGGACCCGCGCCAGTTCGATGCGCGAACGGGTCGTGCGGAGAATCTTCACCTGGAGGTTGCCCGCCGAAACGGTCTCTCCGGGCGAAGGGATGCCTTCGTTGTGGAAGAGGATGAATCCGGCCAGCGTGTCGTACTCGCGGCTCTCCTCGATGCCCAGGTCGTACTTTTCGTTGAGGTACTTCACCTCCAGACGGCACGAGAAGACCCACTCCTGCTCGCCAACCTGCTTCTCAATCAGGTCGGGCACGTCGTGCTCGTCCTCGATTTCGCCGAAAATCTGCTCGAGCACATCCTCGAGCGAGATGATGCCCGCCGTGCCGCCGAACTCGTCGATAACGACGGCCACGTTGCTGCGGTGCTTGATGAAGTTCTCGAGCACGGACTGCAGCGGCATGGTCTCCGGCACGAAGCTCACCTCCATCATGACGCTCTCGATGCTCTTGGGCGCCGTGAAGAGGCTCTTAGAGTTGACATAACCCACGATGTTGTCGATGCTCTTGCGCCAGACGAAGATGCGCGAATACTTCGTCTCGACGAAACGCTCGGTGAGCTGTTCGAGGGTGGTGTCGTCCAGGTCCACGGCCTCGATATCAACCCGCGGGACCATGCAGTCACGCACGCGCAGGTCGGCGAAGTCGAGCGCATTCTGGAAGAGTTTCAGCTCCTGGTCGGGCTCGGGTCCCTGCTCCGTGCCGGCCGTATCGAGCAGCGCGGCGAGGTCCTCGCGGTCGAACTTCGGCTCGGCCACCTGGCGCTTGAGCCGGCGGCCCGCCAGGAAGAGGATGCCCTGCGAGATGAGGGTCGTCAGCCGCGCGATGGGATAGAGCACGATGTAGAAGAAGTAGATGACCGGAGCCAGCGAGCGGTAGTAGAAGTTGGGGCTGTTGCGGAATACGGACTTGGGGAGGAACTCCGCCACGAAGATGATAATCACGGTCGAGACGGCCGTTTCGATGGCCACCGACCCCTCCTGGGCAATCCGCTCCCACCCCAGCAGGTGGAAGATGCCGCGCAGCAGCAACGACATGTAGAGCGAGTAGACGACCAGCGCAATGTTGTTGCCCACCAGAATGGTGGTGATGTACTGCCCCGGGTGGCGGGCGAAGATGTCGGCGATGAAGTCGAACATCCGGCTCTGCTTGCGGTCGATTTCCAGCTTGAGGCGGTTCTTGCTCGTGAAGGCAATCTCCATGCCCGAAAAGAAGGCCGACAGCAGCAGCATGACGGCAATCAGTATGACGGAAGACAACATCGGTGGCTACACTTTTTAGGTGTTATTCTATCTATGCGTGACTTTACTTTTCGGCGCTACTTCTGCTCCCCATCGGACGTCGACAGCTTGGAGGGAGCCGCCAGCTCAAGGCGTTCAGTCTTCAGCGTGGAACGCTCCCCGGAGGAGTTACGGGCGCTCTCTGCGGCACCCTGCAGACTCGGCACCGACTGCGAGGCGACGGGCGCGGGAGCCGACACCTCCTTGCGCGCGGGTTGCGAGGAGCGCGGCGAAGAGTAACGGACGCGTGGAGCGGGACCCGGACGCGTCTGCGACTGCGGAGTAGCTGCAGCTGCACGGCGCTCGGCACGCACGCTGTCCCGCTCGGCCCGTTCCGTGGAGTCGGCCGGCTGGCGGGGTGTGGCATCGACCTCCATCTGCCCCTTCATCCGGCGGAACCGCCAGTCTCGGAACTGCTCGTCCGACTCGAAGCCCTCGCCGATGAAGACGTCGCGGCCTCCGTTCTGGACGATTTTCGAGTCGACATTCGAGTAGATTTTCCCCGTACGGGCATTCCAGAAGAGCTGCTGCGTATAGAGCGTCTTGCCGTCCGACTTCTCGACCACCACGTTGCCCTTCGCCTCCCACAGTTCGCGGTTTTCGTAGTAGATGGCGTAGTTGGCCGTCAGCACGGCGTCGACCGACGAGAGCGAATCATCCTTGTAGGTGGTGATTTTCACACCCTTGCGGAACTCGCGGTAGGGTTCCGCGCCGAGCGTGTAGCCCTCGACGAGCGGAGTGGTGAAGACATAGGACTTGCGGCCGTTCTGCGACATGACAATCAAGAGGTTCTCGCTGTACTCGGTCATCATCGCCTCGTTGGCCGCCTCATCCGTCTGCTGCCCGGACTCCCCGCAGGAGAATAGCAAGATAGCACTTCCCGCAAGGGAAAGTGCTACCTTGAGATACTTCATGAGAATGGTTCCCATCCGGAGCGTTTAGCGCGTACGAACGGTCGTAACCACACCGGCTGCCGTACCGCACGTTACGGTGTAGCGGGCACCGGGCTGCAGCTCGTTGAAGAAGCACTCCTCCGAGGTGGGGAAGTGGTTGCGGTAGGACGCAAGGGCCGTCTTGGCATTCTCCAGATACTCGGGGCTGTCCTGCAGCAGGTTCACGGCCTGCGACATCGTGTCGTAAGCAGCCCAGAAGGTTGCCTGTCCGGCGATGCCGTCACATGCAGCGGCCGAAGCGGCATAGCACTGAGCCAGCACGAAGTACGAAAGACCGTTCTCGGGATTGAGCTCACGCAGCTGACGTGCGGCGGCTGCGGCACCCGAATAGTTGGCGGCCACGAGGTCCACGAGGCTGATGCGGACGAGCAGCTTCTCACGCTCGATGTTGTCGGTCTCGGTGGCAAGCGCCTCGTTCAGATACTTGATGGCCTTGTCATACTCACCCTTGGCCTGGAAGCCCTGTGCCAGGAAGAGCGCCGTCTCCGAGGTGGGGTGAGCGTTGTAATACTTCTCGGCCGTCGTGAAGAAGAACTCTCCGTCGCAGTTGGCACGCGACATGAGCGATACGGCCTGTGCAAGGGTTGCCTCGTCGTCGGGGTTGGCCTCGAGCTTCTTGCGGAAGAGCTCCTCGAGGTTGTCGCAGCTGGCGGCACCGCTCAGACCGAAGGCGGCGTCAAACTGATTCTTGCTCTCGATGGCATCGGGGTTGTTCTCGAAGATGGGCGTCAGACGGTCGTACTCCGAAATCACCTCGTCGGGGGTCACCTCGTCGGTGGTCTTGTAATCCTCGCAGAGGTTGCCGAAGTAGAGGGCTACGGTCTCCGGGTCAACGTTCTCGCCGCCGGCATCGATGGCCTCGCGGAAGAGCTTGCGGATACCGGCACGGTCGGAGGGACGGTAGATGACATACTCGCGGGCCTTGCGGTCGAGGATGTAGGCGGTACCCTGCTTCGGGTTGTCGCCGAAGTACTTGGCGCGCAGGTCGTACATGAGCATCAGCGAGTCAACGTAGGCGTTCTTCTCGGCGAGGCTCTTCGCACGGTTGATTTTGTTCTTGTAGACAATGGCGCCGCGCTGGTAGATGGCCGACGAAGCCTCGGGGCAGCTCTTAATCAGGGCGTTGAGGTAACGGGCGGCTGCATCGTAGTCGCGGTTGTCGCACGACTCCTTCAGGAAGTTGCTGTTGAGGATGTTCTGCTGCTTCTCCTCAAGCGTCGAGCCCCACTTGGCATACTGGGGTGCGTTGAGGTCCTGTGCCATGGAAGCCGAAGCGACCAGGGAGGCTGCAGCGGCGAGCAAGATTTTGACGTGTTTCATGGGTCAATGAGTATTTGTTTTATTGTTGTTGCGTGTGTTACCGGAGGAGGGGGCTGTGCCGCGCTGCGGATGTGCAAAAATACGACGAAACCGACAGAAATACAAATTTTCAGAGGTTAATCATACTTCGGACGGAGGAACCAGTATTCGTTGTTCTCGGCGCCGGCGAAGAGGGTGAATCCGATGGAGAACTTGATGTACTGCTGGCGCACGAGACCCAGACGCTCCGCGACGTTGAAACCGCGCATGCCGTACTCCACGCCCACGTCAATCGACGAGAAGGCGCGGTACTTGACCGGAACGCCCACGCCGAACGTCACGGCCATCTGGTCGAGACGCTGTCCGCCGAAGGTCTGGTGGTAGGTACCGTAACGCAGGCCCAGCCGATAGGCCCACCGCTTGAAGAAGTTGCGGATGTCGTAGCGGTTGGGGGTGTACTCCACGCCCAGCTTGACGGTATGCGTATCGGTATAGGCCACCTCGTACGACCTCATCACGGTGCTTCCGTCGGGCGCCGTCTCGGGGGTCACGCCCGTATGCTCGACATTGCCGTTGCGGCCGCCCCAGTTCTGATAGACGTAGTCGACGCCCATGGCCCACTTCGAGGTCTGGTAGTAGACGCCCACGGCCAGCTGACGCGGCAGCACCAGCGCCAGGTGGGTCGTATCGCCCTTGATGGTGGTATTGTAGAGGTCGCCCACATAGATGCTCTTGGTCACCGTGGGGTTGAGGTCGCCGCCGAAGTCGTAGGTGGCACCCACCGTGAGCAGCCGCTTGCGGTCGATGATGGCGTTCCACTGCACGCCGAGCTGCCCCTTGAACGACGAGATGCTGTAGTTGTCCGTGCCGACGGTCGACGAGAAGTTGCCGTCGCCCGTGATGGCCTGCGGCGTCATGACGAACGTGCGGTCGATATCGCCCCAGTAGTACTGGACGGCGATGCCCACCGAGAGGTTCTTGACCACCTCCCAGCCCACGCCCAGCTTGACCTCCGTCACGTCGCCCTCGCCCTGGTACTGGTACTGGATGCGGCCCACGTTGCCCCAGATGGGGTCATCCTCGGGACCGCCGTAGGTCTGGTTGTACTTCACGCGGTAGCCCACTGAGCTGTAGGGCGTCAGGCTGAAGCCCAGGCCGAGCTTCTTGGCCAGCGGGAGCTGGAAGGCGATGTCGTGGAAGTTGAACGTATTGTAGGCCGTGCGCTTGGTGGCCCCTTCGGCCGTCTGCGCGTTGTAGTAGTTCTGCCCCTCGACTCCGAAGTCGACGAGGCCGCTCTTCTGCGGCGTCACGCTGTAGGAGGCGGGATTGAGCAGATTCATAACCCCCGAATTCCGCATGGCAACACCCACACCACCCATCGAACGGGTCGGCAGCGCTCCCTGCGTGTTGAGCTCGCCGATTCCGTACATTGTATAGGGAGAGAAGGCGTTAATGCTGCTCGTCTGGGCCGAAAGGCTTGCCGGGATGAGGGCTGACGCCGCAACGGCCAGGCAGAATAGGGTTTTCTTCACTTGCATTGTACTCTAAAATTCTGTTCAATCCGCGAAAGACCAAATTACAGTCTGCAAATATCGTATTTTTAATCCGTTTCGCAAAGTATTTCGCGTCGCCACCCGTAAAAATCACGCAGAGGTCCGCGCAGCGGCCCTGCAAGCGGGCGATGTAGCCCTCGATTTCGAAAAGCATGCCCTGGAGCACCCCCGCCTGGATGGCCTCGACGGTCGAGCGTCCGAGCAGCACCGGCTCGTCGCACGCCCCGCACAGGGGCAGACTGGCCGTACAGTCGTGCAGCGCACGGAAGCGCATCTGCATGCCCGGAGCGATGTTTCCGCCGCGATAGGTGTTGTCGGCCGTCACCAAATCGATGGTGACCGCCGTGCCGAAATCGACAATCAGCACGTTGCGGCCCGGATAGAGCCCGTTGGCGGCTACGGCGGCGGCCAGCCGGTCGCTGCCCAGCGTACGGGGTGTGGCGTAGTCGTTGCCCAGCGGCACGGGCACCTCGGGCGTGAACTCCACCACGCGGCCGATGCGCCGCCGAAGCAGTTCGACGGTGCGGCGGCGCACCTCCTCGCCCCGCGTCGAGGCGACGATGGCCCGCTCAATCTGCGGCCGGCGCTGCAGCAGAGCGTCGACCCACCCGGCCGAGAACTCCACCACGGGTGCCTCCGTCTCGAAGCCCTCCGCATCGAAGAGGGCCGTCTTGGTGAGCGTGTTCCCTATGTCGACAATCAGATTCACAGCTGTTGCAGGGTTTTCCACGCCTCCTCGACGTCTTTGACATTTCTAACGGTCATCGCCAGCCGATTATTGTGCTGCTTGAGTACAAATCGGGCCGGCTGCTGGGTCACGCGGCGAAGCAGCTCCATGAAGACGTCGCTCTTGTAGAAGGGCGAATTCTCCTCGCCGACGAACTGCACAATCATCAGTCCATTCTTCACCTTGACGCGCTCCATGCCCAGGCGGATGGCCTCCCAGCGCAGCCGCACGACGTTGAGCAGCTCGCGCGCGGCGTGCGGCAGCGGGCCGAAGCGGTCGACCAGACGGCTCTCGAAGGCCTCGAGCTCCGCCTCGTCCTTCGTCGAGTCGAGTTCGCGGTAGAGCTTCAGACGCTCGGCCTGCTGGCTGACGTAGGTGTCGGGGAGCCCCGCCTCGATGTCGATTTCGATGTGGGCGTCGTCGATGAAGCCCATCCGTCCGACGACCTTCTGCTCGGCCTCGCTCAGCGCCGGAACCTGCAGCCCCTCGGCACGCAGCTCGGCGATGGCCTCGTTCATGATTTTCTGGTAGGTTTCGAAGCCGATGTCGGCGATGAAGCCGCTCTGCTCGGCACCCAGCAGGTTGCCCGCACCGCGGATGTCGAGGTCCTGCATGGCGATGTTGAAGCCCGAACCCAGGTCCGAGAACTCCTCGATGGCTCTGAGGCGGCGCCGCGCGTCGGGCGTCAGAAGCTCCTCGGCCGGGGTGAGCAGGTAGCAGTAGGCCTTGCGGTTGCTGCGCCCCACGCGGCCGCGCAGCTGGTGCAGGTCGCTCAGGCCGAAGTGCTGCGCGTTGTTGACGATGATGGTGTTGGCGTTGGGGATGTCGATGCCGTTCTCGACGATGGAGGTCGACAGCAGCACGTCGAACTCCCCGTAGATGAAGTCCATGATGAGCTTTTCGAGCTGCTCGGCCGGCATCTTGCCGTGGCCCACGCCGACACGGGCCTTGGGGCAGAGGCGCGTGATGAGCCCCTGCAGCGTCGGCAGGTCCTCCACACGGTTGTGGACGAAGTAGACCTGGCCGCCGCGGGCGAGTTCGGCCTCGATGGCGTCGCGCACAATCTCCTCCGAGAAGACATGCGTCTCGGTGACAATCGGCTGGCGGTTGGGCGGCGGCGTCGAGATGACCGACAGGTCGCGCGACCCCATGAGCGAGAACTGCAGCGTACGCGGAATGGGGGTGGCCGTGAGCGTCAGCGTGTCGACCGAAACGCTCATCTGCGTGAGCTTCTCCTTGGCCGCCACGCCGAACTTCTGCTCCTCGTCGATAATCAGCAGGCCGAGGTCCTTGAAGCGAATCTGCTTGCCGAGCATCTTGTGTGTGCCGATGAGGATGTCAATGCGGCCGGCGGCGAGCTCCTCGCGGATTTGGGCCACCTCCTTGGCCGTCTTGGTCCGGTTGAGGTACTCGATGCGCACCGGGAAGTCGCGCAGACGCTCCGAAAAGGAGCGGTAGTGCTGCAGCGCGAGGATGGTCGTCGGCACCAGCACGGCCACCTGCTTGCCGTCGGTGGCGGCGCTTGTGGGGGGGG
>ERZ780060.448-NODE-448-length-16490-cov-4.815942_pt1 | contig 16490 bp, 8 predicted proteins | sample MGYA00511176_ERZ780060 | MGnify/ENA primary metagenome ERZ780060 (study PRJEB29588, sample SAMEA2148374) | human gut metagenome | biome: human gut; feature: human-associated habitat; material: faeces | place: Denmark | collected 2008/2010 ... | reverse complement strand
GGCAACCCGCTCTTCGACATCGTCAACATCTTTGCGGCCAACATCAACTGGCTCGAGGAGGAGAAGCGCGTGGGCGTGGTGCTCAACCCCAACGTGCGCCACATCCTCGACAACCGTGATATCTACATCAAGCCGCTGCAGGATGCCGGCATGCGCGTGAGCCTGACGATTCTGGGCAACGGCGACGGCTCGGGCGTGGCCAACCTCTCGGATGCCGCGGCGCACCAGTTCGCCCAGGAGCTGAAGTCGATTGTCGAGACCTACGGGCTCGACGGCGTCGACTTCGACGACGAGTACTCGCAGTACGAGGCGCACCTCTCGCAGCTCTGGCCCGGGTGCGTGACCTACGGGCCCGGCCCCTATGCGCGCCTGCTCTACGAGGTGAAGATGGCGATGCCCGACAAGCTGGTGCAGCTCTATCAGATTGGCCAGGCCAACTACGGCTTCAAGTCGGCCGTCGAGGGGGTTCGCCCGGGCGACTTCATCGACTACGCCTACTGCGACTACGACGTGCTGATGTCGCCGCCGCATCTGGGCCTCTCGCGCAGCCAGTGGGGCGAGGCGTCGCTCGACATGACCTACGGCTCGGAGTCGAACCCCGCCAACCTGCGGACCAACCGCAGCAGCGGCAACGGCGTGCAGATGGTCTACAACCTCAAGCCGGGCAACAGCCAGTTCACGCCGCTGAACGACGTGGCCAAGTACATCTACGACGACGAGGCCGTATGGTCGGGCGTGCGTCACGAGAAGGACTGGAAGTAGCCGTTAAGGCACGCTCCGCCGCGGAGGCGGAGCCGTGCCGCGCGGAAAAGCAGATTAACACGAAAAGAATCGCAACATGATGAAAAAGATATTTTGGATGTTCGCCGCCGCTCTGGCCTGGACCGGATGCAGCGACGACAACGGAGCCGAGGCTCCGGTTCCCTCCGATACGCTGACGCTGTCGGTCGAGACGCTTGCCTTCGACGCATCGGGCGCGGCGCTCGAGGGGACGAACGAAGTGACCGTAACGAGCAGCGGCGAGTGGCGTCTGGGCGGCCGCCAGCTGTGGTGCCGTCCCTCGAGCGAGGAGGGTGTGAGCGGCCAGGCGGTGAGCTTTACCGTCGAGCCCAACATCGAGCCCGAGGCGCGCGAGGTGCTCTTCACCTTCATCTGCGGCGGCGAGGAGCGCCGTCTGACGGTCACGCAGCAGGCCGCCTCGGAGTTCACGCTCAACGGCGACCGCTACACCTTCACCCCCGAGGGCGGCGAGTTCCGCCTGCGGCTCGAGTCGTCGAGCGAGACCTCGGTGCGCTTCGTGGAGGAGGTCGACTGGATTCACCAGGTCGAGACGCGCGGGTCGCTCTCGTTCTTCTACTTCGAGGTCGACGCCAATGCGACGGGCCGCAACCGCGACGCGCAGCTGGTGGTCTCCAACAAGGAGGGTGACGAGCGCACGGTGACCGTGCACCAGGAGCGCAACCTGCTGCTCGAGGTGACCGAGTCGTCGTTCGAGGTGCCGGTCGAGGGTGCCGAGCTGCGTCTGCACGTGCGGAGCAACCTGCCCTTCCGCGTCGAGCCTTCGGGCGAGTGGATTGTGCTCCAGTCGGAGCCCCTCCAGTCGGAGGAGCTGCAGGAGCAGGAGCTCGTATTCACGGTACAGCCTGCCGAGGAGCCCTTCCGTTCGGGCTTCATCTACCTGCGCACCGACGAGGCGTCGCTTGGGGCCGAGATTGCCGTCGTGCAGGGCGAGCGTCCCCAGGGCATCGAATTCCCCGACGACGCCTTCCGCCAGCTGCTCATCGATGCGGGCTACATCACGGTGCTCGACGGTACGGAGTGCCTGCTTACGGAGACGGGCGAGGCTGCAACCCAGCTGCCGGACCTCTACCGCAAGAACATCTCCTCGCTCAAGGGCATCGAGGCCTTCAAGAACCTGAAGACGCTGGCCCCCAACGGCATCGGCATGAATCCCATCAAGGAGCTCGACCTGAGCGGCAACCCCAACCTGACCGACATCAACTGGTACAGTTCGTCCAGCGGCTGGCACTCCTACATCACGCCGGCGCCGCTCGAGGTCATCAACATCGGTGACGCGCCGATTACCGACGGACGGCTCGTATTCGAGGGCCTCTACTGCACGCCCGTTTACGCCGCATCGCTCACCGTTTCGGGCGCTTCGGTCAAGATTATCGAGTTCTCGTCGAAGTACTCCTCCTACGACAAGGCCGAGTGGCTCGACGTCACGGGATGCCCCAACATCCAGAGCATCACGCTCAACAGCTACTACATCAAGACGCTCTACGTGACGGCCGAGCAGAAGAGCGCCATCGACGGAGGCCGTATCACCATTACGGACCAGAACTACTACCAGAACCTCAAGGTCGAGGTTCGGTAGCGCCGCCCGTGCGTGAAGGCGCCCGCCCCGGGCTTCGGCCCGGCGGAGGTCGCCTCCCGCAGCGGAGCACCCTTCGGCCGGGCAGCCGCCCGGCCGGGAGACAGAGCGGAGCAGCGATTCTGCGGAATCGCCGCTCCGCTCTTTTTGTGCCCGGTCTTTGTCGGAATCTGCCGGTTCCGAGCATCGGTTCCGCCGTTTTTTCGTATCTTTGGAGTGCGAAGCGGCAGCGTGCCGCCCCGACCGAACATCGAATACCCGACCAACCTTCATATTCCATGCCCTCGGAACTTCACATCCCTCTGCGGCCCTCACTGCGGCCGCTTCTGTACATGCTTCTGCTCACCCTTCTGCTCGCGGCTGCGGGCTGCTCCTCGCCCGGCGCGGTTGTCACCTTCCGCGAGGCCGACGACCCCACGGCCGACACGCTGGCCGACTGGACGGCCGTCACCCCGGGGCTCAACGCCTCGTGGTGCTCCGTCGACGAACGCTACCCCCGCTCGGTTGCGCCGCAGCTCGACTCCACCCGCTGCCGCCTTACGGCGTGGCGCGGCGAGCGCTGCTCGGCCCAGCTGCTGCTCTGGTCGCCCGACAGCGTGGGCACCGTGCGCTGCACCATCGGCCGCTTCCGCGGCCGGGGCACATCGCTCCCGGCCAACGTCGCGCGGCTGCGCTTCGTGCGCTACGTGCTGACCGACGAGTTCGGCCCCGGATGCGGCTACCGCAACGACGGCGACTTTGCCGCGTCGCTCTCGCCCGACCTGCTCGACACGCTCGACCGCTTCGACCTGGAGAGCTGCACGACACGCCCCGTCTGGGTGACGCTCGACATCCCGGCCGACGCCGTCCCGGGACTCTACCGCACGACGCTCACCGTCGAGGGGCAGGGGGTTGCCCGCCGGCGCCTGGAGCTCGACCTTCAGGTGCTCGACCGGCAGCTGCCGCCGCCCGAGGCGTGGCGCTTCCACCTCGACCTGTGGCAGCATCCCGCCGCCGTGGCCCGCGTCGAGGGGGTGGAGCTCTGGAGCGACGCCCACTTCGAGGCGCTGCGTCCGCTGGTGCGGATGCTGGCCGACGCGGGGCAGAAGGTGGTGACGGCGACGCTCAACCGCGACCCCTGGAACCACCAGTGCTACGACGCCTACGACCCGATGATTCTCTGGAGCCGCCGCGCCGACGGAACGTGGCACTACGACTATACGCGCTTCGACCGCTGGGTCACCCTCTGCCGCGAGGAGGGCATCGTCGGGGCCATCAACTGCTACTCGCTGCTGCCGTGGAACAACCTGCTCGAGTACCGCGACGAGGCGAAGGGAGCGTTGTGCGAGGTCGAGGCCGACCCGGCGACGCCCCGCTTCGAGGAGTACTGGACCCCCTTCCTCCACGACTTTACGGCCCATCTCGACGAGCGGGGATGGCTGGGACTCTGCAACGTGGCCATGGACGAACGCGACCCCGAGACCATGGAGCGGGCCGTGGCGCTGCTGCGCCGCGAAGCCCCCGAGCTGGGCATCGCCCTGGCCGACAACCACGCCAGCTACCGCCGCTATGAGGACTTGGAGGATGTCTGCGTGCAGATTGACTGCCGCGTGGGAGCGTCGGAGCTCGCCCGCCGCCGGAGCGAGGGGCTGGTGACCACCTTCTACGTCTGCTGCTCGTCGGCTTTCCCCAACACCTTCACCTTCTCCCGGCCGTGGGAGGCGCTCTACATGGGGTGGTTTGCCGCGGCGGCGGGCTACGACGGCATGTTGCGCTGGGCCTACAACTCGTGGCCGGCCGACCCGCAGCGCGATTCGCGCTTCACGGCCTGGCCTGCGGGCGACACCTTCATCGTCTACCCCGGGGCGCGCTCCTCGGTGCGTTTCGAGCAGCTGCGCGAGGGGATTGAGGACTACGAGAAAATCGACCTGCTGCGCCGCGAGCTGATGGCCGACCCCTCGGCTGAGGCCGCCGCATGCCTCGACGAGCTCAACCGCACGGTGGCGCAGTTCGCCGAGCCCGACCCCGCGCGCCCGTGGCCCGAGCTGCTCGCCCGGGCCCGAGCTCTGCTCGACAGCCTCGCCGCGCGGTAGCGGAGCCGGGGCCCTCTTCCCTTATGCGGACGCATGCCTCCCGAAAAGGCATGCGTCCGCTTTTTTGCGCCCGTCGGGGGATAAAAAACACCCTTTTCCAATAAATATAGGTGCCCCGATGTCCCCGTGCGGAGTGTAAACGGATTGTCACACGTTTCACATGCCGCTGCAACAAACTCTTCGGACTTTTGCATCCGGAAAAGAACTACTATGAGGATGCAGAAGAAAACCGCTATCGTACTTACCTTTGTCGCCCTGTTTTTCGCGGCCGTCCTCCAGGCTGCGCCGCTCCGGGGCCGCGTCATCGACCGCACGACCCGCGAACCGCTCATCGGAGCCACCATCCTGCTGAGCGGCACCACGCGCGGCACCACCTCCGACGCTTCGGGCGAATTCCAGCTCGAACTGCCCCGCGGCGAACACAGCCTCGAGATTTCCTACGTCTCCTACCTCCCCCAGCAGCTCGCCGTGCGCATTCCGGCGGGCGACGGGGTGCTGCTCGTCGAGCTCGAGCCCGATGCGCAGACCCTCACGGCCGTGACGGTGACCGCCCGCAAGAACCTCGAGTCGGAGCGCAGCCTCCAGACCGAGCGCATCGCCTCGAACGTCGCCATCGAGAACATGGGCGCCCGCGAGATGGAGCTCAAGGGTCTGGCCAACGTCGAGGAGGGCGTCAAGAAGATTTCGGGCATCTCCATCGCCTCGGCCGGACAGCTCATCGTCCGCGGCCTGGGCGACCGCTACAGCATCACCACGCTCAACGGCCAGCCCATCGCCTCGCCCAACCCCGACAACAAGCTCATTCCGCTCGACATATTCCCCGCCTCGGCCGTCCGCAACATCACCGTGAGCAAGGTCTACGAGGTGACCTCCTACGCCGACTACTCGGGTGCCCACATCGACATCGGGACGAAGGACCAGAACGGCGAGAACTTCTTCACGGCGGGCTTCTCGGTCGGCGGACGCTTCAACACGCTGGGACGCTCCTTCTACCGCATGGACCACCGCTCGCTCTTCACGCGCCCCGGGGTCGACGCGCGGGCGATGAGCTGCAGCCTTTCGGAGTACCGCGACTACGTCCGCACGAAGAACATCTTCGACACCGACTTCTCGGTTTCGCGCTCCACCTCGCTCCCCTCCTTCGGCGGCAACATCGCCTGGGGCCACAACTTCAAGGTGGGACGCCAGACGCTGAGCATCCTCGCCTCGGGCGGCATCGACAACGGCGCGCAGCGCATGGACGACGCCCAGACGCGTATCCTCGAGGGTACGGGCACCGTGACCGACGAGTATACCTACGACAGCTTCGCCTCGGAGCTCAAGATGGCGGCGCTGGCCAACGTGGGGATGACCCTGCGCGAGAGCGACCGCGTGGGCTACACCTTCTTCTATGCCCGCAACGCCGTCGACACCTACATGAGCCGCGAGGGTTTCGACGCCGAGGGGCACAACCTCGTGGGCAGCAACGACGTGCTCCACATCTACAAGCTGATGACCCATCAGCTCAACGGCCAGCACGACTTCGGCGAGCGGTGGCAGCTGCGCTGGAGCGGCTCCTACTCCTCGACCTCCTCGGACGAGCCCGACCGGCGCCAGGTGATGTTCCGCCGCCGCGACGACGGCTCGCTCACCCTCTTCAAGCTCAACCAGCAGGAGACGATGCGCTACTTCGGCGAGCTCGGCGAGCATGAGTGGAACGGCCACGTGGCGGCAGACTACCGCTTCGGCGCCCACAAGCTGACGGCCGGCGTCGCCTACAAGGACAAGTCGCGCGACTACCGCGGCACGCGCTTCTACTACGACCTCTCGGCGCTCGACCCCGAAATCGACGACATCTACGATACGAACGGCTACCTCTCGTTCGAGAATGTCCAGAACGGCTCGCTCACCATCAACCGCCAGCAGCAGCCCAAGGACAGCTACGAGGCGGGCAACCGGATTCTGGCCGGCTACCTCTCGCTGGACCTTCAGGCCACCGAGGCGCTGCTCATCAACGCCGGCGTGCGCTACGAGGTATCGAAACAGTGGGTCCGCTACTACGACGACCAGAGTCTGGCCAAGCGGCGCGACCTGGACAAGAACGACCTCTTCCCGGCGCTCAACCTCAAATATTCGCTCGGCGAGCGGCAGCAGCTGCGCCTCTCGCTCTCGCGGACCGTCACCCGCCCCTCGTTCATCGAGATGGCCCCGTTCCTCTACCAGGAGTCCTACGGCTCGATGCAGCTGCGCGGTAACGAGGCGCTGCAGAACGGCTACAACTACAACGTCGACCTGCGCTACGAGCTCTTCAACCGCGGGGGCGACATGCTCTCGGTGACGGGCTACTACAAGTTTCTCGACCAGCCCATCGAGCGGGTGCAGATGCTCTCGGGCGGCGCCGCGGTCCACACCTTCCGCAACGCCGACAACGGCATGGCGGCCGGCATCGAGGTCGAAATCCGCAAGGCGCTTCTGCCCGACCTGCGCATCGGCGTCAACGGCTCCTACATGTACACCAACGTCAAGCTGCCCGAAGGGGGCGCCTATACCAACAAGGAGCGCGCGCTGCAGGGCGCCTCGCCCTACCTCTTCAACGCCGACCTGACCTATGCCCCCGCGCTGAGCGGCGAGCGGCGCCTCTCGCTGGCCCTACTCTACAACCTGCAGGGGCCCCGCATCCATGCGGTCGGCATCTCGGGCCTTGGCGACGTTAAGCAGCGGACGATGCACACGCTCGACTTCGCCGCCTCGTACCGCTTCAACCGCCTCTTCGAGGTGAAGCTCCAGCTGGAGAACCTGCTCGACCAGTCCTACGTCTTCGACCAGGAGGTTCCCCAGGCCGGCACGACGGTCGAGGTGGAGCGCTACCGGCCGGGTCCGGGCTTCAAGGTGGGGCTCAGCATCCGCTTCTGAGCCTTCACGCCACACCACACGCAACAAACCACAGGGTATTATAAAATCACTAAAAACTTTTCGACAAGATGAAAACGAACTGGAAGATGATGAGCGCGGTCCTCGCGGCCGGTGCGATGCTCCTTGCAACCTCCTGCTCCGAGAGCAGCTCGGACGACGCAACGCCGGCACTCGGCGGTGAAATCGCCTCGGGGCAGAGAACGCCCGTGAGGTGGTGGCCATCTTCGAAGATTTCCCCCAGAACTCGTTGATGGGCAGGTGCCACATGGTCATGGATTTGGGTAAGGTGGCGCTCGACGACCACTCGGAGTGGAGCTACAACTACTACGTCCGGCTCCAGCCCGGAGCCGACCCCCGGGCGGTCATCGAGGAGTGGAAGCGGCTCTTTGTGGAGATGTATCCCGGCGAGGCCAACGAGGAGGGACAGCTTGAAACGGAACCCATCCGTCTGTCGTGCATCCGCGACCTCTACTTTGAGTCCGACAGCCGCGTGCCGTGCGCCCAGGGGTCGCTCGTGACGACCTACACGCTGCTGGGCATCGCCCTGCTGGTCATTGCGCTGGCCTTCATCAACTTCGTCAACTTCTTCCTGGCGCTGGTGCCCGTCCGTATCCGTACGGTCAACACCTTCAAGGTCTTCGGCGCCCCGAACTCCTCGCTGCGCTTCAGCTTCGTCTTCGAGGCCGTGGGGCTGGTCCTCATCGCCCTGCTGCTGGCCTGGTACCTCTCCTTCGCCATCCAGGGCACCGAGCTGGCCAGCTACATCTCCGCATCGCTGAGCGTGGCGCAGAACCTCCCGGTCATCGGCATCCTGCTCGCCGTGGCGGTGGTCATGGCCCTTGTGGCGAGCCTCTATCCGGCGTGGTACATCACCTCGTTCCCGCCCGCCATGGTGGTCAAGGGGTCCTTCTCCGGCACGGCCGGCGGCCGGCGGCTGCGCACGCTGCTGCTGGGCTTCCAGTTCACCATCTCGATGGGGCTCATCATCTCCACGGGATTCATCCTCCGCCAGCACAACTTCATGCTGCATCAGGATATGGGCTTCGACCGCCGCAATCTGATGGCTGCACAGCTCTCCGGCAAGGCGGCACAGAGCTATGACGCCCTGCGCAGCCGGCTGCTGGCCGACCCGCGCGTGGTCGATGTCACGGCGGCCGACGGACAGCTGGTTAACGTAAGCCGTATGGGATGGGGCCGCACCTACAAGGGACGGCGCGTCTCCCTGCAGGCCTATATCGTACGGTGGAACTTCCTCAAGATGATGGGTATCCCCGTTACCGACGGCCGCGACTTCCTCGAATCGGACGAGCACAAGGAGACCGGCATGCTGATTTGCAACGAAGCAGCCCGCCGCGAATACGGCTTCGAGCTGGGCGACGAGATTGGCGGATTCTTCGAGACAGACCCGCTCGTGGGCGTCTGCGCCGACTTCAACTTCCGCCCGATGCAGTATGACGTCATCCCCTTCGTCTTCTATGTCGTTCCCGAGGAGTGGTCGCAACAATCGGGCGGCCGAGCCTCGAGCCTGCTCTACCTGCGCTACCGTCCCGAGGCCAACGTCGCGGAGGTGGCCGGCTACCTGCGGAAGTGCATCGCCGAGGCCGACCCGCATCTGACGCCGGGCGATATCGAGATTCGTACCTTCGAGGAGGAGCTGGGCTTCGAGTATGCAAAGGAGCGGCGTCTGGCGACGGTCGTCGGGCTCTTCACGGTGCTGGCCGTGGTCATCGCCCTGATGGGTGTCTTCGGCATCGTGCTGTTCGAGACGCAGTACCGCCGCCGCGAGGTGGCCGTGCGCAAGGTGATGGGGGCCACCACAGGCGAGGTGCTCCGCCTCTTCAACCGCCGCTACCTCTGGATGGTCGTCATCTGCTTCGTCATCGCCCTGCCGCTGAGCCTCTGGATTGTCAACCGCTGGATGGCCTCGTTCGCCTACCGCGCCCCCTTCACGGTGTGGATTCCCGTGGCGGCGCTCGCCGCGGTGCTCCTCGTTACGGCTGCCACGGTGACCTTCTGCTCGTGGCGTACGGCCAACGAGAACCCCGCCGAATCGGTCAAGTCCGAATAGGCGGAATACAAACCCCGAAATCGTAAAACTTAACTAAACTAAAAAGTATCTGTTATGGCTATGTTGAAAGTGGAGAATCTCCACAAGATTTTCCGAACCGAAGAGATTGAGACCATCGCCCTGAACGGCGTGTCGTTCGAAGTCAACGAAGGCGAGTTTGTCGCCATCATGGGCCCCTCGGGCTGCGGCAAGTCGACGCTGCTCAACATCCTGGGGCTGCTCGACAACCCCACCTCGGGCAGCTACCAGCTCCTGGGCCGTGAGGTGGCGACGCTGCGCGAGAAGGAGCGCACGCGCTACCGCAAGGGCAACATCGGCTTCGTCTTCCAGTCGTTCAACCTTATCGATGAGCTGAACGTCTTCGAGAACGTCGAGCTGCCGCTGATTTATCTGGGTGTGAAGGCCTCGGAGCGCAAGCGCCGTGTCAACGAGATCCTCGCCCGCATGAACATCTCGCACCGCGCCGAGCACTTCCCGCAGCAGCTCTCCGGCGGTCAGCAGCAGCGCGTGGCCATTGCCCGCGCCCTGGTCTCGAACCCCAAGCTGATTCTGGCCGACGAGCCCACCGGTAACCTCGACTCGAAGAACGGCCGCGAGGTGATGGAGCTCCTCTCGGAGCTGAACCGCGAAGGTACGACCGTCATCATGGTAACCCACTCGCAGTACGACTCGACCTTTGCCCACCGCGTGCTGCACCTCTTCGACGGTGAGCTGGTCAAGGACCTCACCAACCGGATGTAGCCCCCTCCCGGCGCATCGAATGAAACGCCCCGTGACGGATACTCGTCACGGGGCGTTTCGTTGCGTGTTGCCCGACGTTTTGCCGGCTGCGGGGAGGGCCTGCCGGGCGGCTCAGGTTATTGCGTGGCGTGGCCGCGGGGTAGAGGGAACGGGGCTGCTGGATGGCAGGGTAGCGGGGCGGTGTTGTGCGACGGAGCGACAGGGGCCGTTTTCCGCCTGCGCCGGGCGCCGTCACGAGCCCGAGAACCAGTTCTTGAAGTCGTTGACGCGGAGCTTGCTGACCAGAATCTTGCCGTCGGTCGGCACCTTGAGGTTGATGGCCAGCCGGTTGTTGAACCACAGGTCGATGTCCTGCACGGCGCCGCGCGAGATGAGGTACTGCCGGTTGACGCGGAAGAAGCGCGCCGGGTCGAGGCTGTCGGTCAGCTCGTCGAGCGTGTTGGGAAGCACGTAGCGCTCGCGGTCGCTTACGACGGCCTTCGTCACCCCGTCGGCGATGCAGAAGTACTGCACCTGCTCGACGGCCAGCGGCAGCAGCTTGTCCCCCTTGCAGGGAATCAGGAAGTGGCTCTTGTAGTGGCCCTGCCGCTGCAGGCCGCGGATAAGTTCGGCAAGCGACTCGCCCGATGCGGCCGACGCGCCGGCACCGGCTGCGCCGTGCAGCGTCTCCAGCTTGTCGAGCGCCCGTCGGAGGTCGGCCGCGCCGATGGGCTTGAGCAGGTAGTCGATGCTGTTGACCTTGAAGGCCCGCAGCGCATACTCGTCGTAGGCCGTGGTGAAGATGACGGGGCTGGCGATGCGCACGTGTTCGAAAATCTCGAAGGCCGAGCCGTCGGCCAGATGGATGTCCATGAAGACGACGTCGGGCGCCGCGTGGCTCTCGAACCAGGCGACGCTCTCCGTGACGCTGTCCAGCGTGTCGATGACCTCGGTGCTGGGAGCGACCTCCTTCAGAAGGGCCTGCAGGTTGCGCACGGCCGCCTTTTCATCCTCAATGATTAACGCTTTCATGGTTCTTGTCGGGTTGTTGCAGGGGAAGCCTTACGCAGAAGAGCCCCCGGTCGGCCGTAATCCCTATCTCCTTCTGCCAGAGCAGCAGATAACGCTTGGCCAGATTGTCGAGCCCGATGCCGGGGCCGGCCGGAGCCTGCCGCTTGGGCTGGATGCGGTTCTCGACGAGCAGCGTCCGGCCCTCGGTGCGGATGGTGATGGTGAGCGGATTGCGGTTGCTGATTTCGTTGTGCTTGATGGCGTTCTCGACGAGCAGCTGCACCGACATGGGCGGCAGCAGCATCCCCCTTGTGGACTCGTCAATCTCCACCTCGAAGCGCAGATTCTCCTCGTAGCGCATCTTCATCAGGTAGATGTAGGCCTCGGCGAACTGCATCTCCTCGTCCAGCGTCACGCTCTGCCGGTCGTTGTCCTGGAGCGTGTAGCGCAACACGCGCGAGAGCTCCTGCGTGTAGTCGAGCGCCCGGGCGGGCGACTCGCGAATCAGCGACTGGAGCGTGTTGAGCGAGTTGAAGAGCATGTGGGGGTTGAGCTGCTCCTTGAGCGACTCGAACTGGTGGCGCAGGCTCTCGGTGCGCAGCTCCTCGTTCTCGACGACGATGCGCTGCTGCCGCACGATGAGGTGGAAGATGTAGTTGCTGCCCGAGACGATGCTCGACATGATGAAGTCGCGCAGCGGGTGCAGGTAGTGGTGCACCATGGCGTCGATGGCCGGGATGTCGAACTGGTGGTGGAGCCAGACGAAGAGCTGCCCCAGAAGGTTGCTCGCCGCCCACGTCAGCAGGAACGAGAGCACCGTCTTCCACCCGGTCACCCGCACCAGCGGCGAGTTGAAGTGGAAGATGAGCGCATTGAAGCCGAAGAGCAGCAGCAGCGAGATGAAGGTGAAGAGTATCTCGTTGAAGACATCCTTGGGCTCCATCCCCGTGAAGAGCTGCTCCCGTTCGAAGCTGTCCGAGAGCGACAGCACCTCGGGAAAGTGTATCAGCACGGCCACCACGGCCGAGACCAGGAGCGTGGAGAGCAGATAGCGGTTCTTGAACGGAACGGAGGCTTTCATGGTGCAAAAATAGCATTATTTCCGCGCGATGCGCGCCATGGCGTACATTCCCGGGCGGAATTGCGGATTCTGCCCCTCGATGCGGACGTAGACGTCAATCGAGCGGTTCTCGTTGTTGACCTGCTGGCCGACCATGGTGATGACCCCGTGGAAGGTCTCCCCCTCGATGCCGTTGACGCGGAACTCGACCCGGTCGCCCGCCCGCAGGTTGGCGAGGTCCTTCTCGTAGGCGGTCAGACGCAGCATCATGTCGCTCTTGTTGACAATCTCGCAGAGCGGCTCGCCGACGTCGAAGTGGCGGCCGATGTTCATCTTCACGTCGGCCGCATAGCCACTGATGGGGGCCTTGATGTCGAGGTAGGGGATGATGCCCCCGGCGAGCAGGCGCGTCGTGTCGACGCCCAGCAGTGCGAGCTGGGCTGCGGCGGCATCCATGCGGCTCCGCATCGAGAGGTACTCGGCCTTGCTCTGCTGGAAGTGCTTCTGCGACGAGGCCTCCTCGCGCGCGAGGGTCTGCTGGCGCAGGAACTCGGTGCGCAGAAACTCATACTGCGCATGGCTGTCGAGGTAGGACTGCTGCAGGGCGATGAACTCGGGATTCTCGAGCGTCGCCAGCACGATGCCCTGCTTGACGTAGGCGCCGGGCAGCAGCGTGGTGGAGCGAATCGACCCGCCCATGGTCAGCGTCACCGTGGCGCGGCTCTGGGGCGGGAGGACCAGAATGCCGTTGAAGGTGGGTTCGTTGGGCACCGACGTGGCGCCCGATGCGGCGTCGACCTCGGAGGCGGGCTCTTCGGCCGGGGCGGCCGCGATGCTGTCGGTGGCGGCGGCTTCGGATGCAGCCGTCGAGGCCGGTGCGGTCGGAGCCGACGAGCAGGCGCAGAGAAGCGCCGCGATGGGAAGAAGTATCTTTTTCATGACTGGATGTGTTTATCGGTAGAGTTCGTATTCGAGTGCGGTGATGTTGTACTGGTTGAGCGTCTCGATGTAGCCGCGGCGGATTTCGAGCGCCGTATTGAGGCTCATGATGTATTCGGCGATGGTCGTCTCGCTGTTGGCCAGCTGCAGCCGGGCGGCACGCACGAGCGTCTCGGCCTCGGGAAGCGCCGATTCGACGTAGTAGCGCAGGCTCTCCTCGTAGCGGCGCAGGTTGGCCTGCAGCTCGGTGATGCGGTTGTCGACGTTGCGCAGGTTGAGCGCCGCATCGTTGCGGGCGATGTAGGCGTCGGCCTTGGCCTGGCGGATGCGGCTGCGGCGGGTGTTGAAGAAGATGGGGAACGAGGCGCCGATGACGTAGGCGTTCAGCCCCTTGTCGGGGAGGATGTTTTGCCGCTGGTATCCGAACGAGAGCTCGGGGAAGAAGCGGCTCTTCTCGACCCGCGTGCGGGCCTCGGCCTCGCGCACCTGCGACTGGAAGTAGCTGCGCTGCAGGTCGGCCGAAATCTCCTTCGGCGCATCGAAGCGGGTCAGCAGCGTGTCGGAGGGCATGAGCGGCGCATCGGCATAGCAGGCCCACTGGAGCCGTGCGGCGGCGACCTTCTGCTCCTCCTGCGCCTGGAAGAGACGGTTGCGCATCTCGGCGGCCATCGTCGCGGTCATGCTCTGCTCGAGGCGGGTGATGTCGCCCTGCTGGTAGCGCAGCTCGCTCGTGCGCGAGAGCTCGGCGGCCAGCGCATTCTGGTCGGCGTAGAGGCGGCAGAGCTCCTGCGTGTAGAGGTAGTAGGACCAGGCGCGCTTGACCTCGGCGACAACCTCGCGCCGCACGAGCTCGCGGTAGTGGCCTCCGGTTTCGGTCTGGCGCCGCACGAGCGCATTCTTGTAGAAGGGGGTGAGCAGCGAGCCGAACGACTGCGTGATGCTGATTTCACGGTCGTTGCGCTCCGTGCCGTTGAGCTGTCCGAAGGAGTAGTCGACCGTCGTCGGGGCCAGCTCCCACGACTCGCCGCGCATGGCGCGGGTCCGTTCGACGGCCGCGTCGGCCGACTTGAGGCGGGGATGGTTTTCGAGGGCCATCGCAACCGCCTCGTCGAGCGTCACGCGCTGCTGGCTGTGTCCTTCGAGCGGCAGCAGCATCAGTGCGGGGAGCATCAGCACGGGAAGCAGGCGGCGCAGCAGGGGACGGCGCAGCAGCAGCGGAGCCGAGCCCACCAGCCTGTAGAATACCGGGACGACGAAGAGCGTGAGCAGCGTCGAGACGAAGAGTCCGCCGATGACGACCGTTGCCAGCGGGCGCTGCACTTCGGCCCCGGCCGAGGTGGCGACGGCCATGGGCACGAAGCCCAGCGAGGCGACCAGTCCGGTCAGGAAGACGGGGCGCAGCAGGTGCTGCGTGCCGCGGGCGATGACGCGGCCGGTCGAGAGACGATGTGTGGTGCTCTCTCTCAGAGCATTGAAGTGGTTTATCATCAGAATACCGTTTAATACAGCTACACCGAAGAGCGCGATGAAGCCCACGCCGGCCGAGATGCTGAAGGGCAGGCCGCGCAGCCACAGCGCCAGAATGCCGCCGATAATCGAGAGCGGAACCGTCGAGAAGACCACCAGCGAGTAGGTCACGCTCTTGAAGGCGAAGAAGAGCAGCAGCAGGATGAGCATCAGCGCCACGGGAATCACGACCAGCAGCGTGCGGATGGCGTTCTGGAGGTTCTCGAACTGACCGCCGTACTCGAAGTAGTAGCCCGGCTTGAGCGTGACGTGCTGTTCGAGCGTCTGGCGGATGGACTCGACGACCTGCTGGATGTCGGCGTCGCGGACGTTCACGCCGATGACCACGCGCCGCTTGGTGGCGTCGCGGTTAATCTGCAGCGGGCCGTTCACCAGGTCGATGGTGGCCACCTCGCTCACCGGAATCTGAATCCCCTCGGAGGTGCGGATGAAGAGCCGGTCGAGGTTCAGGTCGGCCACCTTGCGCTGGTCGAGGCGTACGACCAGGTCGAAGCGGCGCTCGTTCTCGAAGACCGTACCGGCCGTCTCGCCGGCGTAGGCCGAGCGGATGATGCTGTTGAGCTCCTCGATGTTGATGCCGTAGCGGGCAATCTTGGCACGGTTGTACTTCACTACGAGCTGCGGCAGACCCATCGCCTGCTCGACCAGCACGTCCGAAGCTCCGGGCACCTGCTCGACGTAGCGGGCCGCCTCGCGCGCCTTGTCGTAGAGCTCGGCCATGTCCTCGCCGTAGAGCTTGATGGCGATGTCGGCCTTGGCGCCCGTCATCAGCTCGTTGAAGCGCAGCTGGATGGGCTGGCTGAAGTTGAACTCCACGTCGGGAATCGTATCGAGCGCCGCCTTCATCTTCTCGACCAGTTCGGCGCGCGACGAGGCGCTGGTCCACTCCTCGAAGGGCTTCATGACAATCATCACGTCGGCATCCTCGACGGCCATGGGGTCGGTCGGCACCTCGGCCGTACCGATTTTGGCCACGACGTGTTTGATTTCGGGGAAGTTCTCCATCAGGATCTTCTCGGCCTGCTCCGAGACGGCGATGCTGCGCGTGAGCGAGCTTCCGGCCGGCAGGGTCATCTGCATGGCGAAGTCACCCTCGTCGAGCGTGGGGATGAACTCCGCACCGAGCCGCGTGAAGAGCATGAGGCTGCCGATGAAGGCCGCCACGGCCACGGCGACGGTCCCCCAGCTGAAGCGCAGGCAGAAGGCCAGGCAGCGCTGGTAGATGCGGTTGAGCCAGGCGAAGAAGCGGTCGGCGAAGGTCGGACGGTCGCTGATGCGGCGCCGGAGCACGAGCGACGACATCATCGGCACGTAGGTCAGCGAGAGCAGCAGCGCTCCGATGATGCAGAATACGAGCGTCTTGGCCATCGGGGTGAAGTACTTGCCCTCGATGCCCGTCAGCGTGAGAATCGGGAAGAAGACGATGAGGATGATGATGACGGCGAAGGTGGCCGAGCGGACCACGTTGCCGGCACCGGCGATGATTTGCTCGTCCATCTCGCGGCGGGAGAGCGTGCGGCCGAGGTTCTGCCGCACGAAGAGGTGGGCGAGGATTCCCTCGACGATGACGATGGAGCCGTCGACGACAATACCGAAGTCGATGGCGCCCAGACTCATCAGGTTGGCCGAGACGCCGAATATGCGCATGAGGATGAAGGCGAAGAGCATCGCCAGCGGGATGACCGAGGCGACAATCAGGCCGGCGCGGACGTTGCCCAGGAAGAGCATCAGCACGATGAAGACGATGATGGCCCCCTCGATGAGGTTGCGAATCACGGTCGAGATGTTGCGGTTGACCAGCTCCGAGCGGGTCAGATAGGGGTTGAT
>ERZ780060.445-NODE-445-length-16516-cov-5.494320_pt1 | contig 16516 bp, 14 predicted proteins | sample MGYA00511176_ERZ780060 | MGnify/ENA primary metagenome ERZ780060 (study PRJEB29588, sample SAMEA2148374) | human gut metagenome | biome: human gut; feature: human-associated habitat; material: faeces | place: Denmark | collected 2008/2010 ... | reverse complement strand
GGGGAATGCCGAGGCAATGGCTGCGCTGACGCGCATCGAGGGATTCCGCAACCTGAATCAGGACATCGAGACCATCATCAACAAATCGGAGGCGGTCAAGAAAGCGCGAAAGGAGACCCCGGATGAGGCAATGACCCCGCAGAAGAAACGGGAACTGACCGAGGAGGAGAAGGAGTACAAGAGCCTGCGGAAACAGATTCAGGAGAAACTGATCAAATTCGCTACGCGCGTACCGATATTCATGTATCTGACGGATTTCCGCGAACGAAGTCTCTATGATGTCATCACGCAACTGGAACCCGGATTGTTCAAGAAGGTAACGGGGCTGTCAGTCTCAGACTTCGAACTGCTTGTGTCGCTCGACGTCTTCAACTCGGCGCTGATGAATGATGCCATCTATAAGTTCAAGCGTTACGAGGACGCTTCGCTAACCTATGTAGGTATTAATCGACATACTAATAAAGCTATTGGTCTATATAATACAGTCATATAATTAAAACGCTAAAAATACTCTTTAACTATATTCCTATTATTTTTTATTTTAGCTCTCAAAAATAATGAACTTCGATATAATATAGCTATGTACGATAGTGCTTCAAAAAAGAGTGCAAAAGAAGAGTCCTCATATCTTTTTTAAATATACAAAAAATGATTCTTATTCTCAGAGTAACATGCAATTGCCTTTTACTCCGATTTTTCTTTCTAAATTATTCTATAGGATAAATCCCAGCCAAGATAGTTTAACAAGAAACAAGTTCCTATCCATATCTGTTATGCCCACCAGTTGTAGAACCCACACCGCTTGGGCATAGCTTTCCGTATCCTTGTGATTTGTCGAAAATCCTTTCTCAAACACTCAATCCAGTTCATCGTATAGATATCGACTAAATCCTTTTCTCGTAATTCAAATAGGAGAAGTAAACCTTATCCAAATCTTCGTCCAATCGTCAAAAACCACGAGGATTCTGATCTCACTTCTGGTTAAGCATCTGCCATTGTTCCTAGGCCCTCTCCTTCATATAGCTAAGGTCTTCCATGCAGAAAACCAGCCGCAGATCCTCGGTCTGCACTCTCTTGCGCTATTGCGCACACAATGTTCACACGACTCTGTGAACATCTCACCCCAGCCAGAGCACCCTCAGTGGGCTTATTAAAGATCCCTAACACCTCATGGTGCTTGTCTTCTCGCACAACCTGTACCACATAGCAACCTTCAATCTCCACACTTCTCTTACGATAGGTCTCCATGTGCACGCAATCGATGAAAACGTAATACGCATCCAAAAACCACGTGAGCCATTAAAATATCTTCGCAAAGGTTATCCAATATCCGAGATGCTGTAATGTCGCCATAGATATCCTGGAATACCTCGCCGACCTGTTTCTGTACAAGACCTTTCGTATAATTCATAAAGAGCGTTCGTTCTCATCTTTCTAATTGCGCAGAATCGCCAGTATTCGTAAATAGACGTTCCATAACGATCGCACGGAATCCGGAGCGTCAGCGTATCTTCATGACTGCAACTACCCCAACAGAAACCGATGCATTTGAATAATATAGAGCATTCAGATGGGGGTTCTTAACACCCCAAAAGGATCATACTTCCTAATAAAATATCTAGCAGATCCTTAAAACCTGTTTCTCGCTCCATATGTCTGCAAATTATGATTTTTTATCGACACTGGGAATTTGCTTGTTTTACACCACTTAAACATTCTATAGCATTTGTATTCCGTCTTACAAACACGAATCTTGAAACAGAGACACTCCTCGTTGCAAAAAAAAATTTTCAATTTCTAGAAATAAAAATGAAAAACAATTTTTAACTTGCAGAAAAATTGTATCACATATAGACTTAAAAGCTATTATGACTGCTTTAGAAAAGATCCCATATTTTGATTATTTTATTTCTCAAATAATCTTTAAGCAGTTTAATGATAATGAATCAGATTTAGATCATATCATAAGAAGGAATATTATGAACTGTGGTTTAAACAAACTAAAGTTACTCAAATTACTTTTTTTGGTTTCAGTCATAAAAGTTGATGAGAGATATTTATTAGACGATATTTTTGATAATTTCTATGCAATGCCATATGGTCCTGTAGAAAGTGATGTATATAATAATATTTCGGCTCTAGCAAATTATATTGTTGGTAATAGAGATATCAGTCTCAAAGAGACTGCAGATTTTACCTATCCAAATAAAAACCATGATCCTTTGTACTCCCGAATAGACAAATGTGTCAATGCCTTATATGACAAGAACAAAGCTCTATTCAATATGCCAACATTTGACTTAGTTGAATTAACACACAAGGCCGACTCTTGGCGAATTGTTTTTGCAGAAGCGCAAAAAAGGGGTAAATATAGTTTACATATGCCTAAAGAGATCATCAAAGAAACGACTGTTTATTTTAGGTAAATATGGCTTTATATATTGAATCATTATATTCTCATATTCAAGACATATCAACTATCATTAGTACGTATGTTGGTACTCTTGAAGAGACAAAAGAAAATATTGTATGGGATTCTTTAGTGTTAGCTCCCGAAGAAGGTCGGACAAGATTCTACGCTAATATCCAAAACATCCTTAAAGATATATACAAGGCATTAAATTTATCTGCTGTTAGTGGCGAATATGTCAACAAAACTGATTTTGAAAAAATAATTGAGGACATATCTAATAAAGTCGGAGAAATCATTACTCTACTACCGGACCAAGTTGCTGAAGAAGAGAGTAAAACCCTAATGAATACCGTAAATTGCATTAGGAGAGATTTAAGTTTATATAAATTTCAAGTACACCTCTTTTGGAAATCTGTTACTAGCCCTAGAGCTAGATTTGTTGATTATGATATTATCAATGATGATAATGCTGAAATAAAAGATGATAATATACAAGATATTGAATTATTATCCGATATTTTTCATGCAAATTTAAATTTAGTTCTAATTGACAGGGAGTTTAGTTTTCATGAGCCATTATTTCGCTATTTAAATAGAGTATACCATAAATTACAAGTATACGACACTAAGATAGAAACAAATTATATCGACATTCTCTTGCATAAATGCCGTATACTTTTAGCCAAGTTTAATTACAAGGACAATATCGACAGCCTATTACAATCTTACAATTATTATAAGGGGCGAGACGAAAAAGTCGCGATGTCTGTTGATGGATCTATTTCCAAACTTTTAAGAGAGATATATACCAAAGATGTAAAAGAATATAAACGAACGATATCAAGGTTGTATCAAGAAAGCATTGATACATATTCCTCTTTTTTTGATTTCTTTATAAAATGTCATTACTTCAAAAATATTGCTGAAAATGAGACTCTATTACTTGATTTGATTAATAGATTTAAGTCATTTAAGGAAGATATCACCAACCCCTTTGATAAAAAGAACGCTGATTCTTGTTTAAATTTTCTTAATAATTGCAGATTGTCCTTTGTTTTAAAACAAGAAAATACAACCTCCACAACTGTATGGCACGAAACAGGGAAAATACGGTCAGTTCAAGAATTGACCGACATAAAGAATTATTTTCCTTTTCTAAAAATAGCAGAATGGTATAGTGCATACTTATCAAAACAAATAGAAAAAATCGAAGATGCGAATGATTTAATGATTGATCTTCACAGCTTTGAAGAGTGCCTTACCCGTGCCGAAGAATATTTGATTGATAGTAAAGACATCGCAGGCTGTTTTATTCCTTTTAAACCAAGTTTTCAAGAATGTTTAGAAGATTACGAATTGAAAACGGGAGAATCTGCAAAAATTTTCATTAGTAGTTCCTATGTCGTTCCCGTCGATTATGAAAAAGAAGAAAAGCGCATAGAAAAACTACAATCTGACCTAATAAAACTAAAAGCTATTATTGAAGCAAAGAAAAGTATTGATTCGGTTATTCTGAAATTAAGAGACGATAACAAATCAGTACAAGAAGAAGTCCAATCTTTAAAAGAATACTCAATCAAAAAGACAAAAAAAATTACAGACACCGTTCAAGCTGATTTAAAAGAGAATCAAAAAAACAATATCCAAATATTAGCCATATTCGCAGGAATTGTCATATTTGCATCTGGGACAATTCAAATCTTTAAGGGGGCAAGCAATGTTAAGGATGCTACAATCTTTATGTTATTGTTTGCTTCGGCATTAAGTATTATAACCTTGTCAATATGGCTACTCTTTTCCAGTAAAGAAAAGTGGGGAACTTCAAAAATCATCTTCGCTATAATTTTAGCTATAATCCTAGGATTAAACACATATGCCATATGGGGAGATTGGGGGGAAGTATCGATTAACGCCAAAACTCACGAAAATTTATCAGAATAATTCTTGTAAATATTTTTCTGTTTGCAAACTGCCCGCCAACATATGCTGTGTATTGCATTAGAATAAAATCATCAAGGTGAAACGAGAAATACCCAGCTTACGCTCTATTTGGATTTAAAATCTGTGATTTTGTCATATGTCCCGGCGGAAATAAAGCCATGTATGACAAATGTATGACAAAACAAAACGAAAACCGCGTTGCAGATAGCTACAACGCGGTTTCTGTGAGGTCTGAAGCGGATTCGAACCGCTGTACAAGGTTTTGCAGACCTTTGCCTAGCCACTCGGCCATCAGACCATTTTTTTCTCGAAACGCCCCCTTCAGCTTTTCCCTCCAGCACCTCCGGGACCCTCTCAAGCCCCCCAGGCACCTTCTCCAGCACCTCCGGGACTTTCTCAGCCCCCTTGGCTCCTTCTCAGGCCCCCTCCGGATATCGCTCGGGCTCCCCTCGGGGCGGCTCCGGGTCGTTTCGGTTCGCAAATATACACACTTTTCCGATATCTGCAAAACTTATTCGCAACTTTACGCATTTTCCGCCTCCAACCCATCCGTCTTCGCCCGGAAATCACTACCTTTATCTCCCGCAAAAGAGTCCCCGCGACCATGACACTCGAAGACATCGCCCTGCAGATGACCCCCGGCATCGGTGTGAAGGGCGCCGCACACCTGCTCGAGGTGTTCGGCGACGCCCGCCGCATCTTCGCCGCCTCGCACGACGAGCTGGCCGGCGCTGCACGGCTGCGTCCCGAGCCGCTGCGGGCCATCCTCCAGCGCAAGGGCTTCCCCGCCGCCGAGCGCGAACTGCTCTACTGCCGCCGCAACGGCATACGGCCCATCGCCTCGACCGACCCCGAATATCCGCCCCTGCTGCGCGATATTCCGGACCCGCCCCACGTCATCTACCTGCGGGGCGAACTTCGGGCGCTCCGGATGCGCAGCCTCTCGGTGGTCGGCACGCGCACGGCTACGCCCTACGGCGAGACGATGTGCCACGCCCTCATCGAACGGCTCGCCGAGCGGGTCGAGGAGCTCTCCATCGTCAGCGGCCTGGCCTTCGGCATCGACGCCGCGGCACACCGCGCGGCCCTCGCCTGCCGGGTGCCGACCGTCGCCGTGGTGGCCAACCCGCTGCCCGGGGTCACCCCGACGCAGCACGCCGGACTGGCACGCGACATCCTCGAGCAGGGCGGCGCGCTGCTCACCGAGCTCCACTCGCAGACCCGGCAGAACGGCAGCCTCTTCCTGGCGCGCAACCGCATCATCGCGGCGCTGAGCGCCGGAACGCTCGTCGTCGAATCGCCCGCCTCGGGCGGCTCGCTCTTCACGGCCCACTGCGCCGACGGCTACAACCGCACGGTGATGGCCCTCCCGGGACGGGTCACCGACCGCATGTCGGCCGGCACCAACTTCCTCATCCGCAACCAGAAGGCTCAGATGATCCTCACGGCCGACGACATCATCACGGAGCTGCAGTGGGAGAACGCCGCACCTCAGCGCGACACCCGCACCGAGACGCCGGGCGACCGCCGTCTGACCCCCGACGAACGGGGGCTGCTGGGCTGCTTCCGCACGGACGACCCCCTCTCGCTCGAGACGCTCGGCGAGCTGAGCGGACTCGACCCGGGCGAGCTGGCCACGCTGCTGGTGGGGCTCGAGCTGAGCGGCGCCGTCCGCCAGCTCCCCGGCAACCGATACATGAAACTGCCATGAGACTCATCGACACCCATTCGCACCTCTACGAACCGGAGTTCGACGCCGACCGCGACGAGGCGCTCGCCCGTGCCGCCGCGGCCGGGGTGGAGCGGCTGCTGCTCCCGGCCATCGACTCCGAAAGCCACGAACGCCTCTTCGCCCTCAGCCGCCGCGACCCGGCGCGCTACATCCCGATGATGGGGCTCCACCCCACCTCGGTGAACGACAACCCCCGCTGGCGCGAGGAGCTGGCGCTGGTCGAGCGGCTGCTCGACGCGCCTCCCGAGGGCATCGGAGCATTCTGCGCCGTGGGCGAAATCGGCCTCGACTTCTACTGGAGCCGCGACTTCATGTCCGAGCAGTGCGAGGCCTTCGCCGCCCAGCTGCGCATGGCCTGGCGACGGGGGCTCCCCGTGGCCATCCATACCCGCGCGGCGTGGGACGAGATGGAGCGCATCATCGCGGAGGAGAGCGCCCGGGCCCGCAGCGAGGGTGCCGCGCTGCGCGGCGTCTTCCACGCCTTCTCGGAGGATGAGGGGCGCTATGCCCGCCTCCGCGCCTGCGGCGACTGGCTCTTCGGCATCGGCGGGGTGGTCACCTTCAAGCGGAGCCAGGTGGCCGCCTCCGTCCCCGCAATGGAGCTCGACGACCTGGTGCTCGAGACCGACTGCCCCTACCTCACCCCGGTGCCCCACCGCGGCGAGCGCAACGAATCCGCCTACGTGCGCTTCGTCTGCGAGCGGGTGGCCGCCCTCAAGGGGCTCCCGCCCGAGGAGGTGGCCCGCCGCACGACGGCCTCGGCCGAGCGGATGTTCGGCCTCGGGGCGCTGCCGGCCGCCGAGGAGCCCGAAAGGGCAGCAGCGGAAGTGCCCGGAAAGGCCGCAGCCGAGGAGCTCGGGAAGGCCGCAGCCGAGGGGTCCGGAAAGGCTACAACCGAAGGCCCCGACACCATGAAAACGCCCGCTTCCGAAGGAGCCGGCCGAACGACTGCAAACAACTGAATGACAACGCACCGGATATCATGAAACGCATCCGCATCACCGTCATCCGCAAGGCCTGCTACCGCGACCTGATGGAGCGCTACGAGAACCCGCTCGAACACCCCTGCGACCTCAGCGAGGGGCAGTGTTTCGAGTGCGACGGCCTAAGCCGCCCCGAGGGGCTGTGCGAGAGCGCCTGGCAGAGCCTCTCGCCCTTCGTCATGGCGCTGGCCCACGGGGCGACGGGCCTCTACGACGGGTGGATGAAGAACCCCGCCTCGGCGATGCTCTCGTGCAACGACGGCTTCCGCCCGGTGAGCTTTCTGGTGGAGGCGCTCGACGAACCGACGCCCGACGGACAGGCCCCTGGCAAACAGACACCCGACGGCGGAGAGCCCGCCGCCCGCAAAGAACCGGCCGACCCGACACCCGGAAATGAGATGCCCGCCGGCAAAGAGCCCGACCGGCCCGAAACCCGGCCCGGCAACCGCTCCGAAACCCTCCGCAGCAACGCCTCCCCAACGGACGCCGCCCCTTCGGCTTCCGACGCCGCCCGACACCGCGGCAAACCCTCCGCAGCAACCCCAGCAACCGCAGCAACCTCCGCCTCCCCGGCGGCCGCACCTGCCGCGGCCCCTGCCTCCCCCGAAACCCGACCACACGAAAAAACCGAATCATAAGCTATGCGCGCATCCATCCTGATTATCTACACGGGCGGCACCATCGGCATGAAGACCGACGCCGCCACCGGCGCCCTCGTCCCGTTCGACTTCAGCGGCATCTACGAGGAGTTCCCCTCGCTCAAGCGGCTCAACGTCGACATCGACGTCGAGACGATGAACCCCGTCATCGACTCCTCGAACGTCTCGCCCGACAACTGGGTGACGCTCGCCCGCCTGATTCGCGACAACTACGCCCGCTACGACGGCTTCGTCGTCCTGCACGGCACCGACACGATGTCCTACACCGCCTCGGCGCTGAGCTTCATGCTCGAGAACCTCTCCAAGCCGGTGGTCTTCACCGGCAGCCAGATTCCCATCGGCGTGCTGCGCACCGACGGCCGAGAGAACCTCATCACGGCCATCGAAATCGCCGGCGCCAGCCAGGGGAGCCGCCCCGTGGTGCCCGAGGTCTCGCTCTACTTCCAGAACCGACTCTTCCGCGCCAACCGCACCTCGAAGCGGAGCGCCGAGGCGCTCAACGCCTTCCGCTCCTACAACTACCCGCCGCTGGCCGAGGTGGGTGTCAACATCACCTACAACTACGCCGCCATCCTCCACCCCGACCCCGCCGACTCATCGCCCGAGCTGCGCATCGCCACGTCGCTCAACGACGGGGTGGTCATCGTCAAGCTCTTCCCGGGCATCGACGCCCGCATCCTGCAGGGCATCCTCTCGGTCGAGGGCATCCGCGCCGTGGTGCTCGAGACCTACGGCGCGGGCAACGCCCCCACGAGCGAGTGGTTCATCCGCCTCATCGAGCAGGCCATCGCCCGCGGCATCCTGGTGCTCAACGTAACGCAGTGCGGCGGCGGACGGGTCGCCATGGAGCTCTACGAGACGGGACTGCGCCTGCAGAAGGCGGGGGTGCTGTGCGGCTACGACATGACCACCGAGGCGGCCGTCACCAAGCTGATGTACGTGCTGGGCAAGGGGCTTCCGGACGAGGAGAGCCGCGCGCTGCTGCAAAGCCCTCTCCACGGCGAATTTACCCGATAGGACGTTGCACAGATTAAATATTTTTCCTATATTTCGCACTGCAAAGCGGCCTTTTCGGAGCCCTGAAACGGGGTCGGAGCAGACCGCGATGCAAGGTACCGAGTTGATTGATACGAAGTTGCAAATTTTCCGGCGACGTTTTTCCCGCTCGGGAGCGCATCTCCCGCGGAGCCTTCGGAGACCCTCCGAAGGAGAAAACGGCGGCGAAAGAGCGTGCCGGAAGGAGAGAAAAACGATATTTTTTCGATTTTTTTGGACTTCGGGAAAAATTTAACGGAACCGTAATCCGCCGACACCGCACCCGGCTCCGCATGGAGGGAGGCGGCGGCAGGCTACGGAACAGAAAAGTAAGAAACGAACTTTAAAACAAAACCACAAACGATTACAAATTCAACTAATCAAATTAATTTTATCTAACACAACTATGAAAAAACTTTTTTTGATTCTGTCAGTTGCCTTGTTCTCGCTGGGTACTGTTAACGCGTTTGCGCAGGAGGCCGAGGCCGCTGCTGCTCCGGCAACCGAAGAGGCCACGGTAGCCGAGGAAACCCCGGTAGCCGAGGACGTAGTAGCCGCCGAGACCGAAATCGCCGGCGAGAGCATGCACCACATTCTGATGCAGAAGTTCCTCGAGGGCGGTTGGATGTGGATGCTCCCGATTCTGCTCTGCCTTGTATTCGGTCTTGCAGTAGCCATCGAGCGCATTCTCTTCCTGTCGCTGTCGACCATCAACTCGAAGAAGCTCATCGCAGCCGTTGAGGAGGCTCTGAAGAAGGGCGGCATCGAGGCAGCCAAGGATGTTTGCCGCAACATGCGCGGTCCCATCGCATCGATTTACTACCAGGGTCTGGACCGCTACAACCAGGGTCTCGACGCCGTTGAGAAGTCGGTTGTATCGTACGGTTCGGTACAGACGGGCCAGATGGAGTCGGGTCTGTCGTGGATTGGCCTGTTCATCGCCCTTTCGCCTATGTTGGGATTCATGGGTACGGTTGTCGGCATGATTGACGCATTCGACCAGATTCAGGCAGCAGGTGATATCAGCCCGACGCTGGTAGCCGGTGGTATCAAGGTCGCCCTTCTGACCACCCTGATGGGTCTTATCGCAGCCGTTATTCTCCAGCTGTTCTACAACTACATCGTATCGAAGATTGACTCTCTGGTAAACGCAATGGAAGACTCGTCCATCACGCTGATGGATATCCTGACTGCTTACAGCAAGAAATAATCGAACGCAGAAAAACCAAAAGCAAATATGAAAAAGGCATTTAACATATTGCTGAGCGTTCTGATGGTCATCACGGTTGCTCTTCTGGTCTACGCGATTGCGACCGGAGGATCGGAAGATGCAATCAGCGTCAACCTGATATGGGGCTACGCCCTGTTCGTGTTCGCGCTTGCATCGGCACTTTTCTGCGCCATCTTCGGGATGATCAAGAACCCGGCAGGCATCAAGGGGTCCATCCTGGCCCTGGCTCTGGTAATCATAGTCGTTGGCGTGGCCTACTTCTATTCGGCTGGCCATACGGTCAACATCGTGGATCTTCAGAACAACGGCTTCTTCGGGCACAGCGAAACCGTCATTACCGAAACGAGCATCATCGTAACCTATGTCGCTTTCGCAGCTGCATTCCTGACGACCGTTGTTACTGAAATTTGGAGAGCTTTCAAGTAACAGAGAACAATGGCAATAGATAAGAGAAAAACACCGGAAATCAATGCGGGTTCGCAGGCGGACATCGCCTTCCTGCTGCTGATATTCTTCCTGGTGGCCACTACCATGAACACCGACACGGGTCTGGTGCGCATGCTTCCGCCGATGCCTCCCGAGGATGTACAACAGGAGAACATCAAGGTCAAGGAGCGCAACCTCTTCCTGGTGCTCATCTCGGGCAGCGGCAACATCATGGCAGGAACGTCGGGCAACCAGGAGATTATTGATATCCATCAGCTCAAAGACAAGACGAAGGAGTTCATCCTCAACCCGATGGAGGACGCAAATCTTCCGGAGAAGGTGGATGAGACCTTCGACCTGCCCGACGGCAGCAAGTGGACCTACCCCGTAAGTCAGGGAGTCGTATCGCTGCAGACGACCCGTGATACCGGCTATCAGTCGTACATCATGGTTCAGAACGAGCTCACGCGCGCCTTCAACGAGGTCCGCGACGAGGTCTCGATGCGCAAGTTCGGCAGCAAGTTTGCCGACCTGACGCAGGGGCAGCGCGACGTCATCTCGAAAGCAATACCTCTGAAGATTTCGGAGGCCGAACCGCGTAACATAAAGAAGTAAGCTATGGCAGTAATGAAAAAGAAGGGCAACAAGACCTTGCCCGCTATCTCGACCGCATCGCTTCCTGACGTAATCTTCATGATTCTCTTCTTCTTTATGGTTTCGACGACCATGCGCGAACAGGACCTTCTTGTAAGATACAAGCTTCCGGAAGCAACCGAGGTGCAGAAGCTGGAGAAGAAATCGCTCGTCAGCTACATCCACATCGGACAGCCGACGCTGGCCATGCAGGCGAAGTTCGGAACCGCGCCCCGCATCCAGCTGAACGACTCCTATAAGACGACCAAGGACATTCTGGACTTCGTCGCCGCCGAGCGAGACAAGCTCAACGAGGCCGACCGTGCTTCGATGACGATTTGCCTCAAGGCCGACGAGAAGACCAAGATGGGTATCGTGACCGACGTAAAGCAGGAGCTTCGCCGTGCCAACGCCCTGAAAATTTCCTATGCGGCTTCCAAGTCGCTGGGTTACTAATCCCGGGTCGACCCTCAAAGCGAAGAGCGGACCTCACAGCGAGGTCCGCTCTTTTTTTGTGCCCGCCGACATGGGAAGGGGATGCATTGGCCACCCGCCGGCGCAGGGAACAGGTCCTCCCGTCCCGGCGGGGGGGGGACGACAGGCCTCCGCCCGTTTGCGGGCGGAAGAGAATGCTTCCTTCCTCTCGTACCCGCACACGCTGAGGGCGCCCCGGAGTCGGGCCGCAGACAACAAGACACCCCGCCCGGAAGAGAAGAGGAATTCACGAAAGGGGAAAAGCCTCCAAAAAAGGAGGGGAGAGGTGCAGGAGAGACAATGCGGAGAGGCGGTGTAGGGGAGACAGTGCAGGGGAGACGATGCAGGGGAGAGACGATGCAGGGGAGAGACGATGCAGGGGAGAGACGATGCAGGGGAGACGATGCAGGGGAGACGATGCAGGGGAGACGATGCAGGGGAGACGATGCAGCACACCGGGAAAAAGCAGAACCGCCCATCCAAGGAACAAGAACCACGGACTCCCCGAAAACCACGACTTACCCGGAAAACCCGGCTCACCCGGAAAACCCCGGCTCCTCCCCGAAAAACCCCGGCCGGCCAGAATCAGAAAGAGAACTCCAGCTGGTCGTTGTCGTGAATGAACGAGAGACGGTGGTAGGGCGTCAACCCGTAGCGGCGGATGGCCAACCGATGCTCGCGCGTGGGGTAGCCCTTGTTGCGCTCCCACCCGTACTGCGGATACTCCTCCGCCAGACGGCGCATGTACTCGTCGCGGTGGGTCTTGGCCAGCACCGAGGCCGCCGCAATGTCGGCATACTTGCCGTCACCCTTGACGATGCAGCGGTAGGGGATGTCGAGCGAGGTGTAGAAGCGGTTGCCGTCGATGGCCAGAAAGCCGGGCCGCATGCCGAGCCGCCCGACGGCGAGCGACATCCCCTCGAACGAGGCCTTGAGGATGTTGATTTCGTCGATACGCTCCGGCGAGACCGCCTCGACAGCCCACGCCACGGCCTCCTGCTCGATGATGGGACGCAGCCGGTCGCGGTTGCGCTCGCTCATCTGTTTCGAGTCGTTGAGCAGCGGATGGTGGAAGTCGGGCGGGAGGATAACCGCCGCGGCAAAGACCGCCCCGGCCAGACATCCGCGCCCCGCCTCGTCGCACCCCGCCTCGGGAAGTTCGTATTGGAAAGAGGTCTCCAGCATGACGGGAACAAAGTTACGAATAATTTAGGCCCGTTCAGGCTTTTTCGCTACTTTTGTCGAGGCGAAACCGCAGAGCGGAGAGCCGGAAGCGAGTCAGCCCCGGGAATTGCGAACCGGGAGGCAGACAGACCTCCGGAATCGCGGACCGGGAGACAAACAGGACCCGGAACAGGTAGCCGGGTGCCAGGCGGACTGAACCCCGACAGGCAACCGGAACCACCCGAACAAGCGGGACCTCCGGCGCAGCCGAAGCCGCCAGAACCGACGGATAAGGTTCCACCCCGGGCCCGAATCGAAGGAGCCGAGACGTCCGTCAAAAGATTTCCGGGGCCAGAGCGGAGAAGAGGGAGCCGCCCGAACCGAATGGGGACGCCCCGTCGGACCTGCACCGGCCCGACGGGCCCGCAGAGCGCAACCTAAGCCACCCGAACCCCAGGCCGCCCGAACAACCGAAGCCACGTCGCATCCGAGCCCGTCCGGACCGACGGATAAGGTTCCACCCCGGGCCCGAATCGAAGGAGGCAAGACGCCCGGAGCAAGCTGGACCCGCCCGGAGCGACCCACTCCCCGGCCCCCAGAAACGAGCCAAACCGCTCCCTCGGAAACCGGCCAAACTGAACTCCGGAAACCGGCCAAACCGAACCCCGGAAGCCGCCGGCCACCGGTGGCCCCACAAAGCACAGGCAATGAACTTCGACATAGCAAGACAGCCGATTATTCCGGCATTCGTGACGCTGCTGCTCGTCGCCGGCGTCGCCAGCGTCGCCCCCACGGCTGCGCCGGAGGCCGTTGCGCCCCTCTCGCAGCTCGACGGCTGGCTGCTCGACTTCGAGCAGAGCGCCCCCGTATGGAGCCGCGTCATGAGCTTCGTGCTGCTGCTCTGGGCCGGACTGCTCACGGGGCGCATCACCGTCCGCTACGGACTCTACGCAACCAACAGCTGCGTGGCCATTCCCCTCTTCGGCATCGCCGCCGCCTGCGCCTGGCCCGCCGCCGGGCTCGTCGGCGCCGTCACGCTGCTGCTGCTCGCCCTCTCGACCCACAACTTCTGCCGTTCGTTCCGCAACGGCTACGCCTTCGACAACATCTTCCGCGCAGGGCTCTATCTGGGGCTCGTTCCGCTCGTCTACCTGCCCGCCGCACCGCTGATGCTGCTGCTGCCGGCCGCCGTCGTGCTGCTCAAACGGACGCTGCGCGAGCTGACCGTCACCCTCGCGGGCATGCTGCTGCCGCTGCTGACGGCCTGCTACCTCAACTGGGCCACGAGCGCGCCGTTCGACGCTCCGCTGCAGCAGGCCGTCGAGCTCTTCACCCACAACGACGGCATGCACCTCTGGAACCTTCCCTGGCCCGCGCTGCTGCTGCCCGGAGCGCTGCTGCTGCTCGACATCGCCTCGCTGGCCGCCTACCTCAACAGCGTCTACTCGGTCGGCTTCAAGGCGCGCGGCATCCTCGCGCTGGCGGGCTGCATGCTGCTGCTCACCGTCGCCGTCGCACTGCTCCCCTGCGCCACCTCCGTGGCGCTGCTGCTCTGCGCACTCCCCACGGCGCTGCTGGCCCCCTTCCTGCTCGTACGGATGCACTACGCCCTCTCGCTGGCCCTCTACACGCTGCTGCTCGTCTGGGCGCTTGCAGCCCCCTACCTCTGGGCGCAGCTCACCGCCGCACTCCGGTAACGAGGCCCTCGCCACAGCACATCCCCTCCGGTCCGGGAAAAACCTGCACCGCACCGCGGCAAAGGATTGTTCAGCCCCAAAAAGGCTTGCCAACATCGCTGCAAAGGTCCACTCCCGATAAAAGGGGACACCGCCGCAAAGGGTCTTCCTCCCAACAAAAAAAACCGGTCATAACGCGCGGCAAAGGGCCGCACGACCCCACTGTCGCCCTGCCCCGGGACACTCCTCAAACCATCCACACTGCTATCCCCGCTGTCGGCTCCCGACAGCCTCCACGTCCACTCCCGCGCCCCTTCATTACGACCGCCCTTTCCGCCGCTGTGCCCCGTCTGCTTTCCATCCCGATAGCCCGCCCCGGGGACAGAAACCCCGCCTTCCGGTCAACTCCTCCACATCCATCCGCCGCCCCATACCGCAACAAAACCGGCAATCCCCACGCATTCCTCCCCCCGAAGCATTCCTTCCCCGAAGCAACCACTCCCGCAGCAAGTCCCCGCAACCGCCGCCCCGGCCTGCACCCAACTGCCTCCACAACCGGCCAGCCTACCGCAGCAGTCCCGCAGCAACCGCGCAAGAGACCATCCGCAACTCACCACAACCACCCCCGCACCCCTTCGTCCCGCCACCCCGTCCGCCCTCCATCCCGATAGCCCTCCCGCCGCAACACTCCCCCCCCGCAACACTCTCCCCCGCAGTCGTCCCGCAACCCGCCCTGTTCCAACACACTCGACGCCTCCGCATACCCCCGCACACCCTCGCGCAGACCCCCGCACAAAGCCCCACGCAGAGCCCTGCACAAGCGCCTGCGCCGCTGCGCCGATACCCGATTCGGACCCCCTCGCACCTCGTTCGGTCCTATTCGCCCCATTATGACACAAATAGAGTATTTATTATTTTATTTATTAAATATTATATTGTATATTTGGAGGTGAACACCTAGACGCAACTTCCTGTTCACCGAAACCAAAAACACAATTACTGCATGAAGAATTCTACAACTCCCTCGGCCCAACAGCCGATGATTGTGAAGTATGTCGAAACGCTTCACAACGGCATCCAGTCGCTGGCCCTCTCCCGCTACGCCATAGGCTATATCCTGCGCGGCACGAAGTATGTCTACGACGGCGACAAACGCCAGGCCTTCAACCGCGGCGACGTCTTCTACCTGGGGCTCGGCCACCACTACGTGGAGAACGTCCCCGAAAACGGCCAGCCCTTCGAGCAGGTGCTCTTCTACTACACGCCCGCCGACCTGCAGCGCATCCTGCTCCACCTGAACATCACCTACGGACTCAACATCTCGAACGACCATTCGTGCGAAAACTGCCACAACCGCACCCACGTCGCCATGCCCGCATGGAGCTCGCTGCGCAACTTTTTCGTCAACACGAACAACTACCTGCGCGACGAGAGCTTCCTGCAGGACGAGACCGCCGAGAGCATCAAGATGACGGAGCTGATTTACCTCATCACCTCGCACGAGGACTGCTGCATCAAGAGCAAGCTGCTGAGCAACATCGACACGGCCAAGGAGAACTTCGAACAGACGGTCTACGACCACATCTTCAAGGATATCTCCATCGAGGAGCTGGCGCGGCTGACCAACCGCTCGCTCACCTCGTTCAAGAAGGAGTTCCGGCGCCACTTCGAGATGCCGCCCCACAAGTGGTACATCCGCCAGAGGCTGATGCACTCGCGGCTGCTGCTTATCTCGACCTCGAAGTCCATCTCGGAGATAGGCGTGGAGTGCACCTTCCCCAACACGTCGCACTTCATCAAGCTCTTCAAGAAGGAGTACCAGATGACACCCGCCACGTACCGCCACCGCCACCTCTCGACGCCGGACAGCGAACCGAAGCCAGTCATGCGGCAGGTGCAGGAGAACGAGGCGATCCGCGAGGCGCTTTAATCAAAAACTTATAAATTCGTAGTTATTCAAAATTTTTAATTACGATTTGCGAACGGAGCACGCCCCGTTTTCGGAAAAACCTCCCGAAAAATTTGGTTTTTCGTAAAATTCGGATTACTTTTGTTTCAACGAATGTGGGATTCCCACTCTCATTAACCTAACTAACCTAACCAGAGAGGTCCGTACCGGCAGGTGCAGGGCCTCTTTTCTTTATCCGAC
>ERZ780060.442-NODE-442-length-16566-cov-1.987039_pt1 | contig 16566 bp, 16 predicted proteins | sample MGYA00511176_ERZ780060 | MGnify/ENA primary metagenome ERZ780060 (study PRJEB29588, sample SAMEA2148374) | human gut metagenome | biome: human gut; feature: human-associated habitat; material: faeces | place: Denmark | collected 2008/2010 ... | reverse complement strand
GCCGTTGCCCCACCGTTAATTATCTCTTTCATCTTTGCTTCACTCTTTTTGCGGAACGCTCCGTCACCAACACTCAATACTTCATCAAGTATCAAAATATCAGGGCGTACCATGGATGCTATCGAAAACGCCAGTCTTGATTTCATCCCGCTGGAAAGTTGTTTAAACGGCCTGTCCTCAAATTCTTTCAACTCCGCAAAGTCTATTATCTGCTCGTAAGTTTCATCCATAAATTTACGGGTATAACCAAGCATCGCACCTCGCAAATAGGCGTTTTCTTTTACCGTTAAATCACCGTCAAAGCCACTACCAAGCTCCAAAAGCGCCGCTATTGTGCCATGGCGGATAATACTTCCTTCAGATGGACGCATAATACCGGATACCGCTTTTAAAAGTGTTGATTTTCCTGCACCGTTAGTGCCTATTATCCCTAGCATATCGCCTTCGTTTAAGCTAAAATTGATATTTCTGTTTGCCCAAAATTCTTTAACGGTATAATTTCCTTTTAACCTTCGTACAACATATTCTTTTAAACCTATACTTTTAAAATCGCCTGTAATATATTTTATTGATACGTTTTTAACCTGTAATATCTCTTTCATCATTAAACCTTAAATATAATATAAAAATTTGTAGTTATATTTTTTATACACCCAGCAGCCAATACCAAACAACACCAAAGCATATCCTGCCAAAAACAGATGCAGCCATAAATCAGGCACTGTATTATGCAAAACAATGCTGCGAAAGTATGTTATACATACAAAAATTGGATTACAGTAAAACAAAGCCTGCAAATGTTGCGGCAAAATATCTATATTATAAAAAATTGCAGAGCCATACATAACCACCTGAGTAAACAAACGGTACAGGTACTGGATATCCTTAAAGAAAATGTATAAAGCAGAAAGTATCAAACCCATACCTAAATTAAAAAGTATCAGGCAGATTATTGGGTAGACTAAAAACAAAAACTTCCAGGTAAAAGCAATACCTTCAAAAGCTACAAAACAAAAATAAATAAGCAAAATAATACCAAAATTAATAAGTGCCGATACGTTTTTAGAAAACAAAAACAAATATTTCGGCACATTTATTTTAGTAAAAATAGATGAATTACTTACCAAAGCAAGCATCCCTTCGTTAGTCGCTTCTGTAAAATAATTAAAAATTACCTGCCCGCTAAAAAGGTAAATTACATAATGTTCTATGCTTCTGCCGAAAAAGTTGCCAAAAATAACGGCCATTACACTAAGCATTAATAAAGGTGACAAAATACTCCAAAATATACCTAAAACCGTTTGCTTATATTTACTTTTAAAATCACGTTTTACTAACTCTTCAAAAAGGAACTGATATTTTTCTAAATTATATATCAACTTTTGTTACTCCGTTAAAACAAATATCAATACTTTTATTTCTTATACTTTAAAATATAAGTCACTTAATTACATATTTCCATACATTTTTTCATAATACTTCTGATATTCGCCGCTGATGATTGCCTGCCACCAGCCTTTATTGGCTAAATACCACTCAATCGTTTTGGCTATACCGTCTTCAAATTTCGTCTGCGGCAGCCATCCAAGTTCATTGTGTATCTTCGTTGGGTCTATCGCATAACGCCTGTCGTGACCTGGGCGGTCTTTTACAAAGGGAATCAAATCTTCGCTTTTGCCCAGCACCTTTAAAATAATCTTTACTACATCTAAATTGCTTTTTTCGTTGTGCCCGCCAACGTTATAAAATTCACCTTCGCGTCCACTGCGGACGATTAAATCAATCGCGCTGCAATGGTCTTCTACATACAGCCAGTCGCGTACGTTAGCGCCATCTCCATAAACCGGCAAGGCTTTATCGTGCAAAGCATTAATAATCATCAGCGGAATTAACTTTTCCGGGAAATGATACGGACCATAGTTGTTGGAGCAGCGCGAAATCGTTACCGGCAAACCATACGTACGGTGATATGCCAAAACCAACAAATCCGCACCGGCTTTTGATGCCGAATACGGGCTTGAAGTGTGCAGCGGCGTTGTTTCAGTGAAAAACAAATCCCGTCTGTCTAACGGCAAATCGCCGTAAACTTCATCCGTACTTACCTGGTGATAACGCTTAATGCCGTACTTGCGACAGGCGTCCATCAGTACGCCAGTACCGATAACGTTAGTCTTTAAAAACAGCTCCGGCTCTAAAATACTGCGGTCAACATGGCTTTCAGCCGCAAAATTTATCACAACATCAGGCTTTTCTGTTTCAAACAAGCTGTAAACAAGGCTGCGGTCAGCAATATCGCCTTTAACAAACTTAAAGTTCGGCTGCTGCATTGCACCTTTTAAACTACTTAAATTGCCAGCATACGTCAGCTTATCCAGACAAATAAATTCATCCTCCGGATGGATGATGCTTAAGCTGATAATATATAAAATTGCCTCCTATAAATCCGGCCCCGCCGGTAATGATGAGTTTCATAAAAACTTACGCTCCTATCAATAAAATTTATTTTGATTTTATACTTTTTGAGTATTCATCACAAATATTTTTTGTTTCTCCAAAAGCAATCTGTTTTCCTTTTTCTATCCATAAAACTTTGTTACATAATCTCCGAATTTGTTCCAAAGAATGTGAAACAAATAAAGTAGTCGTTCCACCAGAAATTATACTCTGCATTTTCTTTTCGCTTTTAATTCTAAAAGCCCCATCTCCAACAGATAAAACTTCATCCAATATTAAAATATCCGGTTTAACCATACTTGCAATAGAAAACGCCAAACGCGATTTCATTCCAGAAGAAAGTTGGCGAAACGGCCTATCCTGAAATTCATTAAGTTCAGCAAAATCTATAATCTCCTGATATTTTTCATTCATAAATGCTTTTGTATATCCAAGCATAGCCCCACGCAAAAAAGTATTTTCTTTAACGGTTAAATCCCCGTCAAAACCACTGGCGAGTTCAAGCAAAGCTGCAATGCTGCCTTGCACAATACATTTACCTGCTTGTGGTTTCATAATACCTGAAACAACTTTTAATAAAGTAGATTTTCCTGCACCGTTGCCGCCAATAATGCCCAGCATATCACCTTTCTGTAATGTAAAAGAGATATTATTTAAAGCAACAAATTTTTCTATTTTATGCTTTCCATGCATCTTCATCATTACAAATTCTTTTAAGCCTATGTTTTTTATATCGCCAGTTAAATATTCTACTCTTAAATTTTCAACTCTGATTGTTTCCACTTTACCACTCTTTAAATATAATATACAAATTTATAATTATATTTTTTATAAATCCATAATCCAATTCCAATTGAAATAATAGCGTATAATGCGCATAAAACTATCATTTTTATATCGGGAATATGATTATAAATAACGGTTTCCCTAATAAACGTAATATAAACATATAGCGGATTAAAATAAAATATATTTTGATACTCTGCATCTAATATATTGATATTATAAAAAATTGCCGACCCATACATAATAATTTGTAATAAAACGCTATACAAATATTGAATGTCCCTGAAAAAAATATATAATGCTGATAATATTAAGCCTATACCATAATTAAAAATAATTAAACAAATTATTGGATATACAATTAGCAGCATCGTTAACGCCGGCTTAATTCCATAAGCAAAAACAAAACAGAAAAAGATCACTAAAGTCAATAAAAAATTAATTAAGGCAGAAACATTACGCGATAATACAAATAAATACTTTGAAACATTTATTTTGCTAAATATGCTTGCGTTATTAAGTAAAGAAACCATTCCGGTATTAGTTGATTCCGAAAAATAAGCAAACACTGTCTGCCCTGCCAAAACATATAAAACATAGTATTCTATTGTACGCCCAAAGAATTGTGAAAAAACAAAACTAATAACGCCTAGCATCATCAAAGGCGATAACATACTCCACACAATTCCTAAAACTGTACGCTTATATTTCTTTTTAAAATCACGTTCAACAAGTTCTTCAAACAAAAATCTATTCTGCGCCATTGATAATTTTATTTTTTCAAGCATCATTACCAACTTCAAAATTCCTGTGCTATTTTCTGCAAATATTTGCCGTAATTAGTCTTTAACATTGGTTCAGCTAATTTCAGTAATTGCTCTTTAGTAATATAACCTTTTCTGTAAGCAATTTCTTCAATGCAGGATATATACAATCCCTGCCTACGCTGAAATATAGCTACAAAATCACTTGCCTCAAGCAATCCGCTATGCGTACCTGTATCAAGCCAAGCCGTACCACGCCCCAATAGCTGAACTTTTAACTTACCACGTTTTAAATATTCCGCATTAACAGATGTAATTTCTACTTCACCGCGTGCAGAAGGTTTTACGCCTTTAGCAATTTCCACAACATTATTATCGTAAAAATATAGCCCCGGAATAGCATAATCAGACTTTGGATGCTCCGGTTTTTCTTCTACCGATAAAACATTCCACTCTTTATCAAATTCTACAATGCCATAATCTTGTGGATTCGGAACCTTATATCCAAATACTAAAGCGCCTTCTTTTAATTGTGCAGATTTTTCTAAAGTTGCAGATAAGTGGCTTCCATAAAAAATATTATCGCCTAAAACAAGCATAACATTATCATCGCCGATAAATTCTTCACCAATAATAAACGCTTCTGCAAGTCCACGCGGCTTATCTTGCACAGCATAGTTAATGTTTAATCCTAAATGTTTGCCATCTTTCAAAAGCTCTTCAAAAGCAGGTAAGTCACGCGGCGTAGAAATTATTAAAATATCCCTAATACCAGCAAGCATTACTACAGATAAAGGGTAATAAATCATTGGTTTATCATAAATCGGAAGCATTTGCTTGGAAATTGCTATAGTTGTCGGATATAATCTTGTACCTGAACCACCTGCTAAAATAAGTACTTTCATAATTATCTGCTCCTTATAATAATTTCGCAAATTCTTTCAACATCTTCTAATGCCAAATCAGCATACAAAGGCAAAGTCAATATATTCAGCGATACATTTTTAGCTATAGGGGTATCCTGAATTTTAAATTTGTCCTGATATACTGTAAAATTAGAAGTCAATGGATAAAAATATTTACGTGCAAAAATATTATTTTCTGCTAAAATATCAGCTATTTCATCCCTGTTTTTGCCAAACTTCTTGCTATCATAATATACCGGAAAATAAGCATAATTAGAAACTACATTCTCTTGTTCTTTGCACAATTTTATTCCTTCAATATCCCCAAGCAATTTGCGGTATGTTTCTACGCATTTTTTACGTTTTGCAATTTCGTCATCAACATGTCTCAAATTACATAATCCCATTGCTGCGGCAAATTCAGTTAGTTTAGCGTTTGTGCCTATTTTTTCAGCGTCTTCCTTTTCATACATGCCAAACATTTTCCACGCTTCAAGTTCGCGCCTTAATTGTGGATTTTTATAAGTTAAAGCGCCGCCTTCGATAGTATGGAATACCTTTGTCGCATGAAAACTAAACATAGCAACATCGCCAATATTGCCGATACCCATATTATCAACATTTACCCCAAAAGCATGCGCAGCATCATAAATAACTTTTAAATTGTATTTTTCAGCAATTTTTTCAATGGTCTTATAATCGCAAACATTTCCATAAACATGTACCGGCAAAATCGCAGAAGTTTTTTCTGTAATCAATGCTTCAATTTTACCGGCATCCATTGTATAAAAATCAGGTTCAATATCACAGAATACAGGAGTTAAACCATTTCTTACAATAGCCTGAGTTGTAGATGCATAAGTAAAAGGCGTAGTTATTACTTCACCGGTTAAATTTAAAGCGTCCAGCGCTGCTTCCAATGCGGTATGCCCATTAACGAACAAACTAATATTTTCAATTTGCAAATAATCTTTAAGTAATTTTTCAAGCTTTTGGTGCTCAACGCCGGAATTAGTAAGCCATCTTGACTCCCATAAATCTTTAATTTCAGACACATATTCATCAAACGGAGGCATAGATGAACGTGTAACATTTATTTTATGCATTTAAAATCATCCTTTATAAATAATACTTACTTTATTTTTTACAGCCAAAGAACTATCGAAATATATTTTTTTAGATATTGTAATAGAAGAAACATTTGAAAAATCAAAAGCGTTAGAATATACGATACGAACTTCTTTTTCATTGATATTATCAGGAACAATAATATCGTTTTTCCCCCCACATATTTCAATAATGAAACATGATCAGAAAACTCTCTATAGTCCCATTCTAAGTTAGCTTTATTTACAAAAAACTTCTCAATCATATATTCATCTAAAATCTCTTTTGCAATATGTTTATTTACATATGCATTAAAACCAACTGCTTGTGGCAATTCAGTTCCTCCGGGAGAATTCATTTCAATAAAAACTATTTCACCCTTATCATCAACAGTAAAATCCCACGAAATATATTTTTGTTGCGGAATTCGTTTGTGACATTCTATTGCAATTTTTTGTACTTCATCTGCTTTATATAATTTATGAGCATTAAATTCAAATCCATTAGGATGTTTATAATACTTCTTTCCAGTTTCTGTAACAGCAAAATTTCCGCATATTCCGTTTTCATCTACTTTACAAATTATTCCTCCCTGACCCCAATTATCAACTTTCCCTGCTACGCCCATTCTAAAGACCGTTCCAACTAATAAAACTTTATTTTTATGCAATAAAGTTACTACTCTTAATGTATTCAAAGAATCATTCTCACATTGATAAGACGAATGATTTTTTATAATTTTTTGACAAACAAAATTTTCTTTTAACCGCAAAAATTCTTTCTTTATATCATTAAAAGACATTCCAGTATATAAAAAAGTTATTCCTTCCCCACTCCCACTGTCTAAAGCTGGTTTTAAAATTAACGATTTTTCATGATTCAAAACACTCAATACTTTATTTACTGCTTCATCAATATTTAAGATATTATATTCTTCGTCTATATATACTCCATAGTTATTTTCTATATAATTTTTAGGAGTTTTAACAAAAGGAAATAACAGCTTACTAAACAATTTATTACGAAAAACAGAAAAAGTTAGATTATTCCAAAATCTGACCAATGAATATCTTTGTAATCCAAAGCCAATATAACTTGGATCAAAAATTCCTGATAATTTATAAAAAGCTATTTGTGTATTAACATCATTTTTATAAGCAAATTCATACGGTTTCCAAAAATCCTCAATTTCTTTTAGTTGTTCATCAGTAATATTAATATCACAATGTAAATCAGTTAAATTATTTACAAACCACTTATCTCTTCTCTGTGCCATACGCATATTATCCCAAGAATGATCATTAATTTCTTTTATTCTATTTTTTCTAATTTCTTCATTAAAATTATTCATCATCATTCCTCCAAATTTTTGTATAAAATTTTTCCATAACTATTTCTTGGCAATTTATCAACATATTGAACAGAAAATACAGTCTTTATTAATCCTAATTTTTCTGATATCAACTTAATTATTTCATCGCTCCTCAATAATTTATTTTCTAAAAAAATAGTTATTTTTTTATCATTTCCAATACATGCAAAATCATTTTTAAAAGCATCTTTTAAAATTTTTTCAATTTCGTCTAAACTGATCCGATAACCATATATTTTTACAAATCTGCCTTTTCTGCCTACAATAAAATAACAGCCATCATCATCAAAATACGCCATATCCCCTGTAGAATGTTTTCCTACCTTTAAATCGCCAAGTGCTAAATCTTCTATCGAATTTGCATAACCCATAGTAACATTTGGGCCACTATAAACAATTTCGCCAATTTCGTTTGGCGTACTAATAGTATAGCCATTATTATCTATTAGTTTTATACTTCCCGGGAAAATAGGTTTACCAATACTACCCGTTTTACTTATTGCTAGCTCCGGCGGCAAAAAACACATTCTCGAAGTAGTTTCAGTTGAACCATACGTTGCAATAAATTTTTTACCATTTTTTACAGCATATTCAGCAATCCGTTTAAACAAAATATCATTTAAACGGCCACCTCCTTGATTAATTATTTTTAAATCTGGTAAGTCCATTTCTAAAAATCCTAACCGCAGCATTATTTCATAACTATAAGGAACACCTGTAATAGATGTAGCCTTATAGTCTTTCACAAATTTCCAAAATTCTTTTTGCATTAAAGAAAAATTTGAAACTAATACTGTTGCCCCGGCATATAAGTTACTTAAAACAACATTTAAGCCTTGAGTAAAATAAATTGGCAACGCTGCTAAAGCTTTTTCTTTTGCATTAAGCTGTAAAGCCCGTGAAACATTTTTAGCACTTTCAACAAGATTTTTATAACTGTGTCTTACTAATTTAGGACTACCGGTAGTACCTGATGTTGAAAGCAAAAATGCCAATTCATCATTAAGGCAATACTTAGGAAATACAGTTTGAAATAAACTATACTTCTCTACTCGATAAATTTTAGTAAAATCTTTAAAGTTATAATTGCTCTCTTCTTTTGCAAAAATATACTGTGGTTTATAAATATTAAAATATTTATTTAAAAGTTCTGTATCAATATTTGCATTTAATAAAAGTGGCACAAGTCTAACATTTACAGATAATAAAAACCCTAATATACTTTCAATATCATTATCTGCAAGTATAAATACAACACCTCTATCAAAATTTTTACTTGAGAAATCTGCACCTAATTTTTCAAGTTCTTTATACGTAATTTTTCTGCCTAAAACATCCTGTAAAGCTATTGTATCTTTACTTCCATTACAAAAAAGCATATTTTCACTTCCCTGTTACATAATTGCACTGCCATTTACACCAATAATTTCACCAGATACATAACTTGATAAATCAGACCCTAAGAAAACACATACTTTAGCAATATCTTCAGGTTCTGCAATCCTTCCAAAAGGAATATTTTTTATTCTCTCTTTAATATTTTCAAAATCTGTACTTTTTAATGCATCAGTATTAGTTAATCCTGGTGCAACTGAATTAACCCGTATTTTTCTTGGTGCTAACTCTTTTGCAGCCGATTTAGTTAATGCAATTACAGCCCCTTTTGTTGCTGAATATAATATCTGCCCAGCATTTCCACGTTGTCCCACAATTGATGAAATATTTATAACGCTGCTATTTTCTTGCATAATCTTTGTAGCATATTGCATCATTTCTATAACAGCAAAAACATTTGTAGTAAATAACTGCTGCATTTCATTTTTAGTAATGGTATTTAACAATTTATTGTTCATCAATCCGGCATTATTCACTAAAATATCTAATTTACTATTTTCTTTTCTAATTTTCATAATTATAGATTTAATGGAATTAGTATCTGTAATATCAAAATAAACCGAATGTAACATTCCAATATTCGTATTATTTAGTTCAGCAGCTAAAGCATCTAATGAGCCTATATTACGAGAATTGGCATAAACAATCGCACCTTCTTTTACAAACAACTCAACAATTGCTTTGCCAATACCTCTATTAGCACCTGTTACTAATGCGACTTTATCTTTTAGCAACATCATAAGTTTCCCCTCAAATTTCTACTCCATGCCTTTTTAAAATATCTTTTCCGTTTTTATAAGATACAAAATCAACAACATCATTAGGATCTAAAAAAATTTCAAACTCTTGCTCAACAGCTGCCACTAAATTCATTTGCGCAACAGAATTCCATTCTTCAACTGTTAATACTGTAAGTTCATCATTTAATAAACTGTCATCAATAGAAAAAATTGTTTTAAAAATATTATTATAGCGTTCAATATTCGTCATTTTAAATTCTCCTTATATTTTTTATATTGAATTTCAAAATCTTCTTTTATGATAGAGTTAGCAATTAAATTATGCCTTTTGCCATTTTTAAAAATACGGTTACGTAATACTCCTTCTTCTTTCAAACCACAACGTATTGCCAGCTTACGCGATAATAAATTGTACTCTAAAACAGTGCCGTATACACACTGCAAATCTAATTCATTAAACGCATAATTTAAAAACCCCATCATTGCATCAAATACATCATCTTTTTTTCTGTCTTCAACTTTAGCTAAAGTTTTTTGATGTAACTGCGCAGTCCTATTTTTCCAATCAATATCTGTTAACATAATCATTCCTATTGTTGCACCATTTTTGATTTGTATCATACAACGCAAATCTTTTTGCTGATCATAACTATCAAACCATCTTTTTTGCCTATCAGCAGATACTGGAAAACAATAACCGCCAGTCAAACTTTCTATAGCCGGATCATTTATCATAACTTGTAATAACGGCAAATCATATTCTTCAATAGCTCTTAAAATTACACTATTCGAATCAATAATCATAAATTTAATCACACCTTTTCTAAATTAAAATATATTCATTATTAACAACACTATTTTTCTCTATGAAACTATTATCTTCAATATATGCAAAATCTTTTATAATAACATTATCTTGAATTACAACATTATTACCAATAGTTACATTGTTACCAACAATAACATTATTACCAATAATTGCATTTTCTTTTACTATAACAAAATCTCCAATTTTAACATTTACCTTTAAAATGCAAGCTTTTAATAATGAATAATTTCCAATATTACAATAAGGTCCAATTTTAGTATTATCTAAAATTAAATTGCCTTTACCTAAAATAGAATCATATCCAATTTCAGCTCCTTTTTGAATAATTTCTATAAAATTAGCACCTTTCGTAACTAAACTTACAATAATTTTTTCTCTTTCATAAGGAGCTTCTATTCCACAAATAAAATAATCGCTATCTAATATATGATAGTCATTCCATGCGTCCAAATATTGCTTTGGCAATAACATATCAGTATCATAACCAATAAATCCTTTAAACAAATATTTTTTTGTTGTTTTATTTACCAAATAAATATTATGCAATAAACTCAAAGATAAATTATCTGTACCAACAATAATAATATCTTTTTTGTTTATAACATCTTTTCTATTCAGAATATATCTGCTTAAAAACAAATAATTTTTTTTGGTTTTCTTTATTTCATTTTCTACTGTAAGTTGTTCCTTTGTTTTTTCATAGTTTCGTAACATAGTATTTAATGAAAATAATCCCGTATTACTTTTTGAAATTTCATCAAAAAATTTTTTCCATTTTATAGCTACGGCATCAGGATGATGATTATCTATTACAAATTCCATGCCAGAATTGTTATCTCGTTTTTCTATGAACTCATCAAAATTCATATTCTCAATATCTTCAATGCAATAAACATCAACATTCTTCTCTTTCAAATAACTGTATACAGGATTTTCTCTTGACAAAAATACTTTTGTGTTAATATATAGTAAACGTAAAATGTTTCCTAAAGCATTCTGTCTATTAGAACCAATAACTGCAACATCTATATTAGATAAAACTTTATTATATTCTGATACTGGCATTAAATTTTTAAAAATTATATATTTATGTAAAAATTTTTCTTTCGCATAGTTGGCTATTGATTGAATATAATTCCGCCTTGAGTTATACCAATCATTGCCGTAACTTAACGGCATTATAATTTTTATTTTTTCCTGCTGAAAACTCTTTAATTTTTCTAAAATTTTAATATGGTTATTAAATGTATAAGCATTATTACCATTTAATATCCAAATTTCTCCATTGCTTCTTCTATCACTATTCCGCTCTGCTCTCATTTCTTCAAAACTTTCTTTAGCAATTGGATAAGGTATAAAATAATGTTTGGCTTTATTCCCGAACTCTTTTCTATAAATGTTCTCATCAGTTGGAAATATAGAAATTATTATAGGTATAGACTTTCTTAATTTATAATTAAAATAATTTATGATTTTATTTTTTAAATTATTTTCATTCTTTTTATAATTGTATAAATCGATTCCCCTTATAATCCAAACAGATTTTTTTAATAACTTTCTAAAAAAATATAACATTAAAGACTTTTTCTCATCATATATCAATCCATGCCAAACGATACAATCATAAGAATTCAACTTTTTATAAAACCAATATGCTTGTTTGATTCTACTTGTTTTTGGTATTTCAAAAATATTACCATATTTAAATAACTCTCTATCAGCTCCAACACATCGGTTTAAAAAAATAAATGCATGTTCTTCTTCCTTAAAATTTTCCCTTATCATACTCACATAAGTATTCATCATTCTTTTACTTGGTAAAATTATATGTATATATTTCATTATTTTACTCACTTTCCAAAATAAAAATCTATTTGCTTATTAAGGTATATGCATTTAACATTTTTAAAATTTCTTCTTTTGAATTAAACATCATTACATCAATAATTGAAAGATTAGGAACAAATTCTTTATTAAATTGCTTATAAGTAATCTCGTTAGTTTTGATAAATGCTAAATTAATACCATTATTTATAAAATTATCAAATGAATATAATTCCATACCTCCTATAGCATTAATATATGTATCTGTATTTAAAATTTTACAAATTTCCAAAATTTTATTTTCACCTTTTAAACTATTATTTTTATCTATATGAGATGAAAGTAAAAACTTTGTTTTAATCCCAATATAAGTACTTATAGTCACCAAAGAATAGAATAAGTATAAAGCCAAATTATTCTCTTTATTTAATATAATTTCTGTTATTAAAGGCATAACATTTGAGAAATATGGTGCTTTTTTATAATTATTTTCAATTGTTTTTAATAGTTTATTTTTCCATATAATATCATCTACAAGATAAATTTCATTTATTAATTTATTTTGACTTACTTTATTCAATAAAATATTTATCATTAAATCCTTTCCATTACATAAGATTCTGTTTCTATTTATCCATCCTTTTTTTATAAAATTGACATCATCATATATTACATATACATCAACCAAATTAATTAATTGCCAATACCCAATATACGGGAAAAAATATGGTTGCATTATTCCTAATTTCATTTTCATCACCCTTATAAATATTTGAACTATAAACTCTTTATTAATCTTGTGAAATAATAAAGAGGTACATATATAATAAATTTAATATAATTTTTATTCTCTTTTAAAATTAATATTGTTAAATCTAAATAATCTTTTTTTAGGCTTTTAACATAAAAATAAACTGTCTTCGCAAATATGATTTTCTTTCCTTTAAAAAATTTTATATTTTTGTCATACAGCAATAAAATTTTCTCAAAATCTTTTAGCATTTTATAATCTTCATACAAAAACCTTGACTTATTTTTATAAATTTCACCTGTAAGAGAATTGTTATAAGACTTTCTATAACAACTCATATTTCGTTTAATTAGAGCAAAATTCCCATACAATAAATAAATCATCATTAAAGTTTTATCACCAACATTTCGATGTATTTTATATAAGTAACTAAAATCAATCGACTTGTTAAGAAATAAATTTCTTCTCAAAAAAGTAGCTGGTTGCCCTGGTAAAAACATCCCTTCAAAATCATTTAAAGTAAATATTTCCTTTTGCTTCACCCAGCTTAAATATTGATTTTTATATGGTTTGTTGTCTTCATCAACAACAGTAAAATAATGACTGCAACCAACCAATTCTTTATTTTTTTCTAAAAATTCAACTTGTATTTGCAGCTTATTATCATCAGTCCAGTAATCGTCACCTTCGCATGTTGCTAAATATTTACCTTTAGCGTTAACAAGCAAATTATATGCGTTACGTGTTGCTCCTAAATTTACTTCATTTAAAAATAACTTAATAATTTTTGAATACTTACTTTTATATTCTTTTAAAACTTTTACTGTATTATCTGTTGAAGCATCGTCACCAATTAAAATTTCATAATCAAAATTAACTTTTTGCCTTAAAATACTATCTAAAGCCTGTTTTATATATTTTTCATGATTATAAGTTAATACAATCACACTAACCATAGGTCTATATTCTTCCATTATCACAGTCACCATTAAAGTTTAATTAAACTTACGCTTTAAAAACTTGTATATTTTGTTTACCCAATTTACTTTCTCTAAATTCATTACCGGCACTTCTTTTACGTTTAACCGCTGCTTTTCAAGCCACACATTAAACAAGCGTTCCGATATAAACCCTAATACCCTTGCTTCATACTGGTTGTAGTTTGTTATATCTATCCTCTTTTCCAGTTCAAAAAGTATGCTGAACAGCCAACTGCAATATTCATCAAATAATGCCTTTTTCATTACAAACATATTTAAGATATGCAGCTTTGTCCTGCCCATTACTTTTGTAAAGGCTTCGCTGTATTCCGGGTAAAGTTCAGCTACTATTTTTTCTACTTTGTCAAGGTCACGCTTGTTATGCGCGTGTTCATATTGACTGCGCACTGTTTCTATATAGTAGTTGCGCTTTACCGGAAGTATTACATCATATTCCTGTAGTAATTTTTCATAGTCAACTCTATGTAAAATTACTGCTTTTTTCTTTTCTGCATTATTTGTATGTAGGTTTTTACTCGCAAAGTACCTGCGGTAATGGCATAAGCCTATATAGTCGCATTTTAGGTTTCTCCATGCCCAGTAAATACCAGTAAGTTCGCAGTAATTAGCGTTTTTAACAGATATATTATCGCCGGTGTTATCGCCTATATATCCTAAATCTGTTTTACCTTCCCTGCCTACATGGATAGGTAAGTACACATCATCATTAGGCATCCAGTATTTTTTATGGGTTGCTACAAGTATTTTTATATCCAAGCTTTACTTCAGTTCCTTTTCTGCAAGGCTTAACGCGCTTTCTATTACTTTATCCATGTCGTAATATTTGTATTCGCCAAGTCTGCCGCCGAAGATAATATTAGTTTCTTTTTTTGCTAATTCTTTATATTGTTCATACAGCTTTTGGTTTTTATCGTCATTGACAGGATAATAGGCTTCTTCGCCTAGTTTCCATTCCTGTGGGTATTCTTTGGTAATATAGGTTACAAGCTGTTTGCCAAATTCAAAATGCTTATGTTCTATTATCCTTGTATATGGTGTTTCACTGTCTGTATAGTTCATTACGGCAACACCTTGATAGTTTTCACAGTCTAATTTTTCTGTTTCAAATTTTAAACCGCGGTATTCAAGATACCCTAACTCGTAGTTAAAATATTCATCAATAGCACCGGTGTAGATTACTTTTTCTGCTATCTTTTGGTCTTTATCAAAGCAGATATTAAAATCGCAGTTAAGTTCTACATCTATACCATCCAGCATTTTTTCTATGATTTGGTTATAGCCGCCAATGGGTATGCCTTGGTATCTATCGTTAAAGTAGTTGTTATCATATGTATAGCGTACCGGCAAGCGTTTAATAATAAAGGCAGGCAGTTCTTTGCATTTTCTGCCCCATTGTTTTTCGGTATAGCCTTTGATAAGTTTGGTATAAATATCTGTACCAACCAAGCTAATTGCCTGTTCTTCAAGATTTTGCGGTTCGTGAGTAATAGCTTGTTTTTGATCGTTAATTATTGCTTGTGCCTGCTGTGGGGTACTGATGCACCACATTTTACTAAAGGTATTCATATTAAAGGGAAGATTATATATTTCTCCTTTGTAGTTGGCAACTGGGCCATTGATGTAATTATTAAATTTCACAAACTGGTTGATATAATCCCATACTTTTTTATTACTGGTATGAAAAATATGCGCTCCGTATTTATGAATGATGATACCGTCTTTTTGCTCACAATAGATATTGCCGCCAATATGGCTGCGCCCTTTCTACTACTAAACATTTTTTGCCTGCTTTCTTAGCCTCATACGCAAATACGCTGCCGAATAATCCGCTTCCCACTATCAAATAATCGTATTTCATTCTATTGACATTCCTTAATTTTGAAATTTATGATAACAATAATATTGAAGTTGTCTTGTTTGATAAATTATTAAAGTTCTTTATTTGCTATTTTGTACTCAATAAGCACCTTTACATTACAGGACTATCTTTCCCGTCCTCCATAACAGCATTGTATCGAGCCATACGCTCCAGTTGCGTACATACCAGCTGTCTAGCTGTACTCTTTGTTTGTAATCTGTGTCGCTTCTGCCGCTGACCTGCCACATCCCGGTAATGCCCGGCTTTACCATCAGGTAATCTTCTATGTATTCTCCGTACCTTATCATTTCGTCTTTGATGATTGGCCTAGGCCCTACAAGGCTCATTTCGCCTTTTAGTACGTTGAATATCTGCGGCAGTTCGTCTAAACTGGTTTTACGTAAAAATGCTCCGCTCTTGGTTATGCGCGGGTCATTTTTTAACTTAAAGTCTTTTTCCCATTCTGCTTTTGCGTCTAGGTCTGTTTTTAGTAATTGCTCTAAACGCTCTTTGGCATCTACGCACATACTGCGAAATTTGTAGCAGTTAAATTCTTTGCCGTTTTTACCTATACGCCTATGCTTAAAGATTACCGGCCCCGGTGAGTCTTTATATATCCATAAGGCTATTACTATTAGTATCGGGCTTATAGCAATTGTACCTGTTATTGTAAGCACGTAGTCAAAGATTGTTTTTATCCATCTGTTTATTGGCCTTGCAAGGTTATTTTTAAGCCTTAACAGCATCAACTTTTCATTAAACAGGCTTTCTGCTTCTATG
>ERZ780060.440-NODE-440-length-16606-cov-4.158903_pt1 | contig 16606 bp, 11 predicted proteins | sample MGYA00511176_ERZ780060 | MGnify/ENA primary metagenome ERZ780060 (study PRJEB29588, sample SAMEA2148374) | human gut metagenome | biome: human gut; feature: human-associated habitat; material: faeces | place: Denmark | collected 2008/2010 ... | reverse complement strand
TCATGCCGATATAGTTAATACTGGCTTTTATCGTAACCCTTCCGTAGCCGTTACCGGTGATATCGCACATCGTGCCGGAGCCAGACACCGAAGCCACTTTATTCGCCGAGCTTGCCCATGTAACATAACAGTTCTCGGGACTGACCGAAGCACGCACAGTCCAGCTTTTTCCTACATCAAGTGTAATTTCACTGTAGTTGAGCTGAACAGACGGCTCTTCGATATAAATCGAATAACTTGTCGATTTCATTGTCCCCTTGCCGTCCGTATATTTCAGCGTTACGGTTTTATATCCCGGGGTATACATATCCGGGTGCGACACATCGACACTGTTGGTGACATACTGACAGCCGCCATCCGAATACTTTGCAACGACCTGCATGCCCGCAGTTGACGGCTGATCTCCGCAGTAGTAGAAAAGCTTGTCCGCGTTCTGGGTTATATATATGAGCTCAAGAGTGCCGTTTCCGGTATATATGTAATCCTGACTGATATCCGGCGCGGGCTGAGTCGTGTTCATCGAATCAAGCGATGCTTCAACGGCAAGCATCTCCGTGCTGTCATCTGTATTCTCAACGCTTTCGGATGTCTGCGCCGTCGGCTTGTGTGTGCGGCGCAAGCCCTTGCTGTTTTTCTTCATGACAAAAAACACCGAGGTAAAGCAAACAGCAACAACGAGCACTATCGCCGTAACATAAATTATTATACTTTTCTTTTGCATCTTCTTCCTCCGCTGCCGTCAAATCAAAATATTCATTGACCAATCCACATATAATAAAGAACAAAAATCAGCCTGCATATCAACGGCGATATCAGTACAGTAATCAGCGCTGCCACAGTCAGCAGTTTAATTCTCCTATATGATCCAACCATGTTTATCGTTATCGCGTGCCGTCCGCCGCATCTCGGACACAGGCAGACCAGATAGTCGCCAAACAGACTGATCTTCGAGGTAAAGAAATGCTTTCCGCAGTATTCGCAGGTCATGAAGATCAAAAAGTTCAAAATATATTCTCTGGGATAAAAGAACTTTCTGCTTTCTTTGTTTGCATTCAAATTTCTTTCGAGAGTTCCCATGTCTATCTTATCTGTTCTTTTAGAACTCATATCAGCATCTCCCTTTTTCCTCTATATCTCGTATCAGCTGCTCTCTCTCGGCGGCGGTTGCCGTAACTCTGCTTATGCAATTGGGGGCATTGCTCCTCATAAACGAATACATTATCTCGTTCATCATGCCGTCACCCTCATTTGAATAGTCAATATCAAATTCGCGCACAAATTTGTCCAAATCTTCGACAAATTCATCAAAGGTCCTGTTATTCTTCTTGTACTCTGCCACAAGCTCTCTTACAGCGTTCTGTGAGTATTTCGGGGATGGAATATTGACGCTTATCCGCACCTGCCTGCCCGTCATATCAAACACAATACTATTGTTTTTGGATATCTTGTCCATAAAATTCGATCTATCTTCGCCGGTCACACATATACATGTTGCCACGGTATATTTTATGGGCGGAATCTGCTTCATAACCTCAATATACGACCCGAGAGATAAAAGTCCCGCGCCACAGCTGTAAATTCTGCGGCGCACAGCATCAACCGCCGACGGACAGCCCGCCAAACAGTAAAGATGCGTTCTATCCGAGAGCAGAGCCAACAGAAAAGCCTCTTTAAAAGTCGAATCAAAATCCTCGTTATATATCTTTCGATCTACTTCATCTAAAATGTATTCCGCCAGATCAGACTTGTTCTTTTGCGACTGTGCCTTCGCTGTTGCCACCTTGCACTCAACAAAAAATCTTGTATCGCGTTGCGGATATGCTTCGAGCAGAACGATATCATCCCCCACTCTGAAAAGCGATTTGCAGGTGATGTCATTTTTGAACATGTATTGGAGCTGATCCGGCGCATAATCCGTCAAGTCCTGAATACGTGATCGCACCACTCGCCTTTTCTCCCCAGTAAACATCCGATTGAGTTTATCATACGAGTCATACCCCGCGCTGCTGTGGGAGAGCGTAACAAAATTCACTGTAGCCATTATCGGTTCCTCACTTTTTCTCCTGCTTCACCGGGAAAACTCCCATCTTTGCCAAAAGCCAAAGGAAAGGAGTGTCAAGGCCTTGATTCAGCACCAAATGATTCTCGAGCACAAGTCTCGTTGCGAACACACGGCAATCCTCGCCAAAGTCTCTGATAATATTATTCACATATCCTCGAAGATTCGCCTGAATATCCGCTCCGTCTCCGTCTCCGCCGTGCCACAACATCGAATGTATGATATCTGCTGATTTGCGCTCCACTGCCCTCATATCAACTGCATCCGAAGTAATCGGCGGAAAAATGTCGCTTAATGCTTTTCTTCCCATCAATTCGCCCTTTACCAGATCCACCTTATTGAGTACAATGGCAGTCGGCTTTTTGGGAATATCATTCTCGCGAAGCATACCCAGCACCGTATCGATTGTTTTTCCCAATACTGCTTCGTCGTTATTTTCAACAGTTTCAGCCGCATTTACAATAAAAATCAAACCATCCGAGTACTTAATATAATTGACTATTCTTTCAGTAAGCCTTTCCTTATCGATATAACATTCTCCCGGAATATCAAGGAACACTATGTCGGTTTTATTCTTATTTATTCCCAACTCGCGAAAGTATGGACCTTGTACGCCCCGGGTTACTGCACCTATGTTGCCTTGCGCATATAAATCGGCAATATATTCAAGGTAGTGGTCGTTAGGATCCATATTAATCCAAGAGAACGATTCCGTGCTTCTTTCTCTCATCATTTCATTTATCGATGCAAGATATGTAGTTTTTCCACTGCCCGGAACACCTATAACCGCAATGTATTTAGCGGGCACGCGTCCAAACATTCTTAAAAGTTTATTGTGGCAATAAGGGCAAAGCCTCTCATTGAGGAAACCTTTTGTGCTTTTATCGGGATCTTCTATTCCCGTAAGATAACAACCGTCATCGAATTTACGCTTATATTTGCTGTATCTTGGATCGGCCGGGTCTACAAAATTATAAAGTAAGTCTTGTGCCTCCTTATCCTCCAAGTGAGCCTTGTAATTTTTAAGATATTTGTCTTCCTGTTCATCCCCGCTCTTGCAGCGAAAAACAGCATCATTATATCGTAGCTGCTCAAAGCAATATGGGCACCGTACATCAAAATATTTTTTCATCATTTAATCCTCTAAATATATTTCTCCCTTTTTATCCAATACAAACTGACCGTTTTCTACATGAACTTCGGCGGGAATAAGCTTTTTGATTTTCTGATTATTTGCATTCACTTTTCGGTTGCCGGATATCAGATCAAAGCATTTGGAGAGACCTGCGATATCGCTGTATGCTTTAAAATTAGGATCCTCAAAATTGTTAAATTTATAAAAATTGAGGAACAAATATTTATTATCAACAACAATAAACTCGCTGCCACGCTCGTTATCACATATCGTAAATTTTTCTGGTATATCGCCAAAGAAATTTTGGTTATAGTCGCGAAAATACTTTACCGAAACTTTTTTGCGTGTAAGTGATGTCGGCTGTGAATCGCCCTTATATATACAATCTATGGCATCCGCCAACTCCTCGCATTCCGATTTCTTTACCGCTGTATTCTTGTCACAGGTATCGACTCCATCGTATTTTGCGTCGGTATGTTCGATGCTGTCGTTGCTGTCATGCGGATCGGTGCTGACAGTTGAATCGTAGGCTATAGGCTCAGGGGCATTATTAACCGGCACATCAATGTTACTGCTGCTTTTTGCAGTGCGTTTTGGTGTAGAAGTTTCTATATTGGGGGGCAGAGCCTTACTTCTATAGTTAGGCTCAGTTTTGCTGCGGTCGTTAGGTTGGGGCTGTTCGGAATTTTTCTTCTTGTGAGGCTGCTTTTCACGCGCAGGCTGCTTGTTTCCTTTTGACAATATATTCTTGAATATTTTCTTGATTCCGGCAACATTTCCCCTGCAAAGGATGCACACAGCAAGCACAATCAGTACGATCACCAGCACAAGCACCAGAACGACAATGGTTATCATCGTACTTTTAGAGACGCTTCCACCATCATTGTCTTTGTCAGCTGCAGTCGTTGAAACGACACCTTTAGTGTTCTCGTTGTTACCGACAGTTGTTCCGGATGCCTGAATCGCACCGGTCACGGGTTCAGCATCGGTCTCGGAGCCCTGCACCGGCGAAACGTTTTTTTTCACTTTTTTGTTGATAACTGTGATTTCTTCGAAATTGTCTATATCACTCATCAATGTATACTCGCGATACTTGCCTCCCGGGGTCTCTATCGTCAGCTTCGATGAGTAAAAGATAAGTGTATACGTCTCTGTTCTATTAGGGAGCTCGTGCTTTTTTTCCTGTATGCAGCCTTCTATAGGATATAGGTCTCCGTCTTCTTTCGTAAGTAACAGGAAATAGCCATTCGGGGACTCTTTTTCAACCCAGACAGTTACGGGATATTTCTCGCCATCATTGCCCAATGCAACGAAGGAGAGCAGCTTTTCATAGTAGAGCGCATTGTCGTTGAGACCGTCGATGGTGAAAGTATATTTTTGGGGCTTGGACTCTCTCAGCCCGGCTCCGGCGGTCATGCTCTCATATGTGGAATCCGTGTCATTTATATTTCTGACCGCAAAAGCGGGCAGCGCAAGGCAAAGAGCCGTCAAAACAGACAGCACCGCCGCAATAATTTTTTTCAACATTGTTGATTCTCCTCTCGTTGTACAGATTGATATCAGGCAAGCCAGTCCGAATATAATACCGCCGAGCAATATTCCATTCGGCTTGGCTCGCCCATTTTGCCGGGGTCGTTTCCGACCCCGGCTGATGGGAACGCCCAAAGTTGAATTTGGGGTTGTTACATGGGGTTAGAGTTCTTCGTTAATCATTGAATAAAGCATAAGTGCAGCGTAAACTTTCTTATAGAGCTCAACATTAGACTCTGAATCGCCAATTGCCTTAATTACATCGTTGCTGAACGTATCAAAGTTATCATCGAAATGGCCTTTTACATCTTTTATTAGCTCCGAATCTCCAACCTCTAAATATCCGACTACTCTAAGTAAGTCCATGACGGCCTTTTTGAGGTCGAAATCATTAGGGATTTCTATTTCTCCTTCTGCATCCAAAGACGTTTCGATCTTTTTGATTTGTTCATCATCATTGGATGAATCGACTTCCTCATTATCCGTATCAGGAATAAACCCGTCATCGTCTGTCGCTTCTTGCTTGTCCCTCAAACGAGCATTTATATTTTGGATATCCGCCGTGTCGTTGTCATTCAAAAGGCACAAACCATAAGCAACTTCTTCTTTACTTTCTCCCAATGGCTGAACAATTATGAATCTATCCATAGCAGTTTTAACATCATTTTTATTAAAACCTAAGAAATTTATATACGCCATACATGAAGATTTAGTAATTTTTTCTTTGTCAACTGTTTGCTTACACATATCATAGCCCTTGGAACCGCATCCGGCTAAACAAGCAACCACTTTGTTCCTTGGATCAATCGACACATCATCATTTATTTTGAGGAAATTAGCAACTAACCAAAACAACACATAATACTTGGTTCTTATTGCCTGAAAGAGCTTGACATATTGGGGGTTCTCATAGCATCTGCTATTAATAGTACCATTTTCCAGCAAGAAATTAAGTATAGCGCCCTTTTTTTGATAATATCTGTTTAGTTGCAATGCGTTATCTCCTGCTGTTTCGCGACTAAGAGTATTAAACTTTTCAATGGCTGCTTTAATAGCCATCGAATCATCTGATTCACCATTTGGTGAATCAACCCAGAACTCTTTAAAAATTTTGTTTTTTCCATCAAAGAAGTCAATGAACGTCTTTTCAATTATTTCGATTCCAGCAATTTTAAACGTATGCTCGGCTTTCACTTCAGATGCTGCATTTGCCGTTTGAGATTTTATAAACGAAACATCTGTAGTTCCTCCGCCTATGTCAATAATAGAATATCCAGCATCAGCTCTTATTCCACCCTTGCCTTGGCCAACCTTTTCATAATACCTTCCGGCGCATCTCGCCTCAGTCGAGCCTTTAAAGACAAGGCTGCAATCATTTCCTACATAATCCTGCAGCAGTTCATTTTGCAAACTTCCGGATATGGAATTTCCAAGATTACGAGCCGGATACGAAAGTCTCACTTCGATACCGGAAGCACCTTTGGCTCTCGCTTCAAGTATAGCAAACATAAGGATAGAATTAACGAAATTTTCTCTGGCGACTGCGTGGTTTGTATCATCCGTTGACCATTTCAGCCCAGAGTATATTCCTTTGTCATTATCACCATTTTCTGACACGATATATGAATTGTCAACATCAACAAAGCGCCCCGTTATGTTCGGGATAATAGATATTTGATTAACATTCCTTGCTTTAAAGTTTTGGCCATAAGTAAATATTTTTCCGAGCTTCCCATCATTATGATTGCTGTCGGATGCACCAAAAAGATAATACCTTTGAAACAATCCGGCATCATTCTTTCCAGGGCATGGATTATATATATCGCGAACATAATGAGACGGAGAATAGATAGACTCAGGAATAGCACCGTTGCCATTGCCCATTTTTATATAGACATTTGTGCTGGTTGTTCCAAAGTCCATTCCGATAATGGCAGTTTTGTTGCCATCAATCGAGACCTCATCTCTATCAGCCCACTCTATCATCCAACACCCAAGCGTGTTCCCCTTATAACTAAAAGAAATTGCTCGAGGTGCAGATTTGGACTGTATCATTTTAAATTCTTGACTACTGCTGCCTTTCTCAAATGTACAATTTGATTCACATTTGAATTCTTTGTTTTCACAATCATCACCTGAAAAAACAGCAATATTGATTACATTATCGTTGGCACTGTTATTGTCATCTGCATAACCTATCAGCTGATTTTCTTTAATACTCTCAACTTTCTTCATCTTCTCCGCCAATTGACCGTTCCAATTGTTCCATTTTGCCCCATCTCTTTTCATGAAAATAGACACAAGATAATTGTTCCAAGCATCTATATCTTTGAATTTGACATTAGGCCACATGGAAATATACGGAAGATCTGCTATCCAGTACACATCTTTTGAGGAGTAATAAGCACTATATGGAATCGTGTTGCCATCTTTAATAAGTTTATACTGGAAAGAGAAGCTACTGTCATCAGCATTGTATGTGATTGTCCAACCTTTTCCTCCTTCTGTTGCTATCTTGGCACCCTTTTTTAAACTTTTGACAACCTCTTCATCTATTGGAGGAATAACATACACTTGTTCTTTATCCATAGATATAGCTTGCGGTATAAATGTTGAGCCAAGAGTTTCGCTATCTAGATCATCATGATCAAATTTTGGCTCTTCCGGTACAATCAAAAGAAGTAGTTTGTCGGAGCATGCTTTTTTCGGAGCCCAATCCGGAACCGCGCATATCGATCGTAAAGCATTATAGATTGTTTTATTGTTCGCCGCACTCCATGGTTCTAACATTCCTCCGGGATTGACCGGTTGAGCCCCATATACCCCATCAGGTTTGAATATCGCATCTTTGAATGCTGTAATCTGCCGGCTATCGCCGTTATTATTTCTTATTTCTTCTTCCAAGCTTTCAAGCCAACAATACAGCTTCTGAGCAGCAACTTCTCGCTCGTTCAAATTTTTTACCGGGTTGCGACAGTCGAGGTCGCCGCAAGCAAGAACCTCTTTCCATTTACCATCCTTTTCGCACCAGGGAAGGCTGTTAAAAATCGTCCTGTCATATTCCTTGAAGGGACAGATAACAATGCTCGGAAGATACATTGCAAACGGCTTTCCATCCTTTGAAAAGACATACAGCTTGTTCGGATCTACCTTGCCGTTCATATCATATCCGACAATTGAAGCATTTTTTTCAAAAGCGGCTCCGACAATCTTTCTGAACTTTCCAGCGGTTCCGTCTTGCGCTTTAATCGTATATTCTTTTATATCAATCTGAATACCGTTCAGCTTCTGCAGCGCGATTGCAGCAAGCAGGCCGCGCCATTCATTGACCGCGTTCGGCTCATTATCCTTCAGCTGCTTGATGAAATCCAAAACATAAGCGATGGGCGAAGGAATGGACATAATGGCACTATCTCTATCGTCGAGATCTGTGCCGGATCCACTCATTTTTTCCGCCATTTCTTCAAGTATATTTTTATTCTGATCCGTCTCTATCCAGCCTCTTCCTGCGTTACCTGTAGCTGCAAAATCCGTCTCACCCGGTTCATTTTTGAACGGGAAAAGCACATTATATGGCATAGTAAAAATCCTCCTCTTAGCTAAAACAAATTTCCAGAGCTTTGTATATATAATCTCCAAAGCGCTTGTCATAAGAATCTGTTGTCGTGTAATTTATAGCACTGAAGAATTCTCCTAATGCTTCAGTCACATCATTTACACTCTTAAAACTATTGCCCAAGCTCTTTTGAATTTTTATCTCGTCGTCCAATAGCTCTTTGACATCTTGCTCTAAATTCGCAATATTAACTTCGGTTAAAACTTCGGTTAAATGGGAACAAATAGATTCAACATGTCCAATATAATCTTTTTCTACAGCAAAGCCAAACAAATTATTATAATTTCCGCTTGCGCCCTCGGTCCCGTCCGACCAATCGTATCCTGTCTTTGAAATGTCGTACATCAGCCTTATATAATCGGCGCAGTACCTTAACAATCCCTTAATAAATTCGTTCATAGCCCTCTCGATGTTCTCAAAGTTCTCCTCGAATTCTTTTTTGTCAAATAAGGCTTGAAATGTCAAAACGTTTCTCCTCATTATCTTCCGGTTATCTCCCGACCTACTATAATTGATAGCAAATTGAGTGGCAAATCTCGCAACAAGGAACACCACGAATCGGAACATTTTATTAAGGTTTACAGCAAGCTCTCCAATTTCGTCCTGACCCACATTAGCAATCATTCCTCTGTTATCTGCTGTTCCGCTAAAACGATATTCGTATATTTTGCCAAGATTCGTGACTGCTCCTGCATTGTCGTAGAAATTTTTATTGAAGAAATCCACCATTGCATCTGCCGCAATAAGATCTACGAGATCAAAATGGTTCTTTTGACCCTGTCCACCGTTTGCATATCCGCCAACCACATGCAGCGGATCCTGCCCGCAGATGTAAAGGCTATCGAAGCTTCCATTATCCGCAACCGCTTTTCTCATCAGATGTTCATTTTGGGCATATTGACTGAGCGCCAAATAACTCTTCTTGCCAAAATCACCAGAATTTATCAGCGGCGTTCCATCACCAGCACCATCACGGATTCCAAAGCTGAAATACGGCAGCAGCAGTACACCGGAAACAAGGAGATCATTTTCACGACCTGCAAAATATTCTCTCATATATGCCGCCAAATTTGAAAAAACTGCGGCACCTGTGCCTCCGAATATAGAGCCTATAATAAAAACCTTCGCTCTATTATTGGCATTCCCATCCAGAAATTTTCTTACAGGGTCAAGGATATTGTCATTCTGATTTGCCGTGCTAAGCATATACTCAAAAATCGATGTTCCTAACGACGGCTTGCCATAAAATCCCTTTTTGGTATCCGTTTCGCGTGCTTCTTTATTATAAAATGCCCTCATCACGATTTCGTCATCAGCATTATTTCCGAGGACCTGAACAAGTTTGGGATTATTTATATTATTACAGATGTTGCTGAGCGCGTTGGAAAAGTTCCAAGAGGCTATTCTGAGTTCGTGGTTGCAAAATCCAATAGTTTTCGCCTTATCTAACTTTTGAGTTTTTGTCAGACCAGAAAGAGTCGAGATATTACCAATGGTTTCTTTGGCCTGGGTCGTTCCTCCGCAACTATCGTCTTTGTCGACGATTATAAACTCTATAGGTTCCAGATCATCTACTTTTTTTATCATCTTCATCGCACAAAGATGGGCGGCGACCTCCGCAACACGCGCGCCGGTTCCGCCTATGCAATAGCAAAAATATTTTGTCGCCATATTATTATCCTCCGTTCAATTTTATCAGTCGGCTTTGTAATAAGCCAAAAGATACGAAATAAGCGATCCAATGACTGCAAGGGCGAATGTGATTATCGCAAAGACTATCGCCTTCTGGAACAGAATAATCGACATAACAACGGTAAGCACAAACGATACTATTACGCCGAGCGCAAAGAACGGTACAATAGAGGCTCGGCCGCCTGCCGCAGACAAACGCTTCTTAGCATCCTTCAGATACCAGATAATATAAAACACCACGGCGGGGATGCCTTCGACTGCGAAGAATACCATCGCGAGGTCCTTCATAGAACCGTTCATTCTCACTCCGCTCTCGCCGAAGATCCAGATAACGGCTCCGGCAATTCCGAAGACAATGCTGATTATTATCCCCAGAAAAAGCTTCCTGTACTTGACGCTGGTCACACTGCTTGATTTACTCATCTTCTTTTCTTCCCTTCAAGATATATAAATTTATTATTCTCCGCAGCCTCAGTCATCCAAGGCAACGGTTATAACCACATCCGTGATAACACGGCTCATTTTGACCTCGTATTTGTCTCTCTCGACCTTGCTGGACATCCTGCCGACGAGATATGTATAGAAGTCATTCAGACCGACAGTCTTGCTGTAAAGTCCGTTCGCGGCTGTCGGCACCACATTGTCCGCAAGGTTCAGGTTCCCGATCCATCCGGGGGTGTTCTCCTCGTACGGTCTTTTTCCCATGACCTTGAACGATATTGTCAGCTTGCTATACATTTTCGCGAGTTTGTTCATCTCTTTGAAGTTGACTCTGACAATCAGAGCTCCGCTCTTGTTGTTGACGGTGTAGAGATTAAGCGCATCTTTCGGATACTCCTCTATCTCGCGAAGAGTGTCGTTGCTCGCGAAATCTCTTACGCGATCAAGCGTTTTGCCGTTTTCAAGAAGCTGGCAGGTCGGCATATCCATATAAGGTTCGCTGCTCTCGAGAAGATCCTTCATGGGTATGTCTTCCCACACAAACTCTTCCTCTGTACCGTCGGAATCGCCGTATTCATCGGTCACTTCGTATTCTTCCAGCTTAAGTCCGCTGACCTTGAGCGACTCCTTCGGGATAGAATATTCGGTATTATTAGCCGGCTCGCCGTTGGCAAGATCCGAGAGCTTTATGGCAAAATTCATGGTTGCGATGCCATATGTAGACTTTTCCAGAGACCCCCTGCCGGAGTCCGTGGTGTACTTGTAGTAGAGACCCGGGAGCATATGGTCTGCATCGTAATACATCGAATCGTCGTCGCTCTTGCAAAGCTCAACATTGAAGTTAAAATTGGAGTTTTCGTGAGTGACAGACGGATACTCGTCATAGTCGCTGCGCTTGCCTTCGGCGCACACGTTGTCGAACGGCTCGGCGTCCACATTAAGTACCGCATTGTCCCCGTCCATCTTGCTGATAGGAGTATACTGAAGTCCGCGCTTCGAAAGCACGGTAAGGTAGTCAAAGTCTCTTCCGGACTGAAGGCCGGATCCCTTCAGCGAATCGTTGAGCACATTGCAGATATTGACGACCTCGCTTGTCGGGCCGACGATCAGGCAATAAAACGGTCTTGTGCCAGTATAGTTCTCGTCCGTCATACGCACCTGTCCGCTAACGACCGAAGAGGGCACGGGCACAGATGCCAGGCCACTGAAATTCGAATTAATATAATAGAGCGCTGCGGAACGGTTGTCATTTTCGGTCAGCACTTCGTTTATTCTCTGCGCAAGCTCCTTGTTATTGAGCTGCTGCTCCGCAAGGTCGGTAATGAACACGTTCAGCTCATCGAAATTGACCGGCGAGTTGGCATTTTTGAAAAGCAGGCCGAGCGGACCGTATTCACCGGCAGCATTGTTGAAGCTTCCTTTATTGAATGTATAGAAGTCCTTGCTCCTGAAATTAGATATGTCGACATTGCCCCACCCGAGGAAACCGTTATCCTTACGGACAAGCGCATTCATGCTGTAATTTGCGTAGCCTTTAACAGTCTCGATAAGATCGCCGCATGCAACGGCAAAATTACTCGCAGCATTGATATATCCGTACATCGACTGTGTGTTATCAAAATACAGGTTTGCCTTCACAGAATTAGCCGGCAGCTCCGCTTTTTTGATTGTATTCTCGAGGGCTATCACCTCTTCCGACACAGGCTCGGCATCGGGCCTGCAACCCTCCAGATTCACAACCATAAGCAGGCACATTATTGCCGCTGCCATAATTTTGAGAAATCTCATCATTTAACATACACCTCTCCAAAGTTGATATTTTGTCACGCGTTTTTTCTTCTGCTGCATTATGAGGTTGCTATATTTCCACATCGAGTTTTCCTATAGCGTTTCCTATAGAGAACTATCGATAAGCGGATTGATTATACCGCATTTTTCGACTAAAATCAATGCTTTTTAATTCTGTACCAGCTTCAAATTCAAAAAAATTTCACGGATATTGCACCGATTGTTAACATTCAGTTCACATCTGCAATTTCTATCAGCAATGTGACATTTGGCAACGCCATCGGTCTCTCTTTCGGATGGTTTCATTTTGCTATGTGACATCAGCGCACACCGTATTACAGCACTTATTGTCAAATGCGCACTATATAACATAATAGACGTTTGAGATTATTACACTCGGTGAATAAAATGAACTTATTTTAAGCTTCTTTTTTAATTAAAAGGCAGCGTTCGTCACATTTAAAAATAAACCGTCAAAAACGCCAAAATAGCATCAATATTCTCCTGTGCCATATTGACCTTGCTTTTGCTTGATGCTATATTTTGTCAAAAAGCTGCAATAAAGCAGAAAACGGAGGGTATAAAAAATGGAAGAAAAGAAATGGCTCGATTTGCTGCTCTATACCGATCGTCTTAACCGTTCTGTCAAAGAGGCGGGCTGGAACTATGCAGATAAAGAAAAAGTATACAGTCTGAAAGACTCTGTGGTGCAGACTCTGCTCAGAGCCAAGCCTGACGGCGTAAATTTTGAGCTCTATTATGTTCCGTATTTCAAATATTCCGGCGCCACAAAAGACCGCGCCGGTGCTCTTATGCGCCAGGACGGCAGCAAATATCCGTTTGAATACTACCTGTCGCAGGTAGAGCCGTCGGAATACGACTACGAAGTGCCGGAAAAGGCACTGGTCGAAGTGACAGTGGAGTGCCTCGGTCAGGAGTTCAGCTTCCACATGCCGCTCGACAAAATAACCGAGTGCGGATATGTAATATCCTCTCTTGAACGCAAGGTTTGGATAAATTCAACGGATTTCCATCACAGCCAGCTTCTCAAGTTTGAACCGCACATAAAAGAACTGCTTTCTCATGTGAGCGAATAACAAGCAGCATAGAACATAAATACGGCTCCTGCAGTAAATGCTGCGGGAGCCGTATTCTTAGGCTTTGCCTGAGTGCAGATTGATATCGTTTCAAATCATCAACTTTTGTTGACATTTAGCAAAAAGAGAAGCATAATGCACAATGCAGAATTAAAAGCAAGGAGTGTAAAACTATGGCAACTGTTTCTTCCGGCATTCTTTCGGCGGCCGCTCTTTTTTTGCACGCGAATATTATGTGGAATAATATACAGAATCCGCAAAAATACTTGCGCTTTTCTGTTACAGATGGTATAATATATCTTGGAAAACACCCAAAGTATAATCTGCTTCATTCGACACCCCCCTACCCCGCGGGTTGCGGTACCAAAAAAACGGACGGAGGACCTTGCAATGACAGACTACGGCAGGACGGATATTTTCCTCGGCGAGAGCCGAGTGAATCGTTCTGCCCTTTTGCTGCAGCAACAGGTCTTTTTGCATAACAAAATAAACAGAACTATACCGGAGACAGGCTATTTTTGCGCTGTCCCCGGTTTTTTGCGTTTTAAAAGGGCGGTGATATATGGTCTGTAAAAAAGCTCATAGGTCAGACCGGCTTTTGCCGGAGCAAAAAAGTCCTTCCGCAGAACAAAAGGAGGGAAAAACTAAAATACAAATCGGAGGAACAAAAAAAATGAAAAAACGAATTTTAAGCATGCTGCTTTGCTGCCTCATGCTGTTCGGACTGGTTTTCACAGTCTCCGCAGATCCCGATCAGCCCGAAGTTGATCCCGTTGCACACGCAATCACCGTTACAACCGAAAACGGCACTGCAACCGCATCCGCGGAAACCGCTTTCGCAGGCACGGAAATCACCCTTACCGCAGAAGCCAACGAGGGCTTCCGCTTCAAGGAGTGGCAGGTCATAAAGGGCGGCATAGAGATAACGGACAACAAGTTTGTCATGCCCGACGAGGACGTTGAAGTTAAGGCAATCTTCGAGGCTATCCCCGAGGTAATCCCCGAGGAGCACAGCATCACGATAATCCCCGTTGGCAAGGGCAAGACCTATTCCGTTCCCAAGACCGCTGTTGCGGGCACGGAGATAACCCTTCACGCAGAGCCCGACAGCGGCTGGATCTTCTACGGTTGGGAAGAGGTCGTTGAAGAAGGCGTCGACAAGGTCACTATAGCGAGCGACAAGTTCATCATGCCCGACAGAGATGTTGTTATCAGAGTTATCTTCGTCAAGGAGAGCAGCATCAAGGTCACAACCGACGGCAACGGCACCGCTTCCGCCGACAAGGAAAAGGCTCTTAACGGCGAAGAGATAACCCTCACCGCTACCCCCAAGGAAGGCTATGCCTTCAAGGAGTGGCAGGTCATAAAGGGCAACGTAGAGATAAAGGACAACAAGTTCATAATGCCCGACGAGGATGTTGAAGTTAAGGCCATATTCGCCGCAGAGCACAAGATCGTTGTTCTGACTGATAAGAACGGCACCGCTTCCGCATCCGCAACCGATGCTATCGCAGGCACCGAGATAGTTCTCACCGCCAAGGGCAATGACGGCTACTACTTCAAGGAGTGGCAGGTCATCAGAGGCAATGTCGAGATAAAGGACAACAAGTTCGTTATGCCCGATGAGGATGTCACCGTTAAAGCTATCTTTGCGGAAATCAAGGACGCTCCGAACGATGACGACATGAACGTTAAGCGCGACATACATTTCGTATTGGTCAAGACTGACGGAAACGGCGTAGGCGTTGCATATCCGCCTTACTCCGAGGCAGGCACAAAGGTAACGGTCGTTGCCATTGCGAAGCCCGGCTACAAGTTCAAGGAGTGGAAGGTCGTCAAGGGCGGCGTTGAGTTAGAGAACAAGAGCATTGCCACCTTCGAAATGCCCGCAGAGAACGTTATACTCGAAGCCATATTCGAGTCCGACGGCACCGAGGGCGACAAGCCTGACATCCCGAAACCCGACAAGCCCGATACACCCGACAAGCCCGGCACACCCGACAAGCCCGGTACACCCGATAAGCCCGGTACACCCGACAAGCCCGGTACCCCCGACAAGCCCGGCACACCCGACAAGCCCGGCACGTCTGACAAGCCCGGCGCAACCGATGTACCCGACACAGGTGATACGACTAACGTACTCCTCTGGGCTGCAGCTCTGGTAATCGGCGGCGGTGCTGCGATAGGCACTGTTGTCAGCAAGAAAAAGAAGAGAGAAGAAAGCTAATCTTTCGGAACACTGAAAAGAGCGGTCGCTTCGGCGGCCGCTCGATTTTTGTTGCACGATGGAAAATACAAATTATTGCGCGAAAAATCCCGATGCAGTGCATAACCGCATCGGGATAAAGCATGTCAGAATTTCAAATTAAAGCATTGACGCTGCCTTTTAGGACGCATTACTCCTCTATCAGCTCCGACTTCCGGGTGTTCGCGCCGAAATAGATACCGGAACGGCCGAACCGATTGGAAATCACGGTTTCGTGCTTTTATTTCAGGCCTTTTACAAGTTTAATAATCTGAACGGAGAGAAGGTCACAGATAATTCTGCAAGTTTATTTTTCTTTTATATTCGTATCACCTGTTTATATAGACAGTATATCCTAAATCCGAACATTGTTCAATGACGCCGACGCTGTGCGCCCGATGATGTCGCTTGCGCTCCGAAATGTTGCTGTTCGCTTTGCTCACAGTGAAATCATTTGCTCTGCAAATTGTGAAATTTGACGCTTCGCATCAAGTGAATGTGAAACAAAGCCTCACCGCCGCAGACGTATTTCACATTTGCGAAGCAATATTTCACTTCGAAGATATTTCACTCGTTCCAAAGAAACGAATTTCACTGAAAAAAGCATTTGCAACCGCAAATGCTTTTTTCATGGTGCGAGTGGCGATACAGAACTTTTTGAAAAACATAGTAATATCAATGGTTTCTGGCTTTCGGACAACAAAATTTCTTGCTTGTAACTTCATATTCAGTCCTCAAATTCAAGGCGATTGTTGAAAAACAGTCGCCTTTTTCTATACCCAAGTGAACCCCATCAAAGATGTTGAGATTAGGGTGGAAAAACCGCTGTTTTATCCGCTGTGGTTTGCGTTCCAAAGCAAGCATGAGTGTTTTCCTATGTGGTAGTCTGCGGAGGCATACAGGCGGAGAAACCACCCAAAATCAACACTTTTTATTTTCACAGGAAGGAGATGCGAAGATGGCTGTTTTTCGTATTGAAAAGACCCGTGATTATACGGTCATG
>ERZ780060.407-NODE-407-length-17214-cov-3.541698_pt1 | contig 17214 bp, 16 predicted proteins | sample MGYA00511176_ERZ780060 | MGnify/ENA primary metagenome ERZ780060 (study PRJEB29588, sample SAMEA2148374) | human gut metagenome | biome: human gut; feature: human-associated habitat; material: faeces | place: Denmark | collected 2008/2010 ... | reverse complement strand
GTTAACATGGTTCCTGACAAAATCACTTTGGCTACCAGCCAATGTTAAATTCAAAGCTAATTAATTAACAAAACTCGGTTTAGGGCACTCAAAAGTGCCCTTTCAAAGGGGGATGCCCTAAATTGAGTGCTTACAGAAGAACATGAAAAAGCAAATACTTATTATCGGTTATGCCAATGGCTTGAAAGGAGTAAAATCGGATTTGGATAATTATTACCGCTTCTTCAGAAGTCCAATGGGCGGGGGATGGTATGAGAATGAAATCTGCATTTTGCCTCACACAACTTCGGTGAAAGTCATGGAATACATAGATTATTTCCGTCGAATTCTGCTTGATTATTTCATTTTTGTCTTTTGTGGTCATGGCGCCAGCATGAGGAACGAAGTGGTGATGCAAATCAACAATACAGACCCACTTATTCGGGAAAGAGACATCCTATATGTAGCTCCCCGGCAACTCAGTATATTCGATTGTTGCAGGGAACGGGAAAGTGATGACTCTTTTGCATCGTTGACAGAAACGCATCTTTTCTCCTCCGGAGGTCAAATCCGTGGCAATGCTAGGCAACGATATGAACAGCGTATCATGCAGGCGATTCCGCAATCAGCTTGCCTCTATGCCTGTTCTGTCGGAGAATGTGCGGATGGTAATAACAGCGGCGGATTCTATTCCTACAACCTGCTGAAGGCAGCACGGAATATCGTGGGAGGAACGGATTACAAGACGGTCGGTCGGTGTCATTATGAAGCCTGTCAACAACTGGAGGCTAAAAATGCGGCACAACATCCGGATTATAAGCTACCGAGATGTCTTGTCAACAGAAGCTTGATACTCAGTATACATCCTTAAGTTAGTAGTTAAAAATGGGATTTTTCCGAAGAAATAGAGACAGGAAAGCATTGGATGAAAACCAGCGACAGTACCGGGAAAAGTTCGGCATTGTAGACCGCTATCTTTTGCAATACTCCATTGATGATGAAAATGGTCGAAACAACAGTTATATCATTTTCATTGACTATGAATATGCCATAGACTGGGTGGATAACCGTGACAAGTCCACATGGTCGGAGGCTGACCGGAACCGTTTCAACGCTTACACTGCCCGTTTGGAATTGATACAGTCTCGCCCTATATTCAACCTGACGAATTATGAAAAACTCGCTTACAAAGTCATGTTGGGTGCCGCATACATACAGGTTTTTCAATGTCAATTCGATGAAGTGGACAACACTATAGCAGCGGCTGAATTTTTTTTCAACAAGCGGAATTCTGAAAACGCACGCAAGTTTTGTCTCAATTATTCCGGCTTGGTCACTTTTGTGGGTATTCTCCTCATGTTGTGTATCCATACATTGGACGTACTTAACCACCCTTGTTTTATCGGAACGTTCACCGTTTTCATGGGAGTGCTCGGTGCCTATGTCTCCATTTGGGGAAGGTACACTCGTTACGCATTGGAGGGGGTGTCCTCCAAATGGCTTTATGTGATAGAATCCTTGTCGCGTCTGCTTATAGGCGGCATTTTCGCCTTTGTCGCTTTGCTGGCAGTCAAGTGTGGCATCGCATTTTCCTTTATAAATACGAACATTGAAACATACGCATACGGTCTGTGTGGTTTCGTATCCGGTTTGAGCGAACGGTTCATTCCATCATTAGTAGAACGAATAGCCAATGAAAATCACTAAAATAAACTTTATAATGATACGTACATTGATATTGATAGCTAATACAGGCACTCCGGATAATCCTGCTTATGGGGCGCGCAAGGACATTGACGACTACAGAAATTTCTTCCGATCGGATGAAGGTGGTGCGTGGGAAGAAAATGAAATACTCACATTTTACAGTACGGATGAGGAGCCATTGACCAAAACCTTTCTGTTAGGCACTATTTTGGAATGTCAAAAGAACGGTACAGAATATTTTCTAATAGTTTTTTGTGGACATGGTGGAGCCACTTCCAAGGGTGAGAGCTTTTTCGAGCTTTCTCCCGATGAGATTTGTGAACTTGGCACGTTAAAAGCGATTCTTTATCCTTTCAAATATACGCTGATAGCGGATTCTTGCAGGAGTATAGAACTATTGAAAGAAGGAGGGCGGATGCCTGCTATTCACACGTTTAGTCAGGTAGTATCGGACAGTCCGTACCGGAAACTTTGTCGAGATTGTTATAATAGAATTATAGCGGAATCCTCTTCTTCCGCCTATACAATCTGCTATGCGGCAGCACTTGATGAAACAGCCCAAGATTTGGGACGTACACACGGTGGGTGGTTCTCTCAAACACTTTTAAACACTGTGTCTCAAAGGATTCCAATGCTACGACAAAGAGTTTCAGATAAAGGGGCGTTCTGTAAATACGTTAAATTGTCGGCTTGCGTTAGTGACATCGCAGATGCAATGGCGCAAAAATCTGGAAACAACCAACATCCTCAATGTGAATGTAAGGGAGGCGTGGATGAATTACCTTTTATTGTTTGCCCGAACTGGCAATTGCAGTTGTAAACCGAATGTATTGTTAGAAACTTATGATTGAAACTTCAGCAAACAATAAGCGCATAGCCAAGAATACGCTACTACTGTATGTTCGCACGTTGTTCATCATGCTCGTCACGCTTTACACGAGCCGTGTCGTGCTGAACACATTGGGCATAACGGATTACGGTATTTATAATGTAGTAGGCGGTGTGGTTATGATGTTCTCGGTCATATCCAGTTCTTTGTCCTCTTCCATCAGCCGTTTCATCACCTACGAATTAGGGCATGGCGATTTTGAAAAGTTGAAAAGGATATTCAGCACCAGCGTAAATATACAGATTGGCATTTCTATTCTCATTCTTGTTTTGGCAGAATTGTTTGGCGTGTGGTTTCTCAACACGAAGATGAATATACCAGCAGAACGGTTGTCCGCTGCCAACTGGGTGTTGCAATGTTCGTTGCTGTCATTCATAATCAACCTGATAAGTGTCCCTTATAATGCCTGCATTATTGCCCACGAAAGGATGTCGGCTTTTGCCTATATCAGCATTTTGGAAGCTATACTGAAACTGGCTGTGGTCTATATGCTGCTTGTCTCACCTTATGATAAGTTGGCGACATACGCTGTCCTGCTCGTAGCGGTGGCTTTGATAATAAGGATAGCTTACAGCATGTATTGCAGGAGGCATTTCGAAGAAAGCCGTTATATGTTTGTATATGACAAGCCTTTAATCAAGGAAATGACAGGCTTTGCGGGTTGGAGCTTTTTCGGTAACGGAGCCTATATGCTGAATGTGCAGGGAGTGGACATGCTGATTAATATCTTCTTCGGTGTTACCTTGAATGCAGCAAGAGGCGTTGCTACACAGGTGCAGAATGCGGTCATGCAGTTTGTCAACAACTTTACGGTAGCTGTCAATCCGCAGATAACGAAATCATACGCGGCCGGCGACAAAGAATACATGAATAAGTTGGTATGTCGTGGAGCACGCTTCTCTTACTTCCTGCTATTCTTATTTGTCGTACCGATTGTTTGTGAGGCTGATTACATTCTTTATTTGTGGTTGAAGATAGTGCCTAAATATGCTCCGGCTTTTTTGCGTCTTACATTGTTTGGCTCATTAATGATGCTGTTAGGCAATTCCATGCTGACAGCCATATCGGCAACGGGAAATATAAAGAAATACCAATTGTGGGTTACAATAGTGGGCTGCCTTGTATTTCCGCTGACATGGGTTGCATTTAAGTTAGGATTTTCTCCGGAAACCACCTATGTGATATTCATTGCCATTTATTTCCTGCTGGTGTTTGTACGCCTGTATATCGCCAAAGGGCTTTTGAACTTCCCTGTCCGTTTATACCTGACGGATGTGATGTTGCGGATATTAATGGTTTCGGCAATCTCGTTCATACTGCCATTATTGGTCATCTACAATATAGAGGAGGGTTTCTTTCGGCTTTGCCTGACCTGTATTGTCGCCTTGTTTTCTACAGCATTGACGATATGGGTGTTTGGATTACAGGCAATGGAGCGGCAAAAAATAACCAATAGAGTAGATAAAATCGTGTTGCAATCAAAATTTAAGAAAATGTTTAAGAAATGAAAAGTTATGTAGGTTATTCAGCAGATGCGGACATCAGGTTTAAGGCTACATCGGGTGGCGTAGGCACTTCTTTGATAAAATGGATGTTTGATAAAGAGATTATAGGCACGTCCGTTTCATTTGATTTTGACGCAGACAGCCTCAGGTATGTCCCTAAAATGATACATTCTTTTTCTGAATATGCGATTTGCGGCTCGATATATCAAGAAGTCGACCTTGTAGGGTTCATCAAGTCCCATGTGGTTGAGATAACCGGCGGGTTTGCATGTTTCACTCTACCATGTCAAACAAGAGCTGTCAGGGCTATCGTTGAAAAGGCAGGGCATGAAGCCGTCATCATAGGGCTTACCTGCTCTTCACAGCAGACGCTCGACGCAACCAAATACTTATTGAAGCATGTTGGCGTGGACGCCGCCAATGTCAGCCGCCTACAATATAGAGGCAATGGATGGCCCAGCGGAATACAGCTAGAGACAAAGGACGGTAGGCAAGTTTTCGTGCCTAACAATAATTCCATCTGGACCAAGATTTTTCATTCGCGGCTGTTCATCCGTCCCAAATGCTTTATGTGTCAAGACACATTAAATAAGTATTGTGATGTGACATTGGCTGACCCGTGGTTGAGGGAATTCTCTGGAGAGAAAATAGGGAAAACATTGATGGTATGCAATTCAAAAAAAGGAGAAGGAATTTTACAAAGATGTGCAATGGAAGGTTATATAGAACTTAAAGAATTCTCTTATGATGACATAGTGAAATCTCAAAGCGGGACAATATCCCGAAAAAACAGTTACCGTCATGCAAAAGCAGCTAATAGATATAAGAAAATCATTAATAATAGGACATATCATAATTTAGCCATTAACCCAATGTTTTTTAATATACATATTCAATTAAAAAACCGTATCGAAAAGTTTTTATTACATATTTCAAAATAATAATAAACATATTTATATAAACCATAATAATGAAATACTTTTTCCCAATACATTTAGACGGCGGCAATCGCGGTTGCGAAGCGATTGCTAAAGGTACTGCTTTAATTTTAGAAGAGAATAAGGAAAATTTGATAGGCCTTTGCACTAATATGAAGTTAGACCATCGATTAAATGTGGATGATTACATAACTCTACAGCCTAAACGTCAAAGGTGTATGTCATTCCGCATTAAAAATAAAATGTATAAAAGCTTGGTACACGATGACTGGAAACGAAAATCTTTCATCTATCGGTATGAATATGCTCCATTTTTAAACCAGATGGGCAAAGACGACATCATGATTTCCACAGGTGGAGACATGATGTGCTATGATGAGAACCAAGTGATTTATACCGTTGATTATTTGCACAAACGTGGTATACGTTCTATTTTATGGGGATGTTCTATCGGTGAGAAAAACCTTACCCCACGAAAACTCCAAGCTCTTAAACAGTTCTCATATATATATGCACGTGAAACTCTGACGCAGGAAGTGTTAGCTAACCATAATATAAACAATATATCGGTATATCCTGATCCTGCATTTATTCTCGAACCTGTTCCTTGCGAACTTCCAGATTGTTTTTCGCAGGGTGAAGTGATAGGCATCAATTTAAGTAATTATGTCATAGGCGGATTTGATTTGAATTCTGCTTTTGCCAAAGAAGTGGATAGTCTTATAAGATACATCCTTCAATCAACGGATTATCAAATCCTGCTCATTCCACATGTATTGTGGAAAGGACAAGACGACCGTATTATCAGCAATTTGATAAAAGAAAAATATGATTTAAATGGCAGAATCAGTATTCTTGATAGCGATAATTTAGCTTACTGTCAAATTAGATATGTGATTTCAAAATGCTGTTGCTTCATCGGAGCAAGAACTCATGCTGTGATTTCAGCCTATTCTACATGTACGCCTGCTATTGCTATTGGATACTCGATCAAATCTAGAGGTATAGCAAAAGATATTGGTGTGTCCAAAGAAACAATTATAGATAGCCTTAAGATAGAAAAAGGTAAATTACTTGAGGCTTTTATTTACACCATTAAAAATAAAGAAGAAATAAGTAATCAGATGTTATTAAAAATGGGAACATACTGCAAAGAGGCAAAAAACGCTTTTGATGTGATAAAATCAGTGAATTCATAAGAATCAATTACGATTATTTCAATTCCTAATTTATTATATAAATCATATGGATGTTCTTTTGATTAATGCGATTGCATATACATTATTGTTTTCTTATACTTTGCACAAGTATAAAAGATTGAATGTATATAATATCGTCATTCTTTTTAATACAATTGTAGCAATATTAGGTTATGTAACAACCAAACAGGGAATACAATTAGTAGGCTCTAGTAATTTTGGAGAACATGCGCCCTTAATTCCATATATATGTTTATTTGTTTCCATACTATTGATTACGTCACCTTTAAAGCAAGTTTCTTCAGATAAAATAGACATCAATATATTGGATAATTCTATATTTAAAAAATTCATTATTTTTTCAGTTTTCGTTTATATTATAGTTAATATAGTCCTACTTTATGAATTTACATTAGTTATTCAACAAGGTTTTGCTGAAGCTTACCTGTCAAGAAGGCTTGAAGGGCGTAGCGTCGTTGAGTTCAATAACCCTGTCCTAAATTTCTTCTCAACAAAAGGTGGAAGTTATGTAACGGCGACATTTCCTATTTTGATATTTTATTTCTTTTATCAGCTCATCAGAAAAAAAATAAAAACTTGGAAATGTATAACAGGAATGTTACTTTGTTTTTCTCCTCAAATTTTAGAAAGTTTGAATGCAGGTTCTAAAGGTATGCTATTTTTCTGTGCTACTGATATTCTGTTTTTCTATTTTATTTTTGAAAAATTATTGTCTGCGAGGATAAAAAAGGGATTCTTTTTATTGGGAATAGGTAGTGGGCTACTAATGTTAACGTATGCAATTTCCATACAAGTTAGTAGAAATGAAGCTTCAAGTTCTGATAAGCTGGCATCAGAAGTTATGTTAAGATATTTTGGCGAACCTATGCCGAACTTGGGGGATGTATATGATGATGTGCAAAATCATCCTTATGGCAAAAGATTCTTTCGAAGCATTTTAGAGCCAGACAAATTTGATAACACAGAAGATGAGAGGTTATATTGGACTAAATATACACATGCTAGAGTTGATAATTTTAAAACCATATGGGGAGATTCTTTTATAGAGTTTGGATTTATTGGCTCGTTTATATTTTTGTATTTAGTTGTATTCTTATATAAAAGATATGTTTTTTCTAAGAGTCATTGTTTCTATGTGTACCCCATGATTTATTATTACTATCATAAAGTATGTATATATGGTATTTTTGGTGTAGGCTTTGTTGATGCTCGTTCGCTTCAAATTACTTTATATGCAATAATAATGTGTCTATTTTTGAAAAAATTAAGTCAATATGAAAAAAAGAATAATAGCAATTCATCTTCCTCAGTTTTATCCATTCCCGGAAAATGATGAATGGTGGGGAAAGGGGTTTACGGAATGGAGAAATGTAGCTCGTGCAAAACCTCGATTTAGAAAGCACTATCAACCTCACATCCCTGCGGATTTAGGGTTTTATGATTTAAGATTAAGAGAAAGTAGAATCGCACAAGAAACATTGGCCAAACAATATGGGATTTATGGGTTCTGTTATTATCACTACTGGTTTAATGGTCATCTTATTATGGAAAAACCAGTTGAAGCAAAATTGGCAGACCCTGATGAAGAATTACCTTTTATGTTATGTTGGGCTAATGAAAATTGGCATCGGAATTGGGCTGGTGGATATAATGAGACTCTAATAGAACAACACTATAATAAGGAAGATGATATTGCTCATTTTAACTATTTCCTTCCTTATTTCCGTGACCCACGTTATATCCGTGTTGACGGAAAACCTGTTTTTTGCATATATCGCCCAGCTTTATTCCCTGATTTTGATTCGACCGTAAGAACTTGGCAGGAATTAGCTAATAAAAATGGTTTTCAACTTTATATCTGTAAATTTGAAGCTGGCAAGGAATGGGGTAAAGAGTTTATGCCTAAAACAGCCGATGCAGCAGTAGAATTTCAACCGATAAACAAAGAGGGTTGGGATAGAAAATATGCTCTTTTACCAAAGATTTGGGAAAAACTAACAAAGAAGTCAAAGTTTAGCTCAATATTCCCATACGATAAGTATGTGGAATTTCAATTGGCAAAGAAGCCATTTACAGATTACAAGCGTTACCCATCTGTATGTCCCTCATGGGATAATGCAAGCCGTAGATTATCTCAACCTTTTAGTTGCTTCAAAAATGCTACCCCCGAATTGTTCGGTCGATGGTTTGCCCATGTATACAAAACATTTCAGCCTTTTTCACAAGAAGAAAATTTCATATTTATCAATGCTTGGAATGAGTGGGCTGAAGGGTGTCATCTGGAACCGGATTTGAAATATGGGTGTGGCTTCTTGGAAGAAATAAAGAAAGTTATAAATGAAAACGAATAATATGATTGATATTTCCATCGTGATTGTTTGCATGAACAATCTGAAAAACCTTTATCCATGTTTAAATAGCATACGGAGATACACCAGGGTGTCTTACGAAACGCTTGTAGTTGCTTATCTCTTCTCTAAAGAGAATCTTGAAAAAGTTAAGCATGATTTTCCTTGGGTAACATTTATAGAGAGCAATGAGATTCGTGGATTTTCAGAAAACAATAATTTGGCGTTAAGGCAGGCAAAAGGGAAATTCTGTTTTGTTTTAAATGATGATACCTATTTTGATAATCCTGTCATAGATAAACTGTTCCAAACATTTAATTCTCTGTCAAATGATGTTGCTATTTTAAGTCCTGTTACCTTGAATGTTGATGGTAGCATACAGCGTAATGGAAAACCTAAATATAATCTATTTACATTTTTTCTTGATAATGTTAAATTGATAAAGTATTATGATAGGTTCTCAAGATTCACAAATAGAAAAGGCATTTATCAAACCTATAATATTTCCGGTGCAGCGTTTATGATTAGACGCAATGTTTTCAAAAATGTCGGATGGTTTGACGAGCAATATTTTTTCTGTCCTGAAGACATTGCATTATCAACACTCTTAAACAAACAGGGGCATAAGTGTTATGTAGATGCAAAGATACGACTGACACATAATAAAGGGGGGACATGGTCAAAGATTCATTCTGCAACAATGCCAAGTGCAACAAAAGGAAATATGATTTTTTATTGTAAGAACAATCTTCTGAAAAAACTTATATTTCTAACTATCGTATATCTCTTTCATTCACTTTATGGTGTATTATGGTACATAATATATGTAATGCGAACGACAGAGAAAAGCAGAATAATGTATCATGCGCATGTCAATACCATTCAAAGCATAGGTACCTCTTTGACTCCAAAGCAGATATTTGTTAAATATTACAAACGTTTGAATGAAAGATAACATAAAATACACGCTCAATAATAGACTTTGCCTCGGTTGCGGTATCTGTCAGTCAGCATGTCCATCAAAAGCCATCAGTATCAGTGTAAGCCAAGGGTGTTTCATTCCCCAAGTAGATGAAACGAAGTGTAAGAATGACAAAGGTTGCCACCGTTGCTACGATGTCTGTCCCGGTTTAGGTGTGGACTTGCGACGTATTGCCAAAGAACAGTTCGTTGACAAAGAAATAAAAACAGACAAATGGGTAGGATGCTATCTGAAATGTTTCACCGGACACAGCAACGATGAAGACATCCGTTACCACTGTGCCAGCGGCGGTATGGTGAGCCAGTTCCTGATATTCCTGCTTGAAAAAAGATATATTGACGGGGCTGTAGTAACTGCATTTGACCCAAAGAATGAATTGCTGGTTTGTTCATATATCGCACACAACCGTGAGGAAGTGTTACAGGCAAAGAGCAGCAAGTATGCGCCTGTATCTCTTCACGGTATGGCGCAGGCCATCAAACAAGAGAATGGCACAAAGTATGTCATTGTCGGACTCCCTTGCCATATACAGGGTTTCCGCAAGTTGGAAGCAATAGACCGAAAACTCAGGGAGAAAGTGATTGGCCACTTTGCCATTTACTGCTCATCCGGACGGACGTTCTACTTAACGGAGCATGTTTTCAAAGAACGTGGCATCCGTAAAGAGGACTTAACTTATTTTGCATACCGTGACGAGGGCTGTCTCGGTTCTCTCGTTACGAAGCAACGACGCGGTATCAGGGTTGCCAATAGTAACTCTGAAACCGCTCTTTATAAAGAAGACGAAGTCTATAAAGAGCGGTATCAGAGTTACTATCATCCGTTAAGAAGTTTTTTCATACCGCGTCGTTGCCTGTTTTGCATAGACCATTACGGCGAATTGGGGGATGTATGTTTCGGCGACATCCACATCAAACCTTACATGGATGACAGGATTGGAGTCAATTCATTAGTAGTAAGAAAGCGGCAGTGGCTTGATTTACTGGAGGAAGCGAAATCGGAAGGTTTCATTACCTTGGATGAGATTCCTGTGGAAACCCTGAATGCATCACAAATGATGGCAGGTAAGAAAAAGGGACGAAATATTCGTTTTATAGCTTTAAACAAGCATCTTGGCAAAGTTATGCCGTATTATGACATAACATATCCGAACCATATAGGGGTAAAAACGATGATTAATTATGTTCAAAACCGTGCACAACAGTTTTTGGGCAAACACAAGAATCTTTGGTGGCTGATAACTTTATTAAAAAAAGACACAAGTAATTTGGAATAGCGAAGATATGAAAAAGAAAAAAGTGGGTTGTGTTATAGCCTGCCGTGAAAATCATACAAATTATGGCTCCTCACTGGTAAATTATTCCTTTCTAAAAAAGTTGCAGGAGTTAGGTGCAGATGTGGAAATAATAATATATAAAAAGACATTATCATTTCCTCAAAAGATAGCATTTGTAGTGAACGCTATATTGGCAGGTGAATGGAAAGATATAGCACATAGAATTATAGGTGATAGATTAGTAAAGAATCATCAATACGAAGCAAATATTGCTATTCGTACAAAGGCGGTAAATGAATATAAGAATCAAAGATTTGCCCCTTATTTCCACGAGTATGTGGGATATGAGGCTTTACATAAAGGATCATCTAACTACGATATAGTAGTAGTTGGTAGTGACCAAGTTTGGACACCTATGAGTTTACCTAACAAATATTTTAATTTACTTTTTGTTGATGATAATGTACCGAAGGCATCATATGCATCTAGTTTTGGAGTTTCAGAAATTCCTGTTTTCCAACGTAAAGCAACAGGGAAATACTTGAATCGATTAAAAATGATAGGCGTCAGAGAAATAAGCGGAAAGAAAATTGTTGAATCTTTATCACATAACAAGGCAACTGTTGTGGCAGATCCAACTCTTTTGCTTGATAAAAACGAGTGGGAGCAAGAGATAAAAGATGTTATTATAGATAATTCTGAGAAGTACATATTTTGCTATTTTCTTGGTACCAACCCAGAGGCACGTCGCGCTGCTAATCAATTGAAAAAGAAAACGAGTTATAAAATAATTACAATTCGGCACATGGATGAATATGTACCAGAAGATGAAAATTTTGGAGACGAAGCACCTTACAATGTCGGACCAAATGAATTTATAAAATATATTAGTCAAGCAGCCTATGTCTGTACCGATTCGTTTCATTGTACAGCTTTCTCAATACAATTCCAAAAGCCATTTATGACATTCTACCGTTTTGCATCAAAAAGCAAAACGAGCAAGAATACACGAATTGATTCATTATTCAGTATACTTGAAATGGATAGGAAACACATATATAATGGAGATATATCACTAATAGATTCTCCTATAAATTGGGAAAATACATCGTACAAACTTAACCAATTAAGATGTGACAGTATTGAGTTTATGAAGAAAATTTTGTCTTTATGAAAGTCCTTCAAATAAATGTTTTTAACTATCGTAAGGGCGGTTCAGAAGCCGTGTATTTCAGTACGACTGAACTGCTTAAGGAGCATGGGGAAAGTATCATCAATTTTGCATTGAAATGGCCTGAAAACTATCCATCTGAATACGAACCGTATTTTCCTGAATCGAAAGAGACAAGAACAGGATTACTAAAACCGGTAAAAAACATAATCAACTATTTCTATAATAGGGAAGCTGCTGAGAAGTTAGAAAGACTGATAGAGGTAGAACATCCGGACTTGGCTCATGTACATTTAATTTGGGGGCAGATTACCGGTTCTATTCTTCCTGTACTAAAAAAACATGACATACCTGTAATCTTTTCCATTCACGATTACCGTATTGTATGTCCTGCCTACACATTCAGGAATGGGAAAGGAGAAATCTGCGAGCAATGCGAAGGCCGGAACTTCTATCATTGCGTTGCTAATAAATGCACAAAAGGCAGTTATCTGTTGAGCGTGATGATGGCAATGGAGCAAAGTTTCAGAAATCGTTTCTTCAATCCGGCAAAATACATAGACGGCTTTATCTATGTAAGTAAGTTTGCTAAACAGATGCATGAGAAATATATGCCGGAATTAAAAGAAAAGAAGAATATTGTACTTTATAATCTATCCAATAAAATAAAAGACACTCTCTGTAAAAAGTCAGAGAAATACTTTCTCTTTTTCGGAAGATTGTCATATGAGAAAGGCGTAAAGACTTTGATTTCTGCTTTCAGAAATATGCCAAACAGTAAACTGAAGATAGCAGGTACCGGGCCATTGGAGAATGATTTGAAAGCCTACACTAAAGCCAACAATATTTCTAATGTGGAGTTCTTAGGATATAAGTCCGGTAACGAACTGACAGAGTTGGTTGAAAACGCTTACTTCATTGTTGTTCCTTCTGAATGGTATGAAAACAATCCAATGACCATTGTTGAGGGATATGCCACAGGAGTTCCTGTAATAGGTTCTCACATTGGTGGCATACCTGAAATTATAGTGGAAGGAAAAACCGGTTATTTGTTCAATCCCGGTGATGCTAATGAATTGGAAAATATAATAAAAGCCTGTGAGTCTTTATCTGAAGAGCAATATGAAGATTTACAGAAGAATGCATTAGAATTTGCGAAGAATAACTTCGATAAGGATAAATATTATCCGAAGTTGATAGATTTTTACAAGCAATTTATCAGGTAAGTATTTCGCTTTTCCTGTATAAACCTTTTCTTATCCTTACAGCCTCTGTCCTTATTCTTTCGTCACGGCTGTATTTTTTACGGAAATAACAATCAATTTATTTATACAATGAAAATAGCATTCATCAGCACCCGTGGAATACCCAACAACTACGGGGGCTTCGAGCAGTTTGCGGAATACATATCCGTAGGCCTGGCCAAGAGAGGACATGAAGTGACGGTGTACTCACCGAGATTCCATCCGTATAAAGAAAACAGTTACAAGGGTGTGAGGATAAAGCACATCTACAGCCCGGAGACATGGATGGGCAGTTCCGTTGGGAGTTTCTTTTATGATTTTTCATCGCTGAAAGATGCCTTGAAAAATGAGGACTTTGACATAATCTACGAGGCCGGTTATACGAGCATCATTCCCGCCTACATCTGGTTTAACGTGAAAAAGCGGAAACGGCCGATATTCACCACGAATATGGACGGACTGGAAAACAAACGGTCGAAGTTTAGCCCCATGGTGCGCCGCTTCCTTGACTGGGAGGAGAAGATGGCAGTCAAATACAGCCATTACCTCATAGCCGACAATATGGGAATACATGACTATTACAAGGAGAAATACGGAAAGGAAAGCAAGTTCTTGGCTTATGGAGCTGATATACATGATGATTTCAATGCTGAATACCTGAAAGAGTTTGGATTGAAGCCGGAAGAATATTACATCCTCATTGCCCGCCTTGAACCGGAGAACAATATCGTGATGGCCATTGAAGGCTATCTTCATTCAAAGGAGAACGGACGCAGACCGCTGATTGTGGTAGGCAAGACAAATACACCGCATGGCAAGGAGCTTGTTGCCAAATACGGCAACGAGCCAAGCGTAAAATTCGTGGGCGGAATATACGACTTCAAGAAACTTGATTCTGTGCGACATTTCTCTCGTGCTTATTTTCACGGGCACAGTGTGGGTGGAACCAATCCCTCATTGCTTGAAGCGATGGCTGCCGGATGTTTCGTACTTGCACACGACAACATTTTCAACCGGGCAGTATTAAAGGAGAATGCCTTGTATTATCCCTCGGCTGAAAAGGTGACAGAATACTTGAACAACATGGATGATATTACCCATTCCTATAAAAAGGTTTATACGTCTGCCAACATCGAGGTGATAAGGAATGAATACTCGTGGGAACACCTCGTTGACGAGCATGAGAAATATTTCTATTGGCTTTTAGAACAAAGCGGAAAATAATCAAACCAACAAAAATAAAAACAATCATGAAAGGAATCGTTCTTGCCGGTGGCAGCGGTACACGCTTGTACCCTATCACCAAGGGAATCAGCAAGCAGCTTATTCCCATTTTCGACAAACCGATGATTTATTACCCGATTTCGGTGCTGATGCTTGCCGGCATCAGGGAGATACTGATTATCTCGACACCTTACGACCTGCCGGGCTTCAAGCGACTGTTGGGTGACGGCAGCCAGTTCGGGGTGAAATTCGAATATGCCGAGCAGCCCTCTCCTGATGGACTGGCACAGGCATTTATCATAGGGGAGGAGTTTATTGGCGATGATTGCGCCTGTCTGGTGTTGGGCGACAATATTTTCTATGGTGCCGGACTGAACAGCATGTTGAAACAAGCAGTCAAGGATGCCGAGGAGAACGGTAAGGCTACGGTATTTGGCTATTGGGTGAGCGACCCGGAACGTTACGGTGTGGCGGAGTTTGACAAGGATGGTAACTGTCTGAGCATTGAGGAGAAGCCGGAACATCCGAAAAGCAATTATGCCGTTGTGGGTCTGTATTTTTATCCGAACAAGGTTGTCAATATTGCGAAGAATATCAAGCCGTCGGCACGTGGGGAGCTGGAGATCACAACGGTGAACCAGGAGTTTCTGCATGACAATGAACTAAAAGTACAGACGATGGCAAGGGGCTTTGCATGGTTGGATACGGGAACTCATGATTCCTTGTCGGAAGCTTCGACTTTCATTGAGGTTTTGGAAAAACGTCAGGGGCTGAAGGTTGCTTGTCTGGAGGGTATTGCCTATCGCAAAGGTTGGATTACAGCTGATAAGCTGAAAGAGGTCGCGCAACCGATGCTGAAAAACGACTACGGGAAGTATCTGATGTCGATTCTTGAAGAAAAGGAAGATTCGTTGGAGAAGAATTTGGAATATTAAAGGAATATGGAAGTAATAAAGACAGAAATAGAAGGTGTGGTGATTATCGAGCCACGCATCTTCAAGGATGCCCGCGGCTATTTCTTCGAGAGTTTCTCGCAAAGGGAGTTTGAGGAGAAAGTCGGGCATGTGGAGTTCGTTCAGGACAACGAGAGCATGTCATCGTATGGTGTCATGCGTGGGCTGCATTTCCAGCGTCCGCCTTATACACAGGCAAAACTTGTAAGGTGCGTTCGTGGCCGTGTGCTTGACGTTGCTGTTGACATCAGGAAAGGCTCGCCCACTTACGGCAAGCACGTGGCTGTGGAGTTGACCGAGGATAACCATCGGCAGTTTTTCATCCCGAAAGGGTTTGCACACGGTTTTGCCGTGTTGAGCGAAACGGCGGTGTTCCAGTACAAATGCGACGAGTTCTATCATCCAGAAGCGGACGGCGGCATAAGCATTCTTGACGGTAGCTTGGGCATTGACTGGCAGATACCGACAGAACATGCGATACTCAGCGAAAAGGATACGAAGCATCCGCTGTTGAAAGACTTTGAATCCCCTTTTGTTTATTCAAAATAACGGAATGCCATCATGAACATACTTGTAACAGGCGCAAACGGCCAGCTCGGCAACGAGATGCGCATAATCAGCAAAGACACGAACGACAACTATACTTTTACGGATGTTGTAGAGGTTGAGGGCGTTGAAACGACAATCTTGGATATAACCGATTCCGGTGCCATACGGAAAATAGTGAAAGAAAAGGATATACGGTGCATAGTCAATTGCGCCGCTTATACTAATGTGGACAAGGCAGAGAGTGACGAGACATTATGCAGGAAGCTCAATGCTGATGCACCGAAGCTATTGGCAGAGGCGATGAAGGAAGTGGGAGGACTTCTTGTGCAAATCTCGACAGACTATGTTTTCGGCGGCGACCCGTATAACACTCCTTGCAGGGAAGACCAAAAAGGAACGCCGACGGGTGTCTACGGCAAGACAAAGCTCGAGGGCGAGAAGAACATAGAGACCGTAGACTGTGATTACGTCATCATAAGGACGGCATGGCTCTATTCCGAGTTTGGCAGAAACTTCGTCAAGACAATGCTGAACCTGACAGGGACCAAGCCAAAGCTGAATGTTGTTTTCGACCAGGCAGGAACGCCTACATACGCATACGACCTTGCGGTTGTAATAAAGACTGTGCTTGCAGATTATGAAAAGGAAAATCCTAAGGATGGATATTCAAAGCGTGGCATCTACCATTTCAGCAACGAGGGTGTTTGCTCCTGGTTTGACTTTACGAAGAAGATAGCCGAACTTGCAGGGAACACGACCTGCGACATAGAGCCTTGCCACAGCGATGAATTCCCCAGCCCGGTGAAACGTCCCGCCTATTCGGTATTGGACAAGACGAAAATAAAGGAGACATTCGGGTTGAAGATACCTTATTGGACGGATTCGCTAAAGGTCTGCATGAAGAACATGAATGTCTTAAAATGATAACGACAACAAAACATAAACGATATGGAATACAAGAGAAACATCATCATAACAGGCGGCGCGGGCTTTATCGGAAGCCACGTGGTACGCCTTTTTGTGAACAAATACCCCGGATACCGCATCATCAACCTTGACAAACTGACGTATGCCGGTAATCTTGCCAACCTGAAGGATGTGGAGGACAAGGAGAATTACATCTTTGTAAAGGCAGACATCTGTGACTACGGGACGGTGAAGGAATTGATGGAGAAGTACAACGTTGACGGAATCATTCATCTTGCGGCAGAGAGCCACGTTGACCGAAG
>ERZ780060.405-NODE-405-length-17249-cov-7.123299_pt1 | contig 17249 bp, 19 predicted proteins | sample MGYA00511176_ERZ780060 | MGnify/ENA primary metagenome ERZ780060 (study PRJEB29588, sample SAMEA2148374) | human gut metagenome | biome: human gut; feature: human-associated habitat; material: faeces | place: Denmark | collected 2008/2010 ... | reverse complement strand
ATTGCGGATTTTGGCACCGTGGTAGAAACTTGCTCTTAGTAAGCCGCAGACTGCCTCTGTCCGGGCTTTTCCGTACATAGAGCGAACGGGGCGGGGCTTTCAGCCCGCTGTGCGCGGTCTTTTTCCCTTTCGCCAAAGATACATTTGAAAGGCCGCCAGCTACCCGCTGAACGGGGATTTTTCAAATTTTCTTTTGCCTTAGTAATCCGGGAAACAGGATTTTGGCAACCGGCGGGGCAGAGAAATTTTCCTTTCACTCCCTACAACACCGCGTTTTGAAATTTGCCAAACGGGGCAGGCAGCTTTTTCTGGCTTCACCTACCTACTACGGGTGGCTTTGCGATTTTGCCAAACGGACAACAAAAAAAGCAGCAAATCTTTTTCAGACTTACTGCTTTCGCTGGCCGCCGGTGACGGCTGGTATTCAGTTTAGTAAAAGGCTATCAGGCAAATGATGTTGAAAGTGATTTTGCGGTGTCTTAAAGCAGTTCCAACGCTCTTTTATACAGTGGGTCTAATTCACACCCGCAACTTCCACATTCCTCATCAGCCTGCTTAATTGCTGATATTAAAGATTCTTTATCAGATTTTCCGTCTAACCATTGTTGCGCGGGAATAGCTATTAAATCCCAACCGGATGCAACAAATTTTTGCATAATAGTTTTTAATTCTTCCATAGTGCGGCTCCTTTCAAGATAGCAACTGACAAATTTGCGGTTACTCTGATTTTACCATATCTACAGTGCAAGGTCTATGCTTATCGGTCAAATCTGAACTTGAATAGCGCGGCAATTAGCTGTTGTTTCACATATTCCTCAACCTCGGCGTTGACCTGCCCGCGTACTTTGGAAAAGTAGCGGATATATCCGGCGTAGTGGGAAAGAACGGCGTTTACCGCGTCCGGGTCGCCCTCATGCGCTTTGACGATTGTTTCATAGGGGAGAAGTTTACTCATAGTCTTTCCCCTCCATGAGCCGCCGCAACCGTTTCAAAGCAAGCTGGATATGCCGCCCCGCTGTGCTGCGTGTCCGTCCGATATGTACGCCGATCACTCGCTGCGGCTGGCGCAGGAAGTAGTAACGGAAAATTTTTTCCTGTGTCTGCTCCGGCAAACGGGCAAGGGCGGCGGCAAGTTCCGCATGGTACAGAACGGCGGTCTGGCCGCAGGCCGTAAAAAGATATTCTTCAAGCTGCTCCGGCTCGGCAAGCTGGACAAACTTCTCATTCATCAGGTAGTCAAGGGAAACTTCCCGTTCCCACCTCCGGCGCAGCTTCAAAATTATATCTATGGCTGCGTGACGAATGACAATCTTGCAAAAGGCATTGAATGTGTACTGGATATGCACTTTGTAGGCTTCATCTTCGGTCATGGAAATTCCCCCTCTCTGAATAATAGTGCGGGGCGGCAGCACTCCTTGCTGTCGCCCCTTGATTGCCTACCAGCAAAGACGGGCGGGACTGTCAACGGCGGCGCGTATGCGCCGTTCATCTTGACCGTTGACTGGCTCGGCTGGCTTTGCTATTTCATTATCTCTTTCAATTATTGTCAAAGGAAATATAGATAGTTAAACTATCTGGTATGTAACTGATACTCAACCACTTATCTTCGTTTGATAAAAGTGTCCCAATCGAAACATAGTTTCCCTCTTCGATTTCCTCCGATACATTCTCAATTACGGAAAAACCTTCTTGGTTCAAAACCTCCATGTACTCGCTATAGTCGTCGTCGCTAATGCCGGTAAGGTTGACACTGCAATTTTCATGTTCTGTATCAAGTGTTGCCCATGCAACCGTACCGGGCGGAATAGGAAGCCCCTCTGTGTATTCATTAACAGGCCAGATACCCTTGTCAAGAGTGGTAATACTGTTAGATTGTATATTGCTCTCATTACCTGTGGGTGTAGACGAAATAGTTTGATTAGAACACGCGGCCAAAGAAATTATGAATATGATTGCCAATACAGAAATATACTTCTTCATAAGTTATCTCCTATTTTTGTGTATAGTTCGGATAATCAATAAAACAGCAATTACCGCTGCGGCAAACCCAACTGCCAAAATGATTTGTAAAACATCAAAGCCCAATGCACTCTCAATCTGGATATTTGTTGTTGCGTCTGCCTGTCCGATTGCGCCCTCTGGTGCTTTTCCTAATCGTGTGACAGCATATATCGAAAAGGCAACAACCGCAACAATAAGCGCAACAAGCGCAGAAATGATACCTTTCCTTTTTTTTGATGAGGCGTTATCAATACCAAACTGCTCTGCGGTGCTGTCTGCAAATTCTTTTGGTGTTCCTAAACGCTGGATAACCTGCTGTTCCGTTTCTCCATGCTCCAAAGCAGACGCGAAAACTTCATTCAAATCACGCACAACCTCTTTTTTCGCTTTATGTGGTAAGGATAGTTCCTTTTCAACTTGTTTAATATATTGTTCTTTCATTTCGATACCCTCGCTTGTTGATAACTTTCTATGAAGCCGTTTACGCAGTTCTCATAGCTTGACCAAAATAAGATTAGTTCATCAAGTATATTCCTGCCTTTATCAGTTAGAGAGTAATACTTTTTTGAACCGCCATTTGCCACAGCCGGAGCCAATCGACATTTAATTAGTTCTGCTTCCTGCAAACGATACAGAATAGGATAAATGGTTCCCTCTTTTGCATATCCCAAAACAGACGCACTGTTATTCAATTCGGATATAATTTCGTATCCATAAGTTTCTTTGCGTCCGATTAGGCATAAGAGTATCATTTCCAGAGAGCCTTTTTTGAATTGTTGGACATATCTGTTATTCATACTGTCGCCTCTCTTCAGCTTTGCTATTTAGTTTTACTAAGTAGCGACTATATTATATCTCTTTTGGGGTATCAAAGTCAATAGGCTTCACGGAAAAGTTACAAAATGTTGTACTTTCTGCATAGGGTAATAACGGAATAGCGGGGTACTGGCGGTCTATGTTTTGTTTTTAGTATCTTACTTCTTTATCGTACATGAGCATTTGCGCCCGGATTGTCGTTGCCGTAACCCTCCATGAGGTTAATGGCACCCCAAATGCCAAGACCTGCGCCAAGCGCGATAACCAAAGTCTGCAATACACCAACTGCGCTGTTGAAAAACTCCATATAAACCTCGCTTTCTGCCGCTGTGCGGCTCAAAAAAAGTTGTTGAAAATGAAAATGCCGCCGTTATTCCTCGGCGGCTGCGTCCTCGTCGGACAAATCTATTTCGTATATGTCAAAGGCTTCATCGGGCTTTACGATTGCCGGACGGGTAGACATATACCGTTCCACGTCAAAAGCGTTTCTTTTGTCGAAGTCGGAAAGGTATTTGTAGTTCGGGTGTTTCGTGATGTCGTATTTGTCGCTTAAAAAGGGACGCACACCGCGTAGCTGCAAAATACATTTCCCACCGTCCATAACTGCTATTTCGTCCTGTGTCATCAGCTCCTTTCCTAATTTTTGATAAGTAAGTCCATGAGAAACCTGCGTGCCGCGATTTTCGGAAGTATTGAAACTGTCGATTGTTTCCCGTCCCAAGTTATCCGAAATATCCTTTGCATTTTTCCCACGTCCTCCCAAAAACAAGGTGCTGTCGGCATTATCAAGTATGATTTCTGCCGCGTCCTTGTAAATGGCTTTTAGTTGGCTCTGCGATTGCAGAATGATAGAAGCGGACATTTCCCTGCTGCGAATGGTCGCAATTAACTTATCAAAGCGGGGTATCTGCCCGATGTTGGCAAATTCATCAAGCAAAAACCGGACATGAATAGGCAATTTGCCGTTGTATTCGTCGTCCGCTTTATCACAAAGCAAATTGAAAAGCTGCGATTGCAGAATAGCGATAACAAAATTAAAGGTGTCGTCGGTATCGCTCATTATGAGGAAAAGCGCGGTTTTCCTGTCGCCCAATGTATCAAGTTCCAATTCATCATAGGACATGAGTTCCCGGAGTTCCTCTATATCAAAAGGGGCAAGACGCGCACCGCAAGAAATAAGGATTGACTTTGCCGTTTTGCCCGCCGCCAATTTGTATTTTTTATATTGCTTCACCGCGAAATGGTCGGGGCTGCGTTCTTCTAAATCGGCAAAGAGCAGATCAACGGGGCTTTGGTATTCCTCGTCGTCCTCGCGTGCTTCGCTTGCATTGATAAGTTCAAGCAGCGTTGTAAAGCTCATTTCCTCGGCGGGGGCTTCATACCAAATGTAGCCGATCAACGCGCAATATAATAATCTCTCGGCTTTCACCCAAAAATCTTCCGCGCTTTTTTCTCCCTCGCCTTTGGTATTGACAATAAGGGTATTGACAACCTTTAACACGTCCTTTTCGCTGCGGATATAGACAAAGGGGTTATAGTGCATACTTTTCCGAAAGTTTATCGTGTTCAGTACCTTAATGCGGTAGCCTGCCCGTTGCAGCAGCTTTCCGCACTCGATTAGGACGGTGCCTTTTGGGTCGGTCAAGACGTAGGAAGAATGAAGCTGCATTAAATTAGGCTTTACGAAAAACCTTGTCTTGCCGCTGCCGCTGCCGCCGATCACCACGACGTTTTTATTTCTCGCATATTTCGGCTGCTTCGGGCGGCTGTTCATGGTAAGGCGTTCGGTCTGCGTCAAAATGATGTTGTTCTGAAAATCCGGGTCGATGTAGGGCTTTATATCTTCGGCGTTGCCCCAACGTGCGCTGCCGTATTCTGCGCCCTTGCGGTATTTCTTTGCGTTTTTCCCTTTGACATAGACAATCAGACGAATAACCACCGCGCCGACAATGCCGATAAGCAAATCCAACGGGTGAACGCTCGGCAAGGCATTTGAAAACGCTTCGGAAAATCCCTGTGTGATATTGAGTATCTTTTCGGAAATATCCGCGCCGGGGGCAAGCCGCGTCGCCTGTCCTACTTTATCAAAGAGATAGACAAAGAACACATAGGGGATATTCGGGATTATCAGCTTTTTGTAGTTTATCTGCTTCATATCTCGCGCCCCCTGTCTATTTTCTTTACCTTGTCGCGGGCGGCGTTAAGCTGCTTCGCCTTGTCCTTTGCTGCGGCAAGGGCTTTGCGGATAGAGGGCTTTTTATCCCTGTTCAGCTTCTTTGCGGAAAACTCTTGAAACGCTGCGATCATAACGTCCGCGTCCCTGCCTTTGAAAAACACAAGGTAACGGGTCTGTTCGCCCTTAACCTTTTTCAGCGAAAAATCTATGTTGTACTTCTTCGCGGTACTCTCAAAGGCTTTGATATTGCTGTCGGTGATCTCGATGTTGGAAACACCCGCATTTTGCTTCATAAGCTGCCGCATGGTCTGTTTCCCATGCGGGGCTTTGCTTTTCTGCTCCAAAAACTTCTTGATTGCTTTTTGCAACGCCTGTTCGGTAAGCCTTGCCGCGCCTTTTCCCACATTGACGGATAGGGCAATCGTTTTTTGGGTTACTTCCTCCTGCAAGGTATCAACTCCTTTCCCGGTAAACTGCGGCTATGCTCATTTGCTGCCGTAAAAGTCGTGATTGACAAGGGCGGTATAATAGCTGTCAATGGTACTCGGCGCGTTGAACAGTACCGCTTTCAAATACTGCTTGATATTGCGCACTTTGGTTGTGTTCTCCCTCATGCAATCCAAAACAAACTCAATATGGCTGCTGTTCAGCTTCAAAAACTTGGATTTCACCAATTCGGCGGGGTAGTCGTCCCCGGCAATACGGATTGTCTTTCGCGCTGTGCAGACGGTTTCCAGCATAAGGTCAACTATCTCATTTAGGCGGTCTGCGTCAATTTTGCAGTTTTGAATGAGATGGTCGTATTCGATATTGTCCTTGATAATCTCCCTGTAAATCTCTACTGCGCTATTGCTTTTCGCTTCCGTTCTTTTCCTTTCCGGCGGCGTAGCCGCTTCGCCCTGCTCAAAGGGCAAGGGGTTTAGGGAATGGAATGGAAAGGAATGGGTACTTGATAAATCCGTAATTGATTGTTCTTTACTTGATATATCTTTATTTAATTGCGTTGGATTTTCCAACGTAGGTTTTTCCTGCGTAGGTTTTTCCAACGTTGGATTATCCAATGTTGGATTTTCCAATGTAGGTAAATCCAATATAGGCGGCTGTCCGCCGCTGGTAGCTGCTTCCGGCTCTCGCGGCTGCGGCTGCTCGTATATGACGTAATCCGCGCCCCGCAAGCGTCCCTTTTCGTCGCGCTCCCGGCTGCGCACGATATATCCGGCTTTTTCGAGTTCCTTTACCGCTTCGCGGATTGCGTCGATCTTCTCCCGGTTGATATGGGATAAGCCCGCAAGGGTATAATCCCAATCCTCCGGCAAAGACAGCATTTGCGACAACAAGCCCTTTGCCTTTAAGGACAATTCTTTGTTGCGCAAGTGGTGGTTGCTCATAACGGTATATCCCGTATTTCGCTCCACTCTGAAAACTGCCATATTTCCTCACTTCCTCTCTTGGTATGCGTGGACAATTAGAAAGCCGTTTTCGGCTGTTTTGGTATTGCAATATGCCCTTTGCCGTTTTCGCGTCTGCAAAGCCGCATGGCACAAGGGCTTTTGCCCGTCTATTTGTCCATGCTGGCGTGCGTTTTCCGCGTCCTTTTGCCGGGGCAATAGGGACACTCTTTGAAAACGCAAAACTCATATTTCCACCCGGGGCGGTAGAAACGGCAAGTGCCGCAATCTTCATCATCTCCGGCACAACCGGATTGATAGCGGTCAAATCCCGGCTTCTGCTGCATGAGCAGTTCAAACGCCCGCTGCTTGCCCTTTGTGAAATACATTCCGGCTGCGCCTCCTTTCCTGCGGGCATAAAAAAACGCCACAACTTCTTTGAAGCTGCGGCGGCATATCCTACCCACTTAAAAACGCCATATCAAGGCTTGTCCAACCTTGCTACGGCGTTTTAGGTGTAATCATAGGGGCTGTTTAATTGTCTTTAAGATAGTGGAAAGCCGCATGGTTACGGCAATTTCCGTGTTGTGCATATATTGACGGAGCAGTTTCGCCCACGGCAACTATTTTCTTCGCGCCGTATTCATAGGAGTAGGTCTCGGTGGAGGAGTATGATATCTCGTCGTGCTCTTTTTCGGTGTATCTTATTTCAATCGGATTTCCGTGCTCGTCGTTTTTGTATTCGTATTCCTCCGTCATGCCGCGGAAATTTTTTGAAACTTTCTTTGTCAGCACGCCGCTTTCGTCATATTGATATTCTTCCGTCAAATTCGCCATGCCGGACTCGTCCTGCGATATTGTCGCGCGTATAAGCTCGCCGCGGTCGTTATATTCAAAAATATCGGAAACTGTATACCCATCGGAGTCGGTGATGTCTTTTTTAATGAGCCTGCCGTTGCCGTCATAAGAGAACACTGCCTTTTTGCTGCCGTTCTGCGCTGAGATAAGCTTTCCCGACTTGTTATAAGTGAATTTCAGCACATCCTCTTCCTTGCCGAAAGCGTTCAGCGTGGATATCTGAGAGATTTTCTTGTCCGAGTCGTATTTATAGCTATATACGCACTCGCGGCTGCCCGAGCAGGTTATCTCCTTCACGGTGCCGTCGCCGTTGTAGGTATATTTATAAGTATCCGTATCGCTGCTCAGAGGATCCCCGTGGGAGTCATATTCGGTGGCTTTGTTTTTGATATAATTGCCGTCCGCGCTTTGCTTGTCCTCTTCGGTCATCTTCCAGCGGCTCTCTTTGTCGAGCCCGATGCCGAGATAATATGCGGAGATCACTTTGCTCGCCTGACCGTCCGAATTCATCTGTGCGTCCGCAATGCTTTCGCCCTGCAGTGTGCTGTCGGTGTCCACAGTCTTTCCGCCGCACCCGGCAAATAATATAACCGCCGCAAAAGCCAAAAGTGCCGCCATAAATTTCTTCATTGTCCTGCCTCCCTTTTTGTAACAGACACATTATACCACAAAATTTGAAATATAGGCCTATTTTTTAAAAAACAGGGACGGCTGAACCGGCCCTGCCTGCTTACATTATTGTATCCGGCGAAACATTAAACGCTTCTTTGCGGTGATATTCATACTCGGTGACCTGTAACGCCTTGTTGCCTTCTTCATTTTTTGCGTAGGTAAAGCGCGTGGCGGCGGTCACTTTTTCTTTGTAGGAGTATACCGTTTTCGAAGTGTAGTCAAGCGTCTTTTTCCCGCTTTTTGTTGAGTAGCATTTCACCTGATCGGGGTTGCCGTTTATATCGTTGGTGATGAATTCTTCGGTTGTGACCTGCCCTTCGTCGGAATAATACATATCCCGATAGTAGATCACATATCCGTTCTTGTCGTATTTTCGCTCCGTTTCTGTTGTGAGCTTGCCGCCGTTTTCGGTGTCGTAGCACTGTTTGAGTACAAGACGGTTGCTTGAGTCATATTTATATACATACCTGCTCCCGTCGCTGATGCACTCCGTCAGGTTGCCTTTTGAGTCATATTTGTATTCGGTGTCCAGGTTCCCGTCGTTGAGCCGTTCGCGGACAAAGACAAGCCTGCCGTTGTTGTCATATGTAAACTCTGTGACAGTGGTTATAATGTTTCCGGACTTTTCCGTAACTTTTGCGAGCCGCTTCTGTGAGTCGTATTTGTAAGAATAGCTTGCCGGCGAGCAGTACATTGTCTGCGCCGAGCCGATAGTCCCGTCGGAGTTATATTTATATTCCGCGCGATATGTACCGTACGGGTAATATTCTTCGCCTATTATATTCTCGTTCGAGTCAAATTTGACGCTTTTTCCGGTTATGTATTTGTTTGATGAATCATATGTGGCGTCTTTGACAACGACCCAGTGCTGCCATTCACTGCGGTAAAGTCCGAGATAATAGTGCGGGTTTGCCGAAGCTTTGTTGCCGGAAGATGTGTTTGCACCTTTGCCGGAAGCACCGCCCGCCGGAGCGTTCGCGGCGGAAACGCCCGGCTGTTGCGCGGCGCTCGGCAGTTCGGCGTTAGAATTTATTTCGTAAATATCGGTTTTGCCTTCGCCGTCGGAATACCGCTGCGAAACCTCGCCGGAGACGAGGTTGCCTCTCTTTTTACTTTTGCTTTTCTTGCAGCCGGCAAACGAAACAAGCATGAGCAGCGCCAGCACCGCCGCAAGGATTCTTTTTGCTTTCATTAAAATCACCACATCCCCCCATTGTCTCAGTATAATACATCGTCCAGCCGGCGTGATCCGAAATGTTCATATGTACGGACGCCCGAGTCTTCTGTTGCCGTAATTTTATTCTCTTCATAAGTATATTCGATGTTGATTTCCGGATAGTATTCTTTATCTTCGGTGCCATCATCGGATTTCTTAATACTGCATGTTTTTATAGTCGTGGGATTTCCGTACTTGTCATTTTCGTAAGTGCATTCCTCGACGCCGCTGATATATGTTTTTGTTTCCTTTGTGCGCGCGCCGGTCTGCGGATCAAATTCGCGTTCAGTGCTGTTTTCAAAATTTTCGTCCCGGTCATATTTAGTGCTCATCGAACGGATGAGACAGCCGTTTTCGTCATATGTATACACGGTTTTTATTCTGTAATTCAAAGTAGACTCGAAGAAATAGCTGTTAGCACAAATGCTGTTCTCTTCGACTATGTTTCCCGCGTCGTCGTAGACATATAGAGTGATAATTGAGTTGGACGAATATTTAATAACAGTTTTTGAGATGCGGCCCCGGTCGTCGCGCTCACATGTCATGTATCTTCTATGGGGCCATTGGCCGCGAAAGCGCACAGAACGTATATGCCCGTCGTTGTCGTATTGATATTCCGTTACGACGCCCTCACTCTCCACATCAAACGGGAAGCACAGAAAAAATTTTATAGAATAATCATCTACTTTCAGAAGATTACCTGCATTGTCGTATCGCATCTGATATTTTGAATATTCCCAGTCGAGGAGATCGTCTATCCCGCGGATTCCGTTATTCCGGGGGTTATCTTTTTCCGATGTCCAGTTCCAACGGTTCCAGTTCGGGTGGCCGATGCCGAGAAAATATTTCGAATACTTTTCGTCCTCGGTTCCGACTATCGCGCCGAACGTTTCCGTTGCTTCGGGCTTTTTGCTGCTGCATCCGGCAAATACCGCTGCAATCATTGCCGCCGCGAGAATCGCCGCAGCGAGCCTTTTTAATTTCATGTTTTTGTCCTCCGGTTTAATACTGCCTGCCGCGATATATTTCTTTTGCCATGCCGATAGATTGCAGGCTTCAATCGGCGAAGAATCCATAGTTGCAGCTGAATTCTGAAACGAGATTTGCAAAGTACATCTCGGTAGGCTTGGTCTCGTGGTATTTATAAATTCTGGTGCCGTCGAGGATGAGCGTGCCGTCTGAATCATAGGCGATGATTTTGCCGGTCACTTTGATTTCGGACTTGCCGTAATCATATGAATATCTGTGTTCGTATTTCAAATCCTTTTTGCCGCCCGTTGTCAAATACACCTTTACTGCGGTCGGATTTTCATATTTGTCAAGGGTGTAATAAATCTCGGCGATTTCATTGGATTTAAGATTTGTTTCCTTTTGGTATATTACAAATCCGTTCTTGTCATATTTGAATTCTTTGTTGCCGGTAGCTTTGCGATTTAAATCAAAATGCTTTTCAATCAAGCAGTTTCCCTGTCTGTCATATTCGTATGTGGTTATACCCTGCGTTTCGTTTTTGCTTACACTTATGGTGCATGCGGTAATTTTTTCGTCGGTATTATACTTGAAATCCTTGCTATCAATAAGCTTTTTGCCGCCGGAATAGCACTTTTCCGAGGTGAGCAGACCTGCGGAGTTGTAAGTATAATAGGTCGTCTTGGGCTCATACGCCTTGTCTCGGCTCACGGAAACCGTCTTGACAAGGCGCTTCGCAGAGTCATATTCATATGATTCGCTTGTAGCATAGCCATCGGTAAAATCCGCGCGCTTTATAGTGCCGTCGCTGTTGTATGTGTATTTGCAGCCTACAGAGCCTTTGCAGTTTTCTCGGTTGTCGTCTTCATATGCAATTGTGAGAACGAGGTTCCCACGGTCGTCAAAATCAAAATCATTGTTTAAGATTGAGATATCTTTAGGGGTTTTCTCAAAATAGGACAAATCTCTTTCTTTGTGAAGCGTCCAGTGATTCCAATTAACCCCGGACATATCAATATAGTATTGGGGATATTTGCTCTCTTCGGCAGTGGCCGCCTGCGAGGTTGAAGCACTCTCGGCCGCCTCACTTCTATTTTCTGCCTCAGATGCTTGGGCACCGGCAGCTTCTGCCGAGGTTGAAGTCGAATTGTCTTTCTTCTCTCCCTTGCATCCCGCGAAGGAAGCCAGCGCGAGAAAAGCGAGGATAGCCGCAATGGTTCTTTTAATATTCATTTCTTGCCCTCCTTTTTATTCGCATATATCATAACATATTTTTCTTAAATATGCTTTATGTGCGTGCGGTACGAACCGCCCGTTTTTGGGTACGAAGTAAAAAAATATAAAAAAGCTCCCGGAAATTTTCCGGGAGCTTTTGAATAAGATATTTATTTTGCAATCTCGCAGGTCTCTGCGTTGATTATGTGCTGGAACACCGCGATGTGGGACGAGGAGATGAACTTGTCGATATGCATCGAGCCGAAGAACCAGTGCTTGTATTCGCATGCCGCGCCGAGTTCCTCGAAATATGTATTGAGTCCCGTCACGCGCACGGGCTCTTTGTCCTTGAGTCTGAGGAAACCTTTTATCTTCATCGGCGGCTCGTGGGTGATTATAATATCAACTTTGTTGCCGAGCTTCTTTAGATTCTGCGCGCCCTCGGTCAGCTCCGCTTCGGTGGGTATCTCGTCGCCCGACCAGGAGTTGAGATCGGAGCGGATATCTATATCCGGGCTTTCGCCGCCGCCCATGGCAAAGACGCTCACGCCGTCGAAATCATAAGTCTGGCCGCGCATGAGATGATAGAGGTTACCGGTGATATGATGGACTTTTCCGCCCTTGAATTCCGAGACCTCGTAGCTTCTGAGTCGCTCGAAATTCTCATGCGTGCCGTCGATAAAGCAGACGTTGTATTTGAGCTTGCCTATCTTTTTGAGCATCTTCTCTTCGTTCTTCGAGCCGTCCCAGATGAATCCGAAATCGCCGCAGATGAAGAGCGTGTCGCCCTTTTTCAGTTTTTTGAGCGCGGAAGATGTGAATCGCTCGTAATCTCCGTGGGTGTCTCCCGTAACATAAAGCATGATTTTTAATCCCCCTGATAAACAAAATCCGTTTTATTACTTTATTTTACAGCCTGAAACTGGTATAATCAATTAGTGTCAGGACAAAGTTGTCTTCTATCGTTTATATATATAATACAACATTCGGCGGTGACTGTCTATGAAAAAACTCATAAAAATTTTATTTTGTTTTATTCTTATCGCGTCGGTGCTCTGCACCATGCCTGCCTACGCTAATTATAACGCGGTATATGAGAAAAGTTTGACAGACAGCGGAGATAATCCTATTTATGCCCAGATTTATCTGCTCGTCAACCTCGACAACGACACGGTCATTTTTGAAAAAGACGCGGACAAGCAGGCGGCTCCCGCCTCGCTGACTAAAATAATGACCGCCACCGTCGTGCTCGAAAACTGCAAGGATCTCGATGAAGAAGTCGAGGCGAGCTACGAGGCTATCCACCTGCTCGACGGCACAGGAAGCTCGATAGTCGGGCTTGAGCCGGGCGAGAAGATGAGCATAAAGAATCTGCTCTACTGCCTGCTTGTGCGAAGCGGCAACGACGCGGCGAATGTCCTCGCGATGCATGTCGGCGGATCTATCGAAGGCTTTGTCAAGATGATGAATGACAAGGCGGCGGCTCTCGGCTGCAAGAATACGCACTTTGCGAATGTCCACGGACTCGACGACCCGAATCACTACACCACCGCGCGCGACCTGATGACGATAACAAAGCACGCGCTGACCCTGCCGTATTTTTCGGAGATAACTTCGACTACAATATATAAAGTCCCCGCCACAAACAAGAGCGAGGAGCGCACCCTGCGCAACACGAATAATCTTATGAACAAGGCATATGCCGACTATTATTCGCCATACGCCGTGGGTATTAAGACCGGCTCGACCGACAACGCCGGACGCTGCGTCATATCAAAAGGCACAGGCAACGGCTATAACTATCTGTGCGTGATAATGAACGCGCCGATGCAGAATATCGACGATGATGAGCCGCTCGAAAACTGCGCGTTTGTCGACGGCCGCAGGATGTTCAACTGGGTGTTCAACCACATCGAATTAAAGTCGATAGCGAGCCCGACTCAGATAATAACCGAAGTTCCGCTCAAACTCTCATTCAGAACCGATCATATTTCGCTCGTCCCGGGTGAAGAAGTGCTGGCTCTCGTCCCGACGGGGGCTGACGCCGGAAGCGTGCTTATTGAGCCCGTGCCCGAGACCGTGCCTAAAAGTATTGACGCGCCGGTCAAAAAGGGTCAGGAGATATGCGAGGCTCGTGTGCTCTATGCCGGCGAGGAGATAGCGCGGATAAAGCTCGTCGCGTCCGAGGATGTGTCGAGAAATGTTCTGCTGTTCATAGGCGCAACGATAAAGAAAGTCGCTTCGAGCACTGTATTTAAAATTATCGCATCTATAGTCGCCATTCTCGTTGTCGGCTATATTGCGCTGTTCATCTATGAAAACTACAAGCGCCGCCAGAGACGTAAGCTCAAGCTCGTCAATCCCGGAGTCAAGGGTAATGAATATACTGAGAAAAAGGGCAGAAAGAAGAAATAATCCCGGGCTTGCAGAGCTGTAAGGAGGGAGGACATGAGCGAACAGACCAAGAACAAGCCGAATACGGCGGAGATAGTTGTCAGCATAATATGCGCGCTTATTTTGATCGTCACGCTGGGGCTTTTCGCGAGAAACGTAATAAATGCCGCCCGCGAGGACGAATCACGCCGGCAGAGCGAGGCCGACGAGAGCCTGTACCGACACGATACGGCGGACGCCGAGCAATTGAGGCTCAGAGAAGCATTTGCCGCCGTCTGCAAAAAGCACAAGGTCAACGCGCAACTGACGGTCAAATCAGTTATTCATGAGCCGTACAGCAACAAATACATCTACGACGAAACCGAGGACCCGATAAAATATGAAATTGAAGTATCGCTGAAATTAGACCCGCCCGAAAAAATAAAGGACTGGAAGAAGTTCTATTATTTTCTCGACGAGCTCGACGGCGTGAAGTCCGACTACCCGTTTATCCATATCTCCCTGCATACATATTATGTCGGCGAGTATGTGACGGGGTCGGGCGAGGAGCATGAAATAAACTACAGTGCCTACATCAGCAGACAAAACCTGATATCGGTCAATGACGGCAGAGAGATTCACTTTCTCGGGATAAAAACCGACAAGGGGATAACCCCCGTCTCGGAGATTCTGCCGTATGAGGGAATGCCGGAGTCACTGATAAATTCGACAAAGCTCGGCAAGGCGACCGCCGTCAACTATGACCCGCTCAAATATTCAAAGTTCTACGATCAGACAGTTGCCCGCCGCGAGGGGTATCATGAATATTATTGGAAGATCCCCTATTACGCAAAGCAGTCGGAGTATTCTGCTTGGTTATACGCATATTATGCGGTAGATGTGAGAAACGGTGCCGTGGAAAGCGTGTGGCATTATCCGGAATATGAGACCGTGCCGAAGCAGACCTCTTCTTCCGGTGGTTCATCCTCCGGCGGCTCATATAGACCCTCCGGCAACCGCCCGGTGACTACCACGAAAAAAGCCTACTATGACGACGATCCGTATAACGCCCGCGACTTCAATGACCCCGAGGACTTTTACGACTATTATTACGACGACTTCGAGGACTACGAAGAGGCGTATGACTATTTCTATGAACATAATCCGGATTGATATCAGAGAGTGAATATAACAGAAATCCTACCCGCGCAGCAGCATCGGGTAGGATTTTTTTGTTGAAATATTTCAAACCGAGTCACGAGACGAATGGGGAGCGGGCTATCACTTGAATCATGGTAAAGTGAGCGACTCAAATAATTTTTATAATCGAGCCTCCAAATAATACAAATCTTAATTTGTCTTTCGTCCACATCTTTGACCCGAAAGACATACATTATATAATATATAATATATGCTATTCAAATCTTGTAAAAGTCTTTGTACCAGCGGGCAAAATTGCGAAGCCCGGTTCTGAGATCTGTCGAGGGCTTATAGCCGTAGTCGCGCTCGAGCGGGGTCGTGTCCGCGTATGTCACGGGGACATCGCCCGGCTGCATCGGGACGAGCTGCTTGTGCGCCTCAAAGTCGTAATCGTTCGGCAGAACCCCCGCGGCGATAAGCTCCTGCTGGAGAATGTCGACGAAGTCGAGCAGGTTTTCGGGGTTCTGGTTGCCTATATTGTAGACCGCATACGGCGGAACGGGCAGACCGTCTTCGCCGTCTTTGCGCTCAGGCGCGCCCTGCATGACGCGCACAACGCCCTCGACTATATCGTCGATGTATGTGAAGTCGCGCTTGCAGTTGCCGTAGTTGAAAATGCGGATTGTCTCGCCGCGCAGAAGCTTGTTGGTGAAGCCGAAATACGCCATGTCCGGGCGGCCTGCGGGTCCGTAGACCGTGAAGAAGCGGAGTCCCGTCGAGGGGATATTATAGAGCTTCGAATAGGCGTGAGCCATCAGCTCGTCGGATTTTTTCGTTGCGGCGTAGAGGCTGACGGGGTTGTCAACTTTGTCGTCGGTGCTGTAGGGCACTTTTTTGTTGCTGCCGTAGACCGACGAGCTCGAAGCGTATACAAGATGCTCGACGGGTGTTGCGCCGTCGTCGTATGAGTGGCGGCAGGCCTCGAGGATATTATAAAAGCCGATTATATTCGACTCGATATAGGCGTCGGGATTCGTTATCGAATAGCGCACCCCCGCCTGCGCCGCGAGGTTGACAACTATCTGCGGCGAGTATTCGCGGAACACTTCGCTCACTTTGTCCTTGTCCGCGAGGTTCGCTTTGATAAAAATAAAATTTCTATGCTTTTGAAGCTTTTCGAGCCGCGACTCTTTCAGGCGGATATCGTAGTAGTCGTTGACGCTGTCGAAGCCGATGACGCGGATATCTTCAAAGTCCGAGAGCAGACGCTCCGAGAGAAAAGAGCCGATGAATCCCGCCGCGCCCGTCACAAGCACGGTCTTGCCTTTTAAATCAATTTTTGTCTTGACTGATTTTTCCTGCATATCCGCTTATCCTTTCAGAAAGGGGCTGTCGCATTCTCAGCGCAGCCCCTGCTACCCTGCAACACCTAAAACTTTACAAACATTGCGTCATCTGATTGCGTTTAACTGCGTCTTCAAACTTGACAGGCGGCAGCCTGCCTGCGTTTTCATCCTTCAACCGGATGTAGACTTTTAGATGTTACAGGGTAGTATATTTATCTTTTGAATTTTTCCAGTATTACGCTGAAAGCCACTATCGCGGCCTGAACTATAACCGCCGTCAGGGGCGACACAAACGCGAACGCCTTCAGCGCGACGCAGAGTATCGCACCCGCCGCCACGACCGCCTGCACGATAAGGGCGAACACTGCCCAGCGCGAAGCGAAGTTTGCGAGCCTGCCGCACGCCGCGATGCTCTTGAAGTAAGATCGGGCGGAGCCGTCGTGCATGACCTTTGCGGGGGCTGAATCAACAACGCTGTCGCGGTATGCGCTGAATATGCGCGCGCCGTGGGAGAGCGTCATTTTGATATCTTTCTGCGCTATGCCGAAGCGGGCGGCGATGAGCTCGTCGGTCACGTTTGGGTCGTCTGTGCGAACGACAAGGCTAAAGCCGTTGTCCGCCATCTCGTTTATCGAATCCTTGAGCGAGGCGTCCTCGGCGTAGTTGAAAACGAACATCGCCGCGACCTGCGAGTCGATGGCTATGTAGAGAATCTTGCGCCCGTTGCGCTTTACCTTGTCCTCCTCGGACTTAAGCGGCACTTCAATATTGTGGTGCGTGAGCAGGTTGCGGTTGCCGAGCAGCACGCGCTGATTATATATTGTGGCTGAAAGACCGAGTCTGTCTTCGTATATCATGTCGCGCACGGGCGGCAGAAGCTCGGTCGAGCCGCCGATAATGCGGTTGAAGACATCTGTGAGCGGACCGCCGGATTTGAGCACTATAGCAACTGCGTAGAGCAGAACATCGTCTATTCGCACGGTGTGGAAGTCCTTCATTCCGTGCATCTCGCACGCCGCGCGGTCGAAGAGATCGGCGCTGTCAACGGAGGCGGCGACCGCCGCGGGGCATTCGAGAGC